>WNGH01018449.1_pt1 | contig 10091 bp, 8 predicted proteins | sample 5400631 | NCBI WGS metagenome assembly WNGH01 (sample SAMN13153373, study PRJNA577476) | soil metagenome | isolation source: 115 cm soil or saprolite under Garry oak tree replicate 1 | place: USA:California | collected 2016-06-15 | reverse complement strand
CGATCGAGGCGCTGCGTGAGCGGCAGGAGCATGAGCTGGTGAACAATCCCGGTTTCGGGTTGCTGGCCAATGCCGACCCGGCCCAGCGGATCAACACCAGGACCGGGCCGCCCACCCCGGACGACATGGACGAACTGCTGGCCAGCGTGTGGAAGGAGCCGTCGTTCTTCCTGGCCCACCCGCGCGCGATCGCCGCGTTCGGCCGCGAATGCAACCAGCGCGGCCTCTACCCGCACAGCGTCGACATGGCCGGTCACCGGGTGCCGTCCTGGCGCGGCGTGCCGCTGTTCCCCTGCAGCAAGATCCCGGTCACCGGCGAGCAGACCAGCTCGGTGCTGCTCATGCGGACCGGCGAGGAGAAGCAGGGCGTCGTGGGGCTGCGGCAGACCGGCCTTCCCGACGAGCACGAGCCCGGCCTGAACGTGCGGTTCATGAACATCAGCGAGAAGGGGATCATCTCCTACCTGGTGTCGGCGTACTACTCGGCCGCCGTCCTCATCCCCGACGCGCTCGGCGTCCTGGAGCACGTCGAGGTCGGCCAGGCGCCGGCCTGACCGTACCCCTGTCATCCGTACGCGCCCGACGATCACGAACGTAAGGAGTTGCCTCATGCCCGCGACCAGCCACGCCGCCGGGACCGTCACCGAGTTCATGGATCAGCCCGTGCTGCGCAGCGCCTACCAGCACTCCGTCGCCGCGTACTGGAACAACGAGCGGGACCCGGTCAACATCAGGCTCGGTGAAATCGACGGCCTGTATCACCATCACTACGGCGTCGGGGACTATGACCCGTCCGTGCTCGACGGTCCGCCCGGCGTTCGCGACGAGGCGATCATCGCCGAGATGCACCGGCTGGAGACCGCGCAGGCCGACCTGCTGCTCGACTATTTCGGTGACGTCAGGGCCGGCGACTGCCTGCTGGACGGCGGGTCGGGCCGCGGCGGCACCAGCTTCATGGCCCACCAGCGGTTCGGCTGCCAGGTCGACGGCGTCACCATCTCCGAGGCGCAGGTCGAATTCGCCAGCGCCCAGGCCCGCCAGCGGGGCGTGGCCGATCAGGTGCGCTTCCATTTCCGCAACATGCTCGACACCGGATTCGACGCCAGGTCCCGCCAGGTGATCTGGACCAACGAGACCACCATGTACGTCGACCTCGACCAGCTCTTCGGCGAATTCTCCCGCCTGCTCTGTTATGGCGGGCGCTACGTATGCATTACCGGTTGCTATAACGACGTCACCGGCGGCCGGTCCAAGGCGGTCAGCCAGATCGACCAGCATTACACCTGCGATATTCATCCGCGCAGTGAGTACTTCCGGGTGCTGGCCGACAACGGCTTCGTCCCGATTAATGTCGTCGATCTCACCTCCCAGACCATCCCGTACTGGGAACTGCGGGCCCAGTCCCCGGTCGCCACGGGAATAGAGGGACCGTTCCTGACCGCCTACCGGGAAGGCAGCTTCCATTACCTGCTCATCGCCGCCGACTACGTCGGCATGTGAGGCGATGAACACGATGCCCAGTGCCTCGCCCGGCGCCATCCCTGACGCCCTGGCCGCCGGGATGGCGGCCGGGGCGGCCCAGGCGGCCCGGCTGCTGACCGGGCCGGCTGGCCTGGGGACCTCCGCCTGCCGTATCCCGCGCGCGTCCGGGAACGCCACGGTCCGGCCCGCAGCCGACCCGTACACCTCCTGCGCCGGCGCGCGCCCGGCCGCGATCGCCGGGCCGGGCCGCCAGATCACCCGGCCGGCCCCGCTCCAGCCAGCACTGCTCCAGCCAGCACTGCTCCAGCCAGCCCTGCTCCAGCCGGGCCTCGCCCGCCGGGACGCGCTCGGGCCATTGCCGTACACCGAACGGGACTGGGGTGACGCGTCGTACCCGCCGCTGTATTGTCCCGAGACCGGGCGCGTTGACGAGGACCTCGCCGAGGAGGTCAACGAGCGCCTGGTCGGCTGGGCCGGGAAGACCGGGATCTACGCTGCCCAGCTGGATAAGTTCCGCGACACCGGGTTCGGCCGGCTCGCCATGCTCACCCATCCGGACAGCGACGATCCGGACATGCTGCTCGTCGCGGCCCAGATGAACGCCGCGTGGTGGGCGGCCGACGACTACTACGCCGACGAGACGCCGCTCGGCGCCGCCCCGACGGAGCTGCCGCCCCGCCTGGCCCTGGTGATGTCGGCCATGGACCCGCCCCCGCCCGCCGGGGATTACACGCGGCAGCTCGACGAGGCGCTGCGGGCCGATCCCGTCCTGGTCGCGCTGAACTCGGCCACCGCGCACCTGACCAGGCACGCTACCCCCGCACAGGTCATGCGGGCATGTAACACGACGTTCCAGATGTACGTGAGCTGGGCTGCCTACGCGGCCTGGCGGTATCTCGGGACGCCGCCCCCGGCCTGGCGTTACCTCGCGGCGCGGCAGCATGACAGCTTCTACACCTCGATGACGCTGATCGACGTCATCGGGGGCTACGAACTGCCCGCGAACCTGTTCTCCGACCGGCGATTCCACCGTGCTCTCATGCAGGCGGGCACAGCCGCCGTCATCGTCAACGACCTTCATTCGGTGGCGAGGGAGGCGGCGGATGAACTGCCCGACTCCAACCTGGTCCTGCTGATCGCCGCCGAGGAGAACTGCTCGATCCGTGAGGCCACCGAGCGCACCGTCCGCCTGCACAACGACTTCGTCCGGGGCTTCGAGGCCAGCCACCGCCAGCTCGCGGCCGTCCCGTCCGCGGAGCTCCAGCGATTCCTGCGCGGCGCCCAGGCCTGGATGGCCGGGGGCTTCGAATGGCACAGCACAAGCAACCGTTACAAGTAGCCGCCGCTCCCGGATTGAGGGGTTAACGACCGATGCCGATTGACATTGAGCCCGCAGCGGTGGGCCAGGACGGCCAGGCCCAGCCGTTGAGCCTGGGCACCGCCGCGGCCAGGAACCTGGCCACCACCACCAAGTCGGTTCCGCAGATGCAGGCCATCACTCCCCGGTGGCTGCTGCGCATGCTGCCCTGGGTCGAGGCCGCAGGCGGCGCCTACCGGGTCAACCGCCGCCTGCGGTACACCATCGGCGACGGGATCATTACCGTCACCGACGGCGGCAAGCACATCCGGATCATCCCGGCCGAGCTGCGGGAACTCCCTGCCCTGCGCGACTTTACCGACGAGACCGTCCTCGGCGCGCTCGCCAGCCGGTTCGAGCCCCGCGAATACGCCCCCGGCGAGGTCATCACCGAGACCGGTGCCCGGGCCGACCGCGTCCACGTCATCGTGCGCGGCCGGGTCCGCAAGATCGGCGCCGGCAAGTACGGCAGCGCCACCATGACCGGCGTCCTCGCGGACGGGCAGTATTTCGGCGAGCAGGTGCTGACCGAGCCGGAGAGCATCTGGGAGTTCACCGCCAAGGCGGCGACGGCGTGCACGGTGCTCTCCTTGCCCCGGCAGGCGTTCACCGACCTGGCCAGCCAGTCTCCCGGGCTCACCGCGCATCTGGAGCAGGTCCGGGCTCGTCAGGGGCGGCCGCAGAACAAGCACGGGGAAGCGGATATCGCGGTGGCGGCGATCGAGGCGCTGCGTGAGCGGCAGGAGCATGAGCTGGTGAACAATCCCGGTTTCGGGTTGCTGGCCAATGCCGACCCGGCCCAGCGGATCAACACCAGGACCGGGCCGCCCACCCCGGACGACATGGACGAACTGCTCTGCCGCCGCAGGAAGACACGGTTTTTCCTGGCCCACCCGCGCGCGATCGCCGCGTTCGGCCGCGAATGCAGCCGGCGCGGCGTCTACCCGGACACCACCGAGGTCGACGGCAGGCCGGCGGTCGCCTGGCGGGGCGTGCCGGTACTCCCGTCGGCCGCGATTCCCGTCAGCGAGTCCGGCACCACGTTCGTCCTGGCCATGCGGACCGGCGAGGACGACGAAGGAGTCATCGGGCTGCGGCAGACCGGCCTTCCCGACGAGTACGAGCCCGGCCTGAACGTGCGGTTCATGGACGTCAGCGAGAAGGGGATCATCTCCTACCTGGTGTCGGCGTACTACTCCGCCGCCGTCCTCGTCCCCGACGCGCTCGGCGTGCTGGAGAACGTGGAGCTCGGGCGCTGACCCTCCCCTGGTGACCGCGGCGGCGCAGGACGACGGTCCTGCGCCGCCTGCTCCTGGGAGCTAGCGGCGCCGGGCAAAGCGGGTCACCGCTGCGGCAACGCACGGCGCGAGGATCACGGCGAGCAGCAGGCCCAGCGGCAATCCGGGAACAGGCCGGGCCGGCGCCGGGGCGAACAGCTTCGCGGCGTCGCCGCGGAAGATCGCGGCCGGAGACGGTGACCGCGACGAGCGCGGGCGCGGCGGCAGGGACGTGGCCGGGGCCGGCCGGATCGCGGCCGGCGGAGTGCTGGCCGGCGGGGGCGGGTTCGGCGTCACCGGGGCTGGCGGCGCGGACGGGGCAGGCGGCGGGCTCGGGGGCCGGTGCGGGCTCGGCGGCGGAGCGACCGCCTGGACGGACGTCGCGCAGGCTACCTTCCCCCAGTCCCAGCCGAGCCTGGCGGCAGCGGTCAGCGTCGTGCCGGCCGTGACCTGCGGTCCGAGGCTGACCGTGACGGAAACCGCGAGCAGCGTGTGACCGGGCAGGTAGGTCCAGCGACAGCCCAGGCCGGCCGGCCCGGTACGGCACGAGTCCCCGGCCCCGGCGACCGCGGTGACCTCGGCCGCGGGCGGCAGCGACAGGGCGAGCTGCACGAGCCAGGCCCAGCGGGAATCGGGGTTACGGATCGAGACCAGGTACCGGTAGGACTGCCCGGCCCGCGGCGCGCCCGGCCCGGCCGCCACGCTGAGCTGGAGCGCCGGCCAGGACCAGTCGTCGTCGCCGTCGGCGTGTGCCGGCCGCGATGCCGGTGACGCGCCGGATGGGAACGGCGCGCGGGGCGCCTGGCCGGGCAGCCCGGCCAGGATCAGCGGCGCGGCGACGGCCAGCGCCGCGGCCGCGGGCTGACCCGTTCTCACCGGCCGCCGATCTGCGCGGCTACCACGGCTATCGGGGCCGGGCTCGTGGCCAGCGGGCCGGAGAAGGGATTGTCCAGCTGGAATACGATGACGACGCCGACCGTCACCAGCGCCGCCTGCAAGGCGGCCAGGGCGACGCAGGCGGCGGCGGACCGTATCCCCCCGGCGAACGGGAACACGCACATGATGAGCGAGGTCGCGATCGCCGCGGCGAGCAGGCCGGCCGGCAGCCGGGTCTCCGCGGCCGCCTCACGCTGTGTGCGCGCCGCGAAGGCCGCGCTGACCTGCGCCAGCGCATACTGCTGGGCGGTGGCGGCGCCCGAACTCGCCGGGTTGAGCTTGAGCAGGAAGGTGCTCATCGCGGCCAGCGCTTGCTCGGTCCGGCCATCGAGGGTGCCGCGTTCCATTTCCGGCCAGTCGTGGCTCACGACCGTGGCCGCATAGCCGCGGACCTGCTCGCGGAGGCTGTTCGCGGTGGCCGGCGGCAATCCGCTCGCGGCCCAGTAGAGCTGCCGGACGGCAACGGCCTCGTTGCCGACCGCCTGCTGCGCCGAGCCGATCATCTGCCATTCCGTGGCCAGCGCGATCGCCAGCACCAGCAGGTACATCGCGGCCAGCGAGGGCCCGAGAAAGCCGATCGTGACATCCTCCGGCTCGGACTCGCGCTTCCTGATGAGCCAGGCGATGGCGGCGGCGAGAGCCGCGCTGACCGCCCCCGCCACCAGGACAATCCAGGTCTCGGGACCCAGCAAGGCCGTCTCCGTCCAGTCGGGCCGCCGCGCCGCGGCAAGCGCTAACGCATCCAGTGAATAACAATAAGTATCTCCATGCTTACAAAATGTGTTCACCGGGGGGCGGCTGAACGTTCACCGGGGGTGGCTGAACGCGGCATGATGGAGGCCGCGGCCGGCGCGGTAGAAGCCGGACGCCGCCCACCGGAGCGGGGAGCCGCCATGACGCTGGAGATCCTGCAGGTGCCGGGCTGTCCCGGTGCCGACCTGCTGGCCGTGCGGCTGGCCGGGCTGCTGGCGGGCCGCTCCGGCCCCGAGGTCACCCGGCGCATCGTGACCAGCCAGGCGGACGCCGAACGGCTGGGCATGACCGGCTCGCCTACCCTGCTCGCCGGCGGCGCCGACCCGTTTGCCCGCCCGGGGCAGCCCCCGTCCGTCTCCTGCCGCCTGTACCTGGACGAGCACGGCCGCCGGGGTCCTGCCCCCTCATCCGGCCAGCTCCGCGCCGCGCTCGGCCTGTGAGTGGTCACCGTGAGCGGTCACCCTTAGCGGGTCACCGTGAGCGGTCAGAGGCTGCGGAACTCGGGGGAGCGGCGGAGGGCGTCGGCCACCCGGCGGGCGGTGCCGAAGGTGTTGACGACGCGGAGGACGCCGCCGCCGTGGACGCGGAAGACCGAGGCGCCCGGCTGGTCCGCGATCGAGATGCTGGCGTACATGAGCGAGCTCTTCCGCACGGTCACCTGGCGGCTGTCGTTGCTCTCCACGTGATAGCCAGGGCCGAGCCTGCGGCTGAGCACGGTGACGACCTCGCCAGGGGTCACGTTCTTGCGCGGCACCCTTACCTTCGGCATGCCCAAAGGGTAATACCGATGCCTGGATAAAACTGAATGCGCCCGAGCGGCGGCGCGCCGTCAGGCGGACAGCCATGCGGCGGTGCCGGGCGGCAGGCATCCGCCGGTGACGGGCCCGCTGGCGAGCAGGATCTCGCGGTGCGCGGGAAGCGGCGCCGGCGCCGCGCCGAAGTTGGCGGCCAGGACGAATCCGGGCTCCCGGGCGAAGCACAGCAGCCCGGGACCTGGCGGGCTGAGCCAGCGCAGCGTGCCGCGGCCCAGGGCAGGATGGCTGTGCCGCAGCCGGAGCGCGGTGCGGTACAGGTTCAGGAAGGAGTGCTCGTCAGCGAGCTGGGATTCGACGCTGTACCGTCCCCAGTCCGGCGGCACGGGCAGCCACGGTGCGGAGGGGCTCGCGCCATCATCCGTTCGGGAAAAACCAAAGCCGGTACCGGTCCGGGACCAGGGGAGGGGCACCCGGCAGCCGTCGCGGCCGGGATCCGCGCCCTGGGTGCGGCGGAACCTGGGATCCTGCCGCGCGTCGTCCGGTATTCCGGTGACCTCGGGCAGGCCCAGCTCCTCGCCCTGGTAGATGTACGCCGACCCGGGCAGGGCGAGCAGCACCAGGGCGGCCGCCCGCGCGCGCCGGGCGCCGGTCTCGGCGTTCTGGTCGCCGAGGGCGACGAGGCGGGCGACGGTCTGCGGCGTGAACCCCTCGTCCAGCCGGTAGCGGCTCGCCGGGCGGGCCACGTCGTGGTTGCCGATCACCCACGGGGCGCGGGATCCGCCGGTCAGGGCGAGCGACGAGTCGATCGCGGCGCGGAACTCGGCCGCCCGCCAGCCCGCCAGGATCAGCTGGAAGCCGAAGACCTGCGGCAGGCCGCCTGGCTCGAGGTAGGGCCCCAGGGTGCCCGGGGCGTCGTACCAGACCTCGCCGATGGCCGTCCGCGATCCGGGGAAGCCGCGGGCCGGGTAGGAGTCCAGGATGGCCCGCCAGGAGCGGTAGAGCGGCTGCAGTTCCGGCCGGTGCCGGTACGGGGACGGGGCGTTCAGCCGCCGGGGCCTCACCACGTCGGGCAGTTCCGGGTCCTTGAACAAGCCGTGGGCCACGTCCACCCGCAGGCCGGCCACGCCGCGGTCCAGCCAGAACCTGATCACGTGCTCGAACAGGGCGGGAACGTACGGATGGCCCCAGTCCCAGTCGGGCTGGCCGGTGTCGAACAGGTGCAGGTACCACTGCCCCGGCCGGCCGTCGGCCTCGGTCACCCGGGTCCAGGCCGGGCCGCCGAACTGAGAAGGCCAGTTGTTCGGCGGGTGCTCGCCGCCGGGGCCGCGCCCCTGGCGGAAGATGAACCGGGCCCGCTCCGGGCTGCCCGGCCCGGCCGCCAGCGCGGCGCGGAACAGCGGGTGGGCACTGGAGCAGTGGTTCGGCACCAGGTCGACGATGACCCGGATCCGGTGCGCGGCGGCGTCCTTGACCAGCCCGTCGAAGTCCGCCAACGTCCCGAGCAGCGGATCCACCGCACAGTAGTCGCTCACGTCGTAACCGCCGTCGGCCAGCGGCGACGGGTAGAAGGGCGTCAGCCAGACCGCGTTCACGCCGAGGTCGGCCAGGTACCCCAGCCGGGACCGCAGCCCCGGCAGGTCGCCCGCGCCGTCGCCGTCGGCGTCGGCGAAGCTGCGCGGGTACACCTCGTAGATGACCGCGTCTTCCCACCACACGTGCCCGCCGTCGCTCATGCGTCTCCCTCGTCCCTGACGTGCCAGCCGGGTCAGCCCGTTTATTCTCGCGGAGCCGTCGTGGCGATGGCATATCCTGTTCTGGTCCGGGCGATGACGGAAGACCAAGTAACCGGAGAATCCCGCTGCTCAGAGAGCCGCCGGCAGCTGTGAAGGCGGACGGCGGGCCTGCGGTGAAGACACCTTCCCAGCGCGGACCGCTGGCCCCGTAACGGCCGCCGAGGTCGGCGCGTCCCGCGCCGGCGAAGGTGCGGTGGCACCGCGACCTAGCCCCCGCCCGCACCTCCAGGGCCACACGCCGAACTGGAGGTGATGATCATGACGTCTGCGCTGGCAGGCCTTTCCCGCACGCTGGCGGCTCAGCTGCCGTCGGCCGCTCCCGGCAGCCCGGTCCGGGTCGAGGGGTGGGTGCACCGCCGCCGGGTGCTTGGCGCGGTGACCTTCCTGATCCTGCGGGACCGTTCGGGCCTGGTCCAGGTGGTCGTCCGTGACCCGGAGACCCTGCGGCTGGTGCGGCGCTGCGGTGAGGAGAGCGTCGTCGCGGTCACCGGCGTGGCCACGCGCAACTCCGCAGCGCCGGGCGGCGCCGAGGTGACCGAGCCCCGGATCACCCTGCTCGGCGAGCCCGCGCAAGCCCCGCCCCTCGACCTGTGGCGGCCCGAGCTCGGCGCCGGGCTGCCCGCCGTCCTGGACCACGCCGCCGTCTCCTGGCGGCATCCGCTCCGGCGGGCGCGCTGGGAACTGGCCGCCGCGTCGCTGCGCGGCTTCCGGGCCGCGCTGGACGAACGCGGGTTCACCGAGATCCAGACGCCGAAGTTCGTGTCCTCGGCCACCGAATCCGGCGCCAGCGTGTTCCGGGTGGACTACTTCGGGCGCCCGGCCTACCTGGCTCAGTCCCCGCAGTTCTACAAGCAGACGATGGTCGGCGTCTTCGAGCGGGTCTACGAGACCGGTCCCGTGTTCCGGGCCGAGCCGCATGACACCGCCCGGCACCTGGCCGAATACGTGTCGCTAGACGCCGAGCTCGGCTTCATCAGCGACCACCGCGACGTACTCGCGGTGCTCCGGCATGCGCTGGCCGGCATGACGGCTGCGCTGCGGGCCGAGGCGCAGCCCGCCATCGACCTGCTGGGGATCGCGATCCCCGAGGTCCCGGCGGAGATCCCGGTGATCCATTTCCGCCAGGCGCTGTCGATCGCCGGCGCGCCGCCCGGCGAGCCCGATCTCGCGCCCGCCCACGAGCGGGCCATCGGCCAGTGGGCCGCGCAGACGCACGGCAGCGAGTTCATCGCCGTCGAGGGCTACCCGATGAGCAGGCGTCCCTTCTACACCCACCCGCAGCCCGGCGACGGGCGCTGGTCCAACAGCTTCGATCTGCTCTTCCGCGGCCTGGAGCTGGTGACAGGCGGCCAGCGCCTGCACCGGCACCGCGACTACCTGGCCGCCATCCGGGCGCAGGGTGAGGACCCGGCCGCCTACGCGGACTACCTGGAAGCCTTCGCGCACGGCATGCCCCCGCACGGCGGGTTCGCGATCGGCCTGGAGCGCTGGACCAGCCGCCTTACCCTGGCCGAGAACATCCGGGAGGTCACGCTGTTCCCCCGGGACCTGCACCGCCTGACCCCTTTAGGCGCCTTCAGGCCGTGGCGGAGCCGCCCCCGCCGGGTGGCGGCAGTAGAGTCGACGCGGAGGCGTCTGGGTACCTGGTGGGCCCCCCGGTCTTCAAAACCGGTGAGCGCTGCGCTGCGGCGCTGGCGGGTTCGATTCCCGTCCGCCTCCGCCACTTGCGAGAACGCTG
>WNGH01017376.1_pt1 | contig 10092 bp, 6 predicted proteins | sample 5400631 | NCBI WGS metagenome assembly WNGH01 (sample SAMN13153373, study PRJNA577476) | soil metagenome | isolation source: 115 cm soil or saprolite under Garry oak tree replicate 1 | place: USA:California | collected 2016-06-15 | reverse complement strand
ATGCAACCATCAGCGGCTGTAGTATGCAAAGCCGCAAAGCGAGCTAGAGTGTAGGCGCGAGCGAGAGGCGGTATTGCCCAAAAGCCGCGCCTCACACCGCTTCCCGGCGGCGAACAGGTTCATCCACTTTCAGCATCCCAAAAAATTTACAAATTACCGACACGGTCCTGACAAACGCAATTTTTTTGGATGGTAAGTTCCATGGGGTATTGCTTCGTCCTGCCTGTGTCTGCAGGTATCTACGGCACGTCAAAGCCGGTTCAGTGAAGGAGCATCGCGCGTGGCGGAAACGGCCTCGGGAGACTTTCTGAAGAAGGACGCAAGAACACCGCTCAGGGGCATGTACCTCGCCGCCGGAGTAAATCTCAGAATCGAAACCAACTCCGAATCCATTCTTCAAATCACAGAGCAGATGTTTGGCCAATCCGCTGCGGGGTTTTCCGATCGAGAAGACATCCGGTTGCGACTGTGGGTAGATGAAATGCGGCATGCCGACGAATCGCGGCCCAAACCCTATTTCAGAGGGTTAGGCCACATGGTGTTTGCGGGCTTTGATGAGTCGACCTCGGTTCTGATGAATCCGCACGACCGTTCTGCCGTGGGACGATTCACTCCGGAAGCTGCGGCCGACGCGAAATTCTGGAAGATGGTTCTCTTTCCGGCCCTCCTGACTGTTTTGGGCCCCTCGGCGGGATTGACTCCCCTTCACTGTGCTTGTGTTGCCTGGAAAGGAAGCGGACTGTTGCTGGCCGGCGGCTCAGGTTCGGGCAAGTCCAGTCTGTCTCTCGCATTGGCCCAGAGCGGTTTCGATTTTCTGGCTGATGACCGCACGCTTATCAGCACGCGCGGCAGGAGCGTTCTGGCATGGGGATTGTCCCCCGAAATGAAGCATTGCTCGGACGCTGTCATCCATTTCCCGGAACTTGAACACATCGAATGCTCAGAAATCGCCAAAGGAGAACGGGTTTTTCGCTTTGACCCCGTCGAGGTCTTCGGTATCACCCGTGTTCAGTGTTGCGAACCACGCTGGATACTTTTTCTCGAGCGCGAATCGGCGCAAGTGTTTTTACTCGATGACATTGAGCTGGAAGTAGCGGCCGAGCGGCTGCAGAAGGATCTTCATCGGGAGACCCCCGAAACCGCAGAACGGCAGAGGCAAGCAATCCAGACGCTTCTGACTCAGGATTGCCGCACGCTCCGTTATGGCGGCGATCCGCACAAGGTCGCCGATGCGCTACTTTGCCTGGTTAAGGGCGGTCGGAACGCTGCGCAGGCAGCTTCGTTTTCCGTTCCCAACAAGTCATTCCGCAGCGAAATTAGAGCATGCGACCCGCTGCGACGTTTTCGAGCCACACCTTTGACCATCGACGTGTTGGCGATGGGCAAATCCATACGTGTCGAAACAGACAGTCATCTCATCCTGAAACACGCAACGCGCGCCTTCATACGATTTGAGCGGACCAAAAATGGACCTTCTCAGTTCGTTTGGCGGATTGTATCCGAACCGAGCGAAGAACCGCAGGTTTGTTGGCCGCCGCTGACCGCCTTCAGCGATGAGACAGTTCGTTACATCAATATCGGCCGTCGAAGCTTTGTCGCGATGGACTTGATGGCGCGGGAGGCAGTCGGCATTTTGCCTGAATCGTTTGCTCGAGATGAAACGGGATTCTCGAGCGTGTTCCTGGCAAGCATGTTCTATTTGACTGCACCAATGCTCGGACTCCAGCCGGTGTCGGCGGCCTGCGTCGCGCAGGGAAAGAAAGGCCTGCTTGTATTTGGTCCTCCGAACAGCGGCAAAACAACATCCAGCTACTCGGCTAGAAAGCTCGGATTGGACTTCCATGCGGATCAGTCGGTTTTCCTGGAATTCGATTCTGGCGCAGTGCGCGCGTGGGGAGATTTTTGGCCCGCTTCTTTTCGTCCTGAAACCATAAGGTTGCTTCCGGAGCTTTCCGCATTAGCACGTACCTTCTCCTACAGAGACAGAACGTTTTTGTGCCTGGACAAGGAACCGTCAATTTCGCGCAACGCTGAGAGCGTCATTCCGACAGCGTGCATTTTTCTCGAAAGAGAAGACGCTACGCCCCGATTGATTCCACTCTCCAATCATGACACCAGAGTACGCGTTCGTGCGACGGCTCCCTTTAAGGACGACGCAGGTTCAACCGAGGAGCGCGAAGCAGTTTTCACCGCACTGAGCCGCTTGCCCTCATACCGTCTCATTTATGGAGATCCATCCGTGGCTGCGGTTTTCTTCCGCAGCGTTTTGAATACTCATCACGTGACGGAGGACCGGCCGTGAACCGCGCGTTGGCTGAGGCAATCGTGAACGAGTTGAGTTCATCGAAGACCAAACGGCTCCAGCCCGATATCTGGCGTTCCTTCGACGAACAGGCTTGGAACAAAACTCTTGACTGGCTAGACCTCAGCGGACTGGCGTTGTATTTGAGGCAGCGGCTGGAAACGACGAACTGCCTCGGCATGGTCCCCTCTCGTGTGCGGCAACGTTTAGACCGCTGTGAATCAGAAAACAGGATGCGAGCCGCCGCAATGGCTGAGGAGTTAAAGGTCCTCAGTGAGATTTTCACGGGCGCCGGCATAGAACACATTGTGTTGAAGGGCATCGCACTGGTCCCGGATTACTGTCCTCACCCGGCGATCCGGACACAATATGACTACGACTTCCTGATTTGTCCTGACGCAACCAAGCGCACCGAAAAGGCGCTTCGGGCCGCCGGGTACAAACGAAAAAACTCGGAGAGCGAACACCCTATCGTGTATTACAGGCCGGAACCTAACATCAGGTTCGCGGCTGACTTCATGGGTCTTTATTCACAAGGACTAGGAAGGTCAATCGAACTGCACCTCAGCCTGTGGGAAAGTTCCGAGGACAGAATCGAAATCGCTCTCACGAAAGATTTGTTCGCGCGTGCAGTACGTCGACGTTGGCAGGATTTTGAATACCTGAGCCTGAATGATGAGGACGCGCTGGTTTTTCAGGTCCTCCATGCCTTTCGCCACGTACTCCGGAACTGGTGTCGCTTATCGGTATTTCTCGAGATTGCGTATTTCCTGAATCGGCGGTCTTCCGACTCATTGTTTTGGAGTCGATTCACAGCGCGCATCGACAACCTATGCTGGGTGCCCGAGGCAGCCATGGTCGTGTTCGGCCTGGCCGAGCTTCTTTTCGGGGCTTGCATTCCCGAGAAAATCAAGGCTCAGTTCTCATCGGTCTCGTTTGCGGCCCTAGCTCTGTGGATCGAAAGGTACGGACGACCCTCCGCTCTGGCGAATTTCCGGAGCAACAAGTACAGCCTGTTTTTACACCGGGAATTTGTGCCTGGGAATACCCGAAATGGTTGCGCTGCCGGCGAACGCGAGTATTGACGTATACAAAGGCGGCCGAGCGCGCTGCCGGGACGCTGGTTTGATTGCTAGAGTGATGCCCGGAGAGGAATCGAAATAGCGGTATGTTTCGGACACGTGCATATCTGACGAACATGTACCTCGCATGCTTCGACCTGGCACTGACCACGTCCTGCTACATCGCCGTTGAGTGGTGGGAATTCCGTTCGATTGGAAACCCCTTCGGCCGTGGAGTTCTCTTCACGCGTGAGCACACTTTGACTCTCGCGTTGGTTCTCGCCGTTTGGGTTGCTCTTTGCGGCTACTTCGGGATGTATCATTCCAGGCGGTTGGATTCGCCTTTTGCCGATGTCATCATCCTTTTCAAAGTATCCCTGGCGAGTTGGATAATTTTCGAGGGCGCCGCTCGACTGTTGCCATCACTGACTGGAGGCCGTTTCTTTTTCGTACGCTTTTCGGCGTTGAGCTTTCTGGTTCTCGCAATTGCAAGGTCAATCTTGCGGCTCGCGATTCGCCGGTTGCGCAGCCGCGGCCATAATGTCAAGCAGATCGTTCTTGTTACTTCTCCAGAGCTGGGAAACCGTTTAGTCGGCAAAATCGAAAAGCGCGCTCACTACGGCTATCGGATACTGAAACACTTCGTCTATGTCGCCGGGGCGAAGGATGACGTCGGCGATTTGGTCGCGGACTTCAGGGGGCACATTCGATCGTCACACGTCGATGATGTCATTATTGGCCTGCCCGCCCATGTCAACGGTCTCGCCGCTCAACTGGTGGCCGAGTGTGAGAATCAGGGAGTGAGCGTCCGAATCGTCCCCGACCTTTTTCCGTTAATCCGGACAGACACACAAATCTATGACCTGGATGGTATCCCCCTGGTCAATGTGCGGCTTTACCCGACCGAGTATTTGGCCTACGTTGTCTTAAAGCGAGTCTTCGACTTGCTTGCCTCATCGGCCGTTCTGGTTTTTCTTTCGCCCATCTGTCTGCTCATTGCGCTTCTGATCAAGTTGACATCGCCGGGTCCTCTGTTTTTTTCGCAGGAACGCGTGGGCCTGAACGGCCGGAAGTTCAAAATGCTCAAGTTTCGTACCATGTATCAAAGCTCATCGCTCAATCCGGATTCGCATTGGACGATTCCAAACGATCCGCACGTCACACCTCTGGGCCGATGGTTACGCCGAAGCAATTTGGATGAGCTTCCGCAGTTTCTCAACGTGCTCAAAGGCGATATGAGCATCGTCGGACCCCGGCCAGAACGGCCGTTCTTTCTCGAAAGGTTCAGGCAGGAGATCCCGGAATACATGGCGCGCCATTATGTGAAGAGCGGCATTACCGGGTGGGCTCAGGTGAACGGCTGGCGGGGTGATACGGCCATCGCAGAACGCGTCGAGCACGATCTTTATTACATTCGAAATTGGGGCATGAAACTTGACATCAAAATTCTTTTTCTAACGCTGATGCGCACTCTCTTCCAGGATAACGCTTATTGAGGGCGCACTATTGGAACAACGATGATGGATGACGAACTGAATCAGCAATTCACCAGGCGATTAAAGAAGTTGCGCGGTCACTGGCTCCACATTCTCGAAGCGGCATGTGGATGCGCATTGGTTGCGCTCATTGTCAGTCTTTTCCTGCCCAAAATTTACCGGGCCACAACTTACGTCCTGGTATCAGAGTCCAAGATTGGCGCCGCTTCAAAAGACACGGCGGCTCTGCAACTGGTCACGTTGCCTACTTTCACTCCATTCGTCGATAACGACGCGCTCATCAGCGAATCTCTGAAAAAGTTTCTCCTGGACGGTCCTCCGTACAACCTGAATGTCGACAAATTTCGACGGCGCGACTATCTCGATGTTCGAATCCCGAAGTCCACGCGACTGTTGGAAGTTAACGTCGAGTTCCCTGACCCACGATTGGCCGCGGATCTGGCCAATGCTTTCGCGCAAGGTGCTATCGAATTCAATGACCGGATGAACAACAAAGACACTAAGGACACGCAGGATTTTTTGAAAAGGCAGCTGGACGCAGCTGTCGACAATCTGAATCGCGCAGCAGCTCAGCAGGTCAAAGTTCAGGAGGAGGCTCGGATCGAAGATCTGGAAGGAGAACTGACAACGCTTCTTGCGGAAAGAGGCAAACTCTCCGGGAAGCTGGGGCAACTGCGTTTGGATCTAGCTCAGGATCACAGCAAGGCGACATCGCTCAGGGAGGCGTTGGCCGGCGAACCTCAAACCATCCTGCTGAAGAAGAGCATCACGACGGATCGCTTTCTCGAAATGGCAGCCGAAAAGCTGAATCCGCAGGGACCACCGCTCTCAATCATCGAAGAGTCGCCCAACAAGAACCGGGAGGAAATCCAGCGCGATTTCGTCAACGCCACCGTCAGCAGCGCCGCCGAGAGCGCCGGCGTTCAGGCGGCGACCGACCGGTTGGATCGGATGAACAAAGAAATCACGCGCCTGATCACCAATCTTGCGACAGTTCGCAGCAGGGTCGCGACTGCGGAACAGGATTACGCGTTGGCCTCAGACGCTGTCAAGAACGCGAGTCACGAATACCAGACCGCATCCGTAACGGTCAGTTCGAAGTCTCAAGACATGAAGCAGATCGCACCGGCCCTTATCCCGGAACGCCCCGTCCGGCCCAGCATCCTGCTCAACACCGCGCTGGGATTCCTGCTGGGTGCGCTGATATCTGCAGCAATCTACTACCTCGTGATTCAAAACCGCCTTGAATTGACTCGCGAAAATCCCTTTGTTGACGAAGAAGACGAAGTTGTAACGCTGCGGCGGAGTTGAAACGAAGCATGGCTGCTGTGCTTGCTCGTGTGTTTCCGCGACGAATATTGATCAACAGCGCGTCGATCTTCGCTGGCGAAGCCATAGTACGGTTCGCGACTTTCCTTATGGCTTTGGTCATCGCGCGCCGCTTCGGTTCGGCTGCGCTCGGGGAGTATGGATATGCGCTGGCCCTCGCAAGCGTTCTCTTGGTCGTACCTGATCTCGGTCTGCACCTCTTCGTCGTCCGGGAACTCTCAACAGACAAACGTCGTCTACAAGCCATCTTCTGGAGTGTCCACTGGCTGAAGTTGCTCCTCGTCGGCTTCGTAGTTGCGTTCGGTCTGGTCTTCGGTAAATGGGGTATCGCAGATGACGGCAGGCGCATATTGTTCTATGTACTAATTGCCAGAGTGCTCCTGCAAACGTTCTCGCAAGCTTCAATGGCCGTCTTCAAGGCCTTCGAGTGCATGGAGTACGTTGCGCTTCAGCAGTCGCTCAATTCGCTGGTTGTAGTCGTGTGGGTAGGAGCAGCGCTGGCATTACACACCAGACTGCCGCTTCTTGTCGCGGCTCTGGTCGCCGGCCAGCTGGTCGAGACCGTTATTGGCTGGCGAATTCTGCGAGACAAGTTCTCGCCAGGACATTTGCGGAGTTGGGACAATCAACTGTCGTACGCAGTCCTGGCTGGCTGTCTCCCAATTGGAACTACTACGATTCTGGAGTCCCTCAATATTCGAATCGACATTCTGATATTGGGTGTTTACGGCTCCAGCCGGGTACTTGGACAATTTCAGGCTGCGGCCTGGTTTGCCGTCGGAACGTTCCTTGTTGCTTCCTTATTGATGGCCGTGCTGTTTCCCAAGCTTTCCCGCCTTTTGCACAATCATTCCATTCTTGGCAGCACCTACGTGCTGAGCCTTTTAAAAAACGGCTTGCTCGTCACTGCGCTCGCGGCGCTCGTCCTATGGTTAGCGGCTCCGCGCCTCCTTCCAATACTGATTGGAAGTGACTCTGAGCCCGCTGTTAGGACGCTCAGGATCCTCCTTCCGGCGCTGCCTCTGGTCTTCTTGAACACAGTTCTCTTCTACGTTTTCGTAGCCGCCCGGCGGCGCTTCGTTTGCATGGGCATCCTTGGCGTGGGAATCGGCGCCGGTGCGACTCTATGTTTTTATCTCTCGGCCCGGTACGGCGCCGCAGGTTGCGCGTTTGCAGATGTGACACGCGAGTTCGTCATCACCGCAGGCTATCTTTATTTTCTGGTTGAGGGCGACCATGCGCGAATCGCAGGTCTTGCGCTGCTCAAGGTGTTTTGGGGAGCCACGGGGCTGCTCTTACTGATCGTATATCTTACTTCGTCGTTACGTCACGGAGACGAATGGTTCGCGGTATGGATCGTCTTCGTACTGACGGGCACGCTGTTCATGCTGGGATTTCCACGTCGCCGTGAGTGGCGCCTGCTCCTGGACGGGGGCCTATGAATCATCCCGTCGTTTCCCAAAACGGACGAGACTGGGCCCGAGTGACGGTGTTGTCTCTTTGCGCTGGTGTGGGTTTGATTGCGCCCCTTTCCGGCTATCCGATCACTCTGGCCGCCGGGGCGTTGATATTGCTGGCCTACACCATATTTGCAGTTATGTCGTTGCGCGAGCCGCTGATTTTTGTGGTCGTGTTTCTTTTGGTCCTCGAGGTTTTGCCGCCGTTCTACTTCTCTCAAACGGGCGAGAGGCCCATCTACCTTTCCATTTTTCTTCTCCCCATAGCGTTCGCGATTGTCCTGCTGCGTTTTCCGGACATCCGATTCTCGTGGGATCCTATAGCGATCGGTTTGGCTCTCTTTCTCGGTGGCACAGTGCTCTCAATTCCTTTTGCGTTTTGGCTTTCCGGGTCGGCGTCGGCGATGGAAGGCCTCTGGCGCTGGGTATTAGTGAGTCAAGCGGCACTCACTTATTACTTGATTCGTGGATGCGCGCGTCCTGAAACAAGCGGACCGGAGTTGCGGGTGTTTCAGATGCTTCTGATAGGAGCGGTCGTCTCTGCAGCATACGGAATCATTGATTTTGTATGGCCAATTCCTGTCGCGCATGTTCCTGCAGCCCAATATATCTGGCTGGAGAATACGGTACTGCGACGCGCGCAGGGTGTGTTCTATGAATCCTCTAACTTCGCGAATTTTTGCGGATTCTTTCTCATTACGGCTTCGACCGCCTTCCTCGCGCGAGCTGAACGTTATGTCGGTGTTTCGCGAACAGTATTGGTTTTCTTCATTTCCGTTCTTGGCCTGGCCGTACTCGTTGCGTTTTCGCGGAGCACGTGGGCAAGCCTGGTGGCCGCCCTGCTGGCTTCCATGGTTGTGACGCGCCTCGTTAAGGTACGTCGAGGCCTGGCTGTTGCTGCGGCCCTGGCGCTTCCACTCATCCTGTTATGGGCATCTTCGACGGAGCTTTGGAACTACTTCTTGACCGCGCGCGTCGGCCGGCTGATCAATATCTTTTCAGATCCCAACGTAGCCACTAGCGGGCGCTATGACACATGGATTCGTGTTCTGTCCATCATGCGGGAACACCCACATTACCTGATATTCGGGATTGGCTATAAAACTCTACCGGTTACACGGCTTTTTCATGGCGAGATCATCACAGACAACGGTTACCTGAGCCTTCTGCTCGAAACCGGCGTTGCAGGACTCGGAGGGTTCATTCTCTTTTCGCAGTCTATTCTCAGAACGTTTTTGAGGCTGGCACGTGCCGGCACTGGAGCGCAATCCTTTTGGGCGGCAGTTCTGTTTTCTATCTGGTGCGGCGAATTAGTGCAACTGCTGGCTGCTGACGCCTACACCTACTGGCGCAACATAATCATCGTTACCGCACTGATGGCCCTCGCCTTGAATATGTCACAGCGTCCGGAATACGCCGACTCGACAACGGCTCCATCTGCGCGGGTCGAGGCATGAAAAAACGGATCCTGATTCTTGAACAACAGAGTTGGTCTGGCGGCGCGCAGCGTGTGTTGGAAGTGGTACTCAGCTCCCTCACAGACGAGTTCGATCCCATTGTGGCATTCCCGGATGATGGCTCTTTCTCCATGGCCCTGCATGAGCAGGGCATAGCAACCTGCACGTTTCCTCTGGGTACCTATCGGCCCGGCAAAAAGTCGTATCCGGAAATGTTCCTTTTCGTTTTGCGGAGCCTGCATTGTGCTCTCAAGTTGGCAGCCCTGATTCGGAAAGAGAGAATCGCTGTTATTTATATCAATGGTCCTCGATGTCTGTTGGCGGGTGTTTTGGCGGCCTGGCTTACACGCAGCCCATCCCTTTTTCATCTGCATCTTATTCTGGCCCGCAAGTCTGAAGTCTTTGTCGTTAAGTGTCTAGCGAGGCGTGTAGCAACGATTCTGGCCTGCTCAGAGGCCGCTGCGGAATCTCTGCTGAAAGCGGATCGAAGGCTTGCTTCAAAAACAAAAGTTCTTTACAACCCGGTACCACCACGGGTTGACATCGGTTGTGTCGCCATAACAGACCTGCCTGATACGACCGCCGATCAAATCACTATCGGAATGGTTGGTCGCATTACGGAATCAAAAAACTACGAGGTTGCGCTGAACGCAATAAGCAAGCTGCGGAAGGAACTCCAGGCAAAGATTCGGCTCATTGTCGTCGGCGCTCCCGCGCCAGGGTGTGCCGAGGATTTCCGCTATGCGCAAAGTCTCCAGGAGAGTGCGATGCGCTATGGCCTTCGAGAGAAAATCCTGTGGGCTGGATATCAACCGGATCCAGGGCCCTACTATTCTTTAATGGATGTGCTTTTACATCCGTCTTTAAGTGAAGCGCTCGGTTTAACCATCCTGGAAGCGTTGGACCGGCGCATCCCTGTCATCGCGTTCAGGACCGGCGGCATCCCCGAAATAGTGATCCATGAGTTCAATGGTCTCCTTGCGTCTCCGG
>WNGH01014955.1_pt1 | contig 10092 bp, 11 predicted proteins | sample 5400631 | NCBI WGS metagenome assembly WNGH01 (sample SAMN13153373, study PRJNA577476) | soil metagenome | isolation source: 115 cm soil or saprolite under Garry oak tree replicate 1 | place: USA:California | collected 2016-06-15 | reverse complement strand
GTCTTCCTAGCGTCTCCGTGGCGAAGGGCCGCTCCGTTTTAAGCGCTGTCGTAATCCCGCCAAGTCCTCCCGTTAAGTCCCCAATAAGCCCCTCCTCGCACGCTTGCTCCACGTAGCACACTCACACTCAGACTGGACAAGGAGAATCATCCCATGCAGCGCGCTCTCGGCCGCACCGCCCTGTTCGTCGTCGCCAGGGCGACGCCGTCCACATCCGGGAGGTCCGTATCCAGCACGACGATGTCCGGTCGCACCACCGGCGCCCGCTCCAGGAGCTCACGCCCACTGGGTGTGAAGTGCACGCGATAACCCCGGGGCTGGAGCACGCTGGCGAGCGCCTGGCTGAGCCAGGTGCCGGCAGCGTGGGCGACCAGCACCACCGGAGGACGGCAAACGGCGCGGGATGAGCCATGATCCCAATGTGGCGTCGACGCCACAGCGAAAGAAACGGGGGAAAGCCGCGGATCGGTGGCGGGAAGACCCAGGGGACGGCGTGATAAGACCTGGGGGAGTGTCGCCCGGGCGACGCCGCCGGGGCTGACGGACGACGACTAGCCCCTCAGCCGCTTGATCTCCTCCAACACCTCGATGTCGGCCGCGTCCTGCAGCCGACCGGTGCGCTTGGTTTCGATCAAGTCGTCGAGCGCGATCAGGGGAATGCGCACGCCCTCGACGTCCACCACTTCGGCGCGCGGTGCGGCCTGCTCGTACTTCACCTTCCACGCGACCGTGAAGACGTCCACCGCGGGGTCGTCCCCGATCACGGTGATGGGGCGCTTCAGAATCTCAGCCGCCGCCCACTCGGCCGCAAAGCCATACCCCACCCGTGCGAGCGCCGCCAGCACCCGCCCGGCGTTGGCCTCCGTGCGCTCGATCAGGATGTCCACGTCCTCCGTGGTGCGCGCGTAGCCGTGCAGGATGCACGCCACGCCGCCGATCACGAGGTACTTCGCCCCTGACCGGTTGAGCGCCGCGCACACCTGCGCGGCGCTGACGCGCGGGGTCACCCCCCGGCGAGGCGCGCCTTCTTCCATTCGTAGAAATCCTCGTAGGAGTCGAAGCCGATCACCTGTTGCCGCCGGCCCCTCCGGGGCCTGACCTGGCGGGCGAGACGGGTCAGCTGCTCGGCCCGTTGGAGCCGCTCCGCCGGAGAGCGTCTGAGATCCGCAGCGAGGTGCTGCCGGCGGGCGTCCGCGACCTCCCGCACGGCGTATACGGGCGCGTCGGGCTCCCGGACTCCCACACTTTGGGAGCGGGCCGGCGTCGCCAGATATGCCCGCAGTGCCTCCACGATCAGCCAGCTGCGGGAGCGGTCGAGCGCGCGCGCCCGCCGATCGGCGGCCGCCAGCACGTCACGGGGAAGGGTGATGGAAATTCGAGTGAGGGCCATGGCTCATACTCAGTATTACTCGATACGATCAATCTACCATTTCCCGCTGCCCTGACGCAAGGCACGCAGGGTCGGTACTCTTAGCCTCGTGACATTCACATCCCCGCAGAGGTGCGGGTTCGCGGGTCCGGACCTGAGTGCCGACTCTGCGCGCAGGATCCTGCGCTCCGAATGGCCCCGTCACGCGGTGCTCGAATTGGCCCGATGATGCTCCTGTAGTCCTCCGTCTGACAGTTCTGTTCCGCCGCTTTCCTGGCACCAACGGCGCTTCGTCTGATTCTTCCGTCGTTGAGCGATCGCTACCATTGCCTTCGTTCAGCGATCCATCCTCCTCACGACGGAGAACACGATGAAACCGACGATCTATGCCCCTTTCCTGAGCCTCGCGGCTTTAGCCGCGTGCAACAATCTCTATTCGCCGAGCAACACACCGCCCCCGCCCAGCTTCACCGTCATTCGGGCGCAGGGCGACAGCCTCACGGTCGCGGACACCCTCAACAAGTTTCGCGCGGCGCTCGGCGGCAGCTTGAACGCGCCGAACTCCCCGCCCGCCGAGGGCGGCCGGCGCGAGATCAACTGGGACGGCGTGCCCGCTGCCTTAACGAACGTGGACACGTTCCCAGCGACCTTCTTCAACGTCAACTCGAAGCGGGGTGCCCTGTTCTCCACCCCCGGGACCGGCCTCCGGGTGGACAGCACCGCTTTTGCGTCGATCAACGCCGGCCTGGGAGACCAGTTCAAGGCCTTCTCGCCCAAGAAGCTGTTCATGGCCGTCGGCTCGGACCAGCTCGAGGTCGACTTCAAGCTGGTGGGCACCACGACCAACGGCCTGGTCAAGGGCTTCGGGGTCGTCTTCTCCGACGTCGACAAGGCGGCCGCTACGCGGGTCGACTATTTCGATGCGAACGGGGTCGAGATCGCCAGCATCGCGTCGCCGGCCCATCTCGGCGCCCAGGGATTCACGTTCGTCGGCGCGGTGTTCAACTCTGCGATCGTCGCCAGGGTGCTGATCACCAGCGGTGAGGCCGCCTTGGACGCGACGAGCGCCGATGTCAGCGCGGGCGGCACCAAGGACCTCGTCGTGATGGACGATTTCATCTACGGTGAGCCGCAGCCGCTCCCGTAACGCGTGGACGTGCACGGAGGCTATATGAGACGGGCACCATCATCGTCAACTCAAGGAGAATGGGAATGAAAGCGATCACAGCTGGAATGCTTGCGGTGGCCGCCCTCGCGGCGGTGGCATGCAACGACTCCTCCACGGCGCCTGCGAGCCCGTCGTATTCCGCCTCCGGCCTGCCGGAGGCGTCGGTTGCCGCCGCCCAGGCGCGCGGGGCTCGGAGCGGCTTTGGGTTCAACGGCACGGCGAGCGGCTTTCCGACCGGAGCGGTGTTCGACCTTCAAGTGCACCGGCGCCGACGCAGGGAAGCGCATCGCCACGGGTGCCGGGACCGTCGTGTTGCTGGCCGACTTCTACCGCGCCGGCGACGGCATCGACGAGTCGTTCACCGCGCAGATGATCGTCTCCGACACCGACATCGCGCCCGACATCCCGGGGGATCAGACTCTCTGGGTGCAAGGCGTTGGCTGCGGAGACGCCCTGGTGCATTTCAACCGGTAGGGAGGTTGTGACAATGCGACGCATACAATGGATCGTAGCAGCGGCCCTGTTCTCCCTGGCGGCGTGCGGCGGCGCGACCTCGCCCGATGGGGGTGGCGGGGGCGGGGGCCCGGTCGGCGACGTCACCGTGGGCAACATCTTCTTCCGAAGTGTCCACAACGGAAGCGCGAACCCCGCCGTGGACACGATCGCGGCGGGCGACAGCATCACCTGGGCCTGGAACGCCGCGGGGTCGCACACCATCCAATCGACCGGCGTGCCCCCGGAGATCTTCAGGAACAGCGTGGCGATGAGCGGGGCGAACGACAGCTACACGAGGACGTTCCGGACGCCCGGAACATACACCTACGATTGTGCGATCCACGGGGCGGCCATGACCGGCCGGATTGTCGTTCAGTAGTAGCGGTGGGGGCCTCCTTCCTTGGAGGAGGCATCCTCCCCACCTTTCCGGGGCAGGAGACGCGATGCCGACAGCCTTGCCGGAACCAAGCCAGCTCAATACGCCCGAGCTCCTGGAAGCCTTCTTCGAGGCCTCCCAGGACGGGTTCTTCTTCATGATGCTCGATCAGCCCGTCGAGTGGGGGCCTGGGGTCGACAAGGACGCCGTGCTGGACTACGTCTTTTCCCATCAGCGCATGACCAAGGTCAATCCGGCGATGGCGCAACAGTTCCGGGCCAAGCCGGCGGAGCTGATCGGTCTCACGCCGAATGATTTCTTCCGGCACGACCTCGTGGCGGGCCGCCGCGGCTGGCGCGAGCTGTTCGACGCCGGTCACACCCACAGCGTCACCAATGAGCGCCGCCTCGATGGATCGGCGATGTGGGTCGAAGGCGACTACATGTGCTTCTACGACGCCACCGGTCGGATCACGGGGCACTTCGGGATTCAGCGGGACGTCAGCGAACGCGTCAGGGCCGCGGAGGAATTGGAGCAGTCCCGGGCCGAGCTGCGGGCCCTCGCCGCCCGGCTCCACGCGACCCGTGAGGAGGAACGGACCCGGATCGCGCGGGAGATTCATGACGAGCTGGGCCAGGCGCTCACCGCCCTGAAGCTCGACGTCGCCTGGCTCGAGAGCCGGCGCTCCCGCGATTCGGGCGCCTTCCGCGTCGGCGACGTGTCGCTCACCGACCGTATCGACCAGACGATGCAGATCGTGCGCCGCATCGCCAGCGAGCTCCGGCCCAGCGTCCTCGACCAACTTGGTCTGGAGGCCGCCATCGAGTCCCTGGTGCGGGAGACGAGCCAACGGACCGGCATCGCGGTCTGTCTCCATGCCGACGATTTTCCCCGGCTCCCCGACGAGATCGCGAGTCACGCCTACCGGATCATCCAGGAGGCGCTGACCAACGTCAGCCGGCATTCCAAGGCTACCCGGGTGGACGTGTCGGTGCGCCGGGTGGGGGGAGTCATCATCCTCGGCGTCGAGGATAACGGGGTCGGATTCACGCCCCAATCGCTGAGTGGGCTTCGGTCGCTGGGATTGGTCGGCATCCGCGAGCGGGCGTTGGCGTGTGGGGGGACACTGATAATTCGGGGCGAGCCGGGGCAGGGGACCGGTATCGCCGTCACGATTCCGGTCGCGAAACCGTGAGCCGACCGACCGCGAAGATTCGCATCTTCATCGCGGACGACCATCCGATCGTCCGCCAGGGACTCCGCCGCATCGTGGAGGCGGACGCGGGGATGGCGATTTCGGGTGAGGCCGACGCCGCCGCGGCGCTGCTCGCCGGGCTCGAGACCGCGGCCACCGATCTCGTGCTGCTCGACGTATCGATGCCCGGCGGCCTGTTTCTCGAGACTCTGCGGGAGCTGCGCACCCGCCACCCGACCATTCGGGTCCTGGCCTTGAGCGTTCACCCGGAGGATGAGTGGGCGGTCCGGGCGCTCAGGGCTGGTGCCTCAGGCTATCTGACCAAAGACCATTCGCCGGATCAGCTGCTGGACGCCATCCGCCGGGTGTATCGCGGCGGCAAGTACGTCAGTCCGACGCTGGCGGAGCAGCTGGCCACTCATCTCGATGGCGGCGGGCAGCGCCCCCCCCACGAGCTGTTGTCCGATCGCGAGTTCGAAGTCATGCGCCGGCTCGGCAGCGGCCTCACCGTCTCTCAGATCGCCAGTGAGCTGGCCCTCTCGGCCAAGACGGTGAGCACGTACCGCACTCGCATTCTCGAGAAGATGGCGGTCGCCACCAACGCCGACCTGGTCCGCTATGCCGCGAGGTATGGGTTGATTGCCTGACTGTTGTGCAAGTCCACTCAGCTTCGTTCCCCGCGGAGCCCGGTAGCCCTCTCCTTTCATGTAGTCCTTCGTCTGACGGTTTTGTTCCGCTGTTTCGCGCCCGTCCCAGGCGTCGCGTCTGATACTGCCATCGAGGAGCGATCGCTAACGTTGCCCCGTGATTGAGGCAGCCGCTGTGGTCCCGAATGACCCACGCCCCGCGAGGCGACGCTCCACCCGCGCGATGCGTTTCTCAGCATGAATCGGGAGCAATTCGAGCTCGCGCAACGCCGCGAGCAGAGGAGAAGGACATGCGTACAGGAACTGCGGTAATCGGCTTGCTCGCGTTGGCAGCGCTCGCGGGCTGCGGCAGCTCAACCTCTCCCTACGGAGGCGGGGGCGGGGGTGGTGGCGGTGGCGGGGGAGTGGCCGGCCAGATCGTCGTCGGCAACATCCTGTTCAAGAGCGCCAACAACGGGACCCAGAACCCCGCGATCGACACCGTCGCCGTCGGCACCGCCGTCAAGTGGACCTGGACGGCCACGGGATCGGTCCCGCACAGCGTCGAGTCGCAGGGGCCGTCCAGTTTCGCGAGCAGCGCCGTCGAGACGGGCGATGGGAAGAGCTACTCAGTCACGTTCACCGCGCCGGGTACCTACTCGTATGATTGCGCCGTGCACGGCGCGGCGATGAGGGGCATCATCGTCGTCCGCTAGCAAATGTGTTGGGGTCCCCGGATCCCGAGCGGGACTCGGGGCCCCCTGTTCTTCGAACATGGTCCAGGAGGAACTCGTGGGCTTCAACCTTGAGGGCTCGGTTTGCCAGGTCTTGGCTGAAGACCGGGTCGGCGAGTTGCTAGCAGGGCGGTACCGGGTGCTGCGCCGTCTCGGAGCCGGCGGCATGGGGACCGTCTACCTCGCCGAGCACGTCCACCTCGGCCGCCTCACCGCCGTCAAGGTGCTCTGTCCGCCACTGTGTGACGACGACCCGAGCGCCGAGCGGCGCTTCCGACAGGAGGCGCTGCTTGTCGCCCGGGTGCGCCACCCGGGCGTCGCTCAAGTGTACGACTTCGACCGCGGGCCCGACGGCCAGTTCCTGCTTGCGATGGAGTACGTGGAGGGTGAAACGGTGGCGCAGCGACTGCAACGCGGCGGCCCCTTCCCGCTCCCCGACGCCATGCGTGCGCTGCGCATCGCGGCTGACGCGTTGAACCACGTGCACTGGATCGGCATTCTCCACCGCGACTTGAAACCTCAGAACATCATGCTGGGTTCAGGGGGCGTGGTGAAGCTGCTCGACTTCGGAGTAGCGCACGAGATGGCCCAGCTCTTGGCGGCCGATCGGTTCCAGCCAGGCACCCTCGCCTACATGAGCCCAGAACAGCTGCTGGGCGACGCCATAGGTCCCGCGAGCGACATCTTTTCACTGGGCGTCGTGTTTTACGAGATGGTCACGGGCCGGCTCCCCCACGCGGGGACAACGGTAGCGGAGCTGCGGATCCAGCGCCTGCTGCGCCCGCCCATCCCGGTGCACTGGCTCCGCCCGACCTGCCCTCCCGCATTGGCAGAGGTGGTGGCGCAAGCCCTCCATCCCGACCCAGCCGAGCGGTGGCCGTCGGCGGTGGCCTTCGCGCAGGCGGCGGCGCGGGCGGTCGCTTCAGCCTCCTGATTTCCTCCAACACCTCGATGTCGGCCGCGTCCTCGAGGCGGCCGGTGCGCGTGGTTTCGATCAAGTCGTCGAGCGCGATCAACGGAATGCGCACGACGGTCCTGCCGCACGTCGCGCGGCGTCGGTACTCTTTAGCCCCGTGACCTTGACATCCTTCGGCCCGCTGGCGTGGGTCACAAGTGTAGGCCGCTGGGCTCATCCTGGAGTTTCCGTGCGCATCGGCATCGACCTCGGCGGAACGAAGATCGCAGCAGTCGCGCTGTCGCTTGATGATGAGGAGATCGCCCGACGACGCGTGACTACCCCACGTGAGTACGTGGCGTCCCTCGACGCCATCGTGGGGCTAGTGCGGGAGCTCGACCGCGCTGGCGGCGAGGCCGGCACGGTGGGCGTCGGCATCCCGGGGACGGTCGTGCCCCACACGGGGCTCGTGAAGAACGCCAACTCCGTCTGGCTCAATGGCCGGCCGCTCGGACGCGATCTCGAGGAGCGGCTTAACCGCCCGGTGCGGCTCATGAATGACGCGAACTGCTTCGCGCTCTCCGAAGCCACCGACGGCGCGGCCGCGGGCGCGCACGTCGTGTTCGGCGTCATCCTCGGCACCGGAGTCGGAGGTGGGATCGTCGTTGACGGCCGCTGCCTGGTGGGCGCTAACCTCATCGCCGGCGAATGGGGGCATAATCCGCTTCCGTGGCTCGGGTCCGACGAGTGGCCCGGTCCGCCCTGCTATTGTGGAAAGCGCGGCTGCGTCGAAGCCTGGCTCTCCGGCCCCGCGTTCGAGCGCGACCACGCCGAGCATACCGGTCTCACGGTGTCGAGCCGCGAGATCGTACGCGCCGCGGCGGGCGGCGACCCGAGTGCGGCAGCGACACTGGCCCGATACCACGATCGTCTCGCCCGCACCCTCGCGTCGCTGATCAATGTGCTCGACCCCGACGTCGTAGTGCTGGGCGGCGGCATGTCGAACATCGCCGGACTGCCGGAGGCGGCGTACGCGCTGCTGCTACGCTACTTGTTCGCGGCGGGCGCCGGTTCCGATCCCGTTGCTACCCGCGTCGTGCGCGCCGCCCACGGTGATGCGAGCGGCGTACGAGGCGCAGCGCGGCTCTGGCCCGTGAGCGAGTGAGGCCTGTCGCGGTAGCTGCCGAGCGCAGTCCTCAGAGCGTATGACAGACCATCGTAACGAGTATCTTTTGGGTGTCGCAGAGGCATTTGCGGCAACCGTTGCAGCACGCACTCATAGGAGACGACGATGGCCACCATGCCCCGGGTTGCTCCGCCCCCGCCCCCGCCCCCGCCCCCACCCCCCGGCCCGCGCGCCGACCGCCTCTATCCGACGCTGACGGCGGCGCAGGTCGCCCGCATCACCGCGCACGGGCGCCGGCGCCACGTCGAGCGGGGCGAGGTGCTCGTACAAGCGGGTGAGCAGACGGCTCGGCTCTTCGTCGTCGTCGCCGGTCGGATCGACGTCGTCCGCCCGTCGGCCGCCGAGGAGGTCGTGGTGTCGTTCGGCCCGGGGATGTTCACGGGCGAAGTGACCATGCTGTCAGGCCGCCCCGGGCTCGCCCAGATCCGGGCAGGAGCGGACGGTGAGGTCATCGAAGTCGGCCGCGACGACCTGCTGGCGCTCATCCAGACCGACGGCGAGCTGAGCGCCATCCTCATGCGCGCCTTCATCCTGCGCCGCGTGGAGTTGATCGCCCGCGGCGTCAGCGACGTCGTGGTCCTCGGGTCGCCGCATTGCCAGGGGACGCTCCGCATCCGTGAGTTCCTCACACGAAACGGGCATCCCCACACCCTGCTCGACTTGGACCGCGACGCCGGCGTCCAGGAGCTGCTCGATCGCTTCCACGTCACCGCCGCCGACATCCCCGTCGTCATCACTTGCGGCGAGGTCGTGCTCCGCAATCCGACCAATCAGCAGATCGCCGACGCCCTGGGCTTCAACGACGCGATCGATCAGACCCATGTTCGGGACCTCGTCATCGTCGGGGCGGGACCCTCGGGGCTGGCGGCGGCGGTGTACGGGGCGTCGGAAGGACTGGATGTCCTGGTCGTGGAGTCGACCGCGCCGGGGGGCCAGGCCGGCGCGAGCTCCCGGATCGAGAACTACCTCGGCTTTCCGACAGGGATCCGCGGGATGGACCTGGCGTCACGCGCCACCAGCCAGGCGCTGAAGTTCGGGGCCCAGCTGATGATCGGGAACGGCGCCAAACGCCTCGCCTGCGACCGCAGGCCGTACGCGCTCGAGATCGGCGACGGGCAGCGGCTGCCGGCGCGCTCGGTGATCATCGCCACGGGGGCCGAGTATCGCCGGCTCTCGATCGACAGCCTGCCGCGGTTCGAAGGGGCGGGGGTGTACTACGCCGCGACTTTCATGGAGGCTCAGCTGTGCGCCGGCGAAGAGGTGGTCGTCGTGGGCGCCGGCAACTCGGCGGGCCAAGCCGCCGTGTTCCTCGCGCAAACCGCTCGGCGCGTGCACATGTTGATCCGGTCGGGAGGCCTGGCCGACACCATGTCGCGCTACCTGATCCGTCGCATCGAAGACCATCCGGCCATCGTCCGGCACGTGCACACCGAGATCGTGAGCCTCGAGGGGAACGGTCACCTCGAACGGGTGGGCTGGCGCGACAGCCAAAGCGGGAGTACCGAGACCTACGGCATCCGGCATGTGTTCACCATGACGGGCGCGGTGCCCAGCACTCGCTGGCTGGACGGCTGCCTCGCACTGGACGCCAAGGGGTTCATCAAGACGGGACCGGATCTGTCGCCTGAGGACCTGGCTACGGCACGCTGGCCGCTCGGGCGCGCGCCGCATCTCCTCGAGACGAGCCTCCCCGGGGTGTTCGCGATCGGCGACGTCCGCGCCGGGAGCTTGAAGCGTGTGGCATCGGCCGTGGGCGAGGGATCGATCGCCATCGCCGCGGTGCACCAGGTGCAGCACGAGTAAGCGAGGTCTAGAATTCTTTGCGTATGAGCCCCTATTGGACGACCTGCGCGCGGACGCGAGGGTTCACGGCGCTCCTGAGCAGACTTGGCCTCCGGTGACTCTGCTCACCCCCCCCGTCGGCCCGCGCGACCACGCCCTGGGCGCCGTGGATGCCGCGGTCACGCTCGTCGAGTACGGCGATTTCGAGTGCCCGTTTTGCGGCCGCGCCTACCCGGAGCTGAAGCAGGTGCTGCGGCAGCTCGGCG
>WNGH01007884.1_pt1 | contig 10092 bp, 8 predicted proteins | sample 5400631 | NCBI WGS metagenome assembly WNGH01 (sample SAMN13153373, study PRJNA577476) | soil metagenome | isolation source: 115 cm soil or saprolite under Garry oak tree replicate 1 | place: USA:California | collected 2016-06-15 | reverse complement strand
CGACTACCCGCCAACTGAAAGCATGGAAGAGTGACTTCCCACAAGCCGACTTCTGGGAGGTTGGCGCGGGTCACATCTACGAGGTGTCGGTATTACGACCACTGAAGTATCAGAGGCGGACGACGCCGCCTTTGCAGTCGATTTCCTTGGAGATTCAGCCGTCACGTTGCAGCCTATTTCCGTCTTCGGCAAAAGCCGTTGAAACTATAATCTTGCGAGAACCCTATTTGGTGGATGCATTCGGCAGCGGCTTCGGGTGTAGGCTCCTTGCCGAAGGGTAAATAGAGGAAGAGGAAGTCTTATGAGTGGTGTACGGCTTGCCGTCTCAATGATCCTGCTGTCCGTGTTTGCCCGTACAGAAACTACCACTCCGCGACAATTGAACCAGGAGTTGCAGGCCGGCACTGGACAGACGCCGGCGCCGGCTGTGGTTGACCGGTTGGTTGCGCGCGCCCAGCTTCAGCTCGAACAATACGCCTATGCGGACGCGCAGCGTATCGTCGAACGCGTGCTCGCCATCGACAAGGCAACTCCGATCCGGAAGAACCAGCTTGAAGCGGTCCTGGATGTGTCGGCAAAAGCCTACTTGCGTGCGGGCGAGTACGCCAAAGCGGAAAACGCGTATCGAAAGGTACTGGATATTGAAAAAACTAAGCCGGCTCAAGATCAAATCATCTCAGGCGTATTGAATTTCCTGGCCGGTCTCCTGTTGGATCAAGGTCGGTACAAAGAGGCAGACGCGTTATACCGCCAAGCTCTGCAAGCGGTGTTGAACCACCCGCTGATCGATCCAACGACTCGCGACGATATCTGTCTGAATTGGGCCAGCCTTCGGCGGGATATCGGTAGAACGTCTGAAGCCGTTGCACTCGAGGGCTGGACTCGCGGAACGTCCAACTCGCCACCGCCGTTCCCTGCGGAACTGGTTGTTCCGCCCCTCGTGCAACTGAATGGCCTGACGCCGAACCAATTTCGCCGGCGCTTACGTCAACCGTACGACAACGATCTCACCGCGCTTTGGAACGAATTGGGAGTTGCACCATGGGAAACGTGCCAATGGCCCCAATGCGTGGAACAGAGCTGGGATGTGGACTTAGTTGCGGGAAATACCGGCGTACTCGAAAGGGTGCACGTCGCAAACGGCATCAACGGACCGACACGCTTCCTCCTGTTCGAACCTACGGACCACGAGAGCAACGGCGTTCAGGAATGGAAGGTATACGGAATTGTCGATCTTCCGTACGGTGACCGGCAAGGAACTGCCAGAATTGAAAAGTCGGGAGACAAACGCTGGCTTGTTTTGGAAGCTGGTAGCGATGCCGGCAGTAGCCGTTCCTATGTCGAAACCTGGTATGACCTTACTGGCGGCAAATTTCAACCGGTGGCCGGCTATCCGGCCGGGGCACCGAGCTTGCAATCGGTCATTACGGATTTGACTCGCAAACTGCATTCCGAAAACTGGATGGAGCGCGGGGAGGCTGTGCATCGGATTGCCGCTATACCAGACGCAACGAAATCGTCCACAGTCGTCCAGGAATTAGTCGACCTGCTTGATCGCGAAAACCGCTTGATACGAAATTTGTTCAAACAAGGGACCGGAGTATCGACCAAATACGGAGAAGGCTTCGGCGAGTACGTCTCATACATTCTGGACATCTTGATGAAGTCCGGAAATCTCCGGGACACACGCACGCTCGAAGTGCTGGCTTATAGTTCCTACAATCCCGATTCAGGTTTCGCAATGAATCTTGCTGACAATGGCGGTGCAATACTTGTCCCGATTGCGCTGGAACTTATAAAGAGCGATGAGAGCTTCGATCGATGGGACGCCCTGTCGCTTCTTGGCAGACTGTATGAGAAGCGAACCACACACCAATTGCCGGCGGCGACGGTTCAAACGATTAAGCAGACTATCGTCAATGCCACTACCCACCGCGAGATCACAACTCGGCGATGGGCTGTGCGGGTTCTCGGACAGATCGGCACACTTGACGATGTCGCGCTATTACAACGCATCGCTGCAACCGACGGCGACACTGGTCCGAGGTTCTCGGTTCGGGAAGAGGCCGTCAAGGCGATCGAGACCATCCGCCAAAGAAAGTAAAATACCAAAGAGCCGCGGACTACGGTATCGACGGTCGCAAGTCGTACTGTCTGGCCTGCAAGTCGCGTTGTGCAGCGTCCTGCTGATTCGTCCGCCAGGTCAATGTCCGCTACCGGTCTGCGCGGAATTTCATTCGCCTTGGCTTCGCACAAAGAGAATTCCGAGGCGTTGAGATTGGATTGGTAAACGTTTGGCGACTACTCATTACTAATCCGGTTCAGTTAGGCCAGAGCAAGCAACGGTCTTCAAAGCTGGCCAAAACTGCATCGTATAATTACCGTTGGGGGTGTGAAATCACTTCCAAACAAGGTATCGCGGACCCGCGAAGCTCTTCCACGTGGAATCCGGTCAGCAGTTCATGAGGTTTGGCCAGAAGCGATGAGAAAACAAGTTTCTGCCGCATTGGTGGCGATAGGTGCAATTTTCCTTTTGTCCGTTTTCGTTCTCGGTTGTCCGCCCGTTCAGGACAAAGCCGACGAACTCGTTCACCAACTCAGAGACTTGCCAACTCCGTTGCCCGGGATTGCACCTGGAAACGGTATATTGCCCGAGATCGAACGACGACGGCGCGAAATATACCGCCAAATCAGGCAATTGGGAACGGAGGCACTGCCAGCCCTTCAACGCGGTTTGCATCACGATGATGTTCGGATCAGAAGGAATGTAGCGCTTATTTTCAATGCGCTGGCCGGTGGTTGGGTGGAAGAGTTGCGGCCCAAGTTGAACATCGTAAGTTCGCTGCCAGAGTTGGTTGCGGCATTGGACGACAGCGACAGCAACGTCCGCGCTTGGAGCGCACAGGCAATCGGCGGCATGGCTCCAGACAGTATCGCTGCCCTCCCCTCTTTGATTCGACTTATCAACAATCCTGACGAGGGATCACGTAACAGCGCCTGTATCGCGCTCGGAGCATTTGGACCGGCTGCAAGAGACGCATTGCCTGCGCTCCGAGGCGCTTTGTCGGATTCAAGTGAACAGGTCAGAGCTTTCGCCAGACGCGCGATCGAAAACATCCAGAGCCACTAGTTAGTTTCATAGTTTCCGCTCCGACTCCGTTACATTTCTGCCCGAAACATAGGGTCAGGATATCGGCCTTTTCTCCGTGAGATTAAGGAAGTCTCGCCGGAAACGGATTCGCGCTGTAGGTTACATTTCTCGACGATTACTCTTCGAAAACGCCGCAGGGATGATCTTTCCCGCACGATCAAGGCGAGGGTCAAGGAGGCCGTCGCCAATGACAAGATCTCGAAAGAAGAAGAAAACGCCAAAACGCGTCCTGGCTTTGCCCGATCTGGAGCAGGCGAAATCCGCCGTTCTGAACACCCTTACATCGAAGAGCGGCCAGCGCACCTACGATCACGCGATCACTGAATTTGTCGAGTGGTACTGCTCGGAGCCGCGATTAGCGTTCAACCGAACTGTCGTTCTGCGTTATAGGATCAGTCTCGAACAGAGACAATACGCTCCTTCAACAATTAATCTGCGTCTAGCGGCTGTTCGAAGAATTGCCTACGAGGCGGCGGACTCAGGCTTGTTGAGTCCAGAACTGGCCGCCGGCATTCGCCGCGTGAAGGGAGTGCGCCGGTTGGGCATACGGGTCGGCAACTGGCTCACCGCCGAGCAAGGGAAAGGCTGCTGAACGCCACAAGTGCGGATACGCTGCGCAGTAAACGGAATCGAGCGATGCTCTCGCTTTTGATCGGCTGCGGGCTTCGACGGAGTTGCTTGGCCTGATGGTGAACTCCATTCAGCTGCGCGAGGAGCATTGGGTGATTGCGGATCTGGTTGGCAAAGGCGGCCATATTCGTACGGTTCCGATTCCTCTTTGGGTGAAGAGAGCGGTGGACTCCTGGGCAGAGTCAGCGCATATCACGACCGGCCGAGTGTTCCGATCAATCAACAAGGCTGGCAGGATCTGGGGAGATGGGATGACGCCGAAGGTTCTCTGGGAAGTAGTGAAAGACACCGCAACGCGAGCCGGCATTGAGAAGCTCGCATCTCATGATCTTCGGCGCACCTGCGCACGTCTGTGTCATAGTGCAGGCGGTGAATTGGATCAGATCCAGTTCCTGCTCGGGCATGTGTCCATACAGACAACTGAGCGATACTTGGGTTGCAAACAGAAACTCCGGATTGCTGTGAATGACAAGCTGGGAATTGAGCCGGACGATCAGGGTTGAGTCTCGACTCACGAAGGGGGCGATATATATCGCCCCTGGGCGACATATGCGGATCTGAGAGGATGCGGGGGAATTGCTGCGGCTAAACTGCCCAGCGTCTCGGAGACTTACTTCTGCGGAGACTTCCAGCGTCCAAAGTCAGCCCGAAGCCATGTAGGAATGGGGCTGATTTCGCTCGCCTGAAAATCTTGCCCCAAATCCACCGCGCGCCCGGCCTGCCATGGCGCTACCGTCAGGCGCAGGATGAGGGGTGGGCCCGCAGTCTACGGGAGCGTGAGACGCTCGACGCTGGGTGGATCCGCATCCATAAAATGCGGGTGCACCACGTAGAAATCGTTGCCCACAGCCGCTGCCGTGGTTCCCTGAATGGCGAACTTCACTTCACCAGCCAGCTCAGCTGTGGCCCAGTCGTCGCTGCTCTTCAGTCCAACCATGCGATTCTGCGAGTTGCTGACAACGGCCAAGCGCCCGTCGGCCGCCCAGAGCATGCCGTCCTGTCCAGGCAGTTCCTCCGGAAGCTTGACTTCAGTGACGCCGGCAGGATTGCTGATCGGCATCTTGTAGAGGTTCGCGCCGCCCGTCACCAACAAATAGCCAGACGGGTGGAACACGATCCCGTTCAGCGCCAGACCCTTGGTCGCGGGAAACCGGTACAGCACCGAAGCAACGTTGTCCGGACCCACCCGATAGACCACGTTGGTCTGGGTGTCGGTGACGTAAGCGGATCCATCGCTTCCCACGGCAACATCGTTGGCAAAGTGTTTCGCATCTTTCGCGGCTCCGGTATCGGTGGCCGCCAGATCGACCATGGCAATCTTCGCGCCGGTAGTCAGATTGTAGATGCCAAGCTTGGCCTGTCCAGCAACCTTGCCCTGGAACACGGCGGCGTCGGAGTTGCACACCAGCAGGCGGTCGCGCTCCTCATCGACCTCAATCCCAACCGACGACTTCAGATCCGCGTCGGTCAACAGCGGTGTTAAGTTGCCGTCGGCTTGCCACTGGAAGATCGTGCCCTCGGCAAGCGAGCCGGTCAGGAGCCGCTTGTTCTTCGTGTCGTATTCGACACCCTCAGGAATGAAGCCTCCCCGCTTGGCCGAAATCGTGGCCGGCAAACTCGGAGCGCTGGAGACAGGCGTTGCAGCAGGCGGGGCATCCTTCTGGGGCGGCGTTCCCCCGCATCCAACCAACATCACGGACGCCAAAGCCATCAGGTAGATACGATTTCGCATCAAGAGGTTCTCCTTTTTTTCCGCACGGGCTTGTGCGGACCACTCATCGAGGTCCGACGATTGTACTTCACCGTGATATTCAGAACAATTGCGCCGTGGGATCGATAGAGATTGATTCGGCCTCCCTCGAGTTGAGAGTGCTCAACCAGTCGGTCTTTGTGATTTGCCCGATCGTCCTGATGAGGACGCCGATGGCCTTGAGGGAGCGAGCGCCATTCAAAAGGATCGGTCAATAGTGGGCGACTAACGGGGAGGAATCCGCTGTCAGTATTCTCGCGAACCGGGATCGGATAACTTCCCACAACGAGATAAAGAGTCGTCAGGCTGCGGTCTTTTTCTTCTGTCGCTTTTTTAATTTCCAATAGACGTAGTTGAGGAACTGGTCCACCTGCCCCAGCGATTGAAAGCCGCACCATCCCGCCAGATCTGTAATTACCTGGTTGTATTTCGCATAGGTTGCGCCATCGAATGATTGCGGAAGCGGAAACTCGGGGAAACCCAACTCTTTCAAGCTCGTGAGCGGATTTTTGTTCATTGCGGCGTATCGTGCGGGATTCCAAGTATGCATCGCTTCCGTCAGCACGTTCGGACCAATGCCCTTGACGTGTTTCGCAAAACGTAATCCTTCATCGAACACATCTTGCAGATAAACGGTGGTTCGGCGGTCGAGACAAGGAACACTTTGACTCTGCCATATGCGTCCGTGGCCCAAAGCTGATGGTTAGGCGTTACAACCATACCACTGGGATTGTCCTATCGCTGCTGAGCGATCTCCTCGACGATGGCACGTGCGCGGGGAAGACTGACGGGGCATTGCGGATCGTCAATGCGGCACTTCGCTATAGTGAGGCCACATCCGCAGGTGCAACCTTCGGCGTTGAGCTTCTGCACCGCTTGGAGCCGTCGCTCGGGCGATAAATGAGCCAGATCAACACCTGGAATACTCGTCACCTGTGCGGCGTTTTCGAGTTTCACGGGCTGATCCGGATCCACTTTCTCAATTGAAGCGTTCACATCGAGCCCGGCCAGAGCGCGTGCCTCCATTTCAGTGATGGTCGGATGCAGCATTCCGAGGTGCTTCTGAACGATGCGCCTCTCACGATCAATGATGAATGTCGTGGGAAGGGCGTAAACGTTCGGAAAATATGTTTTGAGCTCGGGCGTCAACATGACGATCGGATAGTTGACCTTGTATTCTGAAGCAAATCGCCGCACCGCTTCGGGAGAGCCCTCGTCTTCCGACACCCCGATGATTCGAAGCTGTTCCCGGTATTTCTCCTGGAGCGCAACCAGGTCCGGAATCTCAGCGCGGCATGGGGGGCACCACGTTGCCCAGAAATTCACGAGGACGACCTTTCCCCGCCAATCGGAAGTCGAAATTTGCCGACCGTCCAGATCCAGCATGGTAAACGCCTGCAGCGGTTTTGGATCGCTAAAGAAGCGCAGTGTCACAGGTTTACCGGAGGGCTGATCCAGTTGCTCACTGATTCTGCGGGTATAACGGAAAGCTGCAATAAAAAGGCCGACGACAGCTATCAGCACGAGCGCGCTAGTTAAGATCTGTCTTCGGATCGTCACTAGAATTTACTCTTTGAATTCGCATGTTAACAGGAATCGCGTCTTGTGCCTAATGAAGGTAGTCGTTCATCCACAGCAGCAGCCGATCGGGCCTGATGGGGCTTCGCAGTTCGTGCCACCGGTGCACGCCGTGAAGGTCTCAACCAACGGCCTCGTGTATGTCGCCGATCGCGGCGGCCGGCGCGTTCAGATATTCACGATCGCGGAAAAATTCGTCAACCAGGTCTTCATTGGACGTGAATGCCACGCGCCGGATTGTGGCAACGGCCAAACCGCCGCCGACATCGGGTTTTCACCAGACCCCGAGCAGCGCTATCTATATATGGCGAATCGAAGCCAGGCGCAGATCATGATCTTCAACCGCAAGATGCTCGAGTTTCTCGATTCATTGGATCGTGGGGCTCAGCAACGGGACAATTCGGCCACGCTACACCATTTGTCCGATCGATTCGAAAGGCAAGCCGCCGCGGCGACGGCATGCTCTAACGTGATGATCGAGCAATGCAATCCCAGCCTGGCAAGCCTCGGGGAATGACGCCGCACTGCCGTCTAAAATGGGAGCCACAGCTACGATCGGCTTCGCATGCTTGAGCCACATCGGAGTACCTATCAATATTCAATTCCACCCGACGGAGTATTCAACCTGGCTCCGCGAGATCAGAATAACCAGTCGCCCTTCTGAGCGTCGACTTCACGCGATTTGAAAATCGATGAAGCCTCTTTCGGGGTCGGCGGATACAAGGCGGACCCGGACGCGATGTCCGACGTCCATTCCCTTGGCGGCAATCAGGAGTTTTCCTTCCACTGGCGGCTGCCGTAATCGAACCCACGTTCCGTCGGCGTTCACCCCGGATACAACAGCATCGAAGTGCGCTCCGATTTGTTTGCTCAATATCGCTGCGGCCGCGCATTTCTTGACGAAACGCTCGACTTTGTTCGCATCGTTTTCTTTTTCCGTGCAGTGTTCGGCCAGTGCGGAAAGGGCGTCGGCCGTATACGCGGGCGTGGCGCCGGCGAACGCCGCTTTGAGCAATCGCTGTGTGATCAGGTCGGGATAACGACGGTTGGGGGCAGTGGAGTGAGAATAATTCGTAACCGCCAGACCAAAGTGTCCAATCGACTCCTGTCCCGGTTTTTTGACGACATATTCCCCCCGGCCGAGGAGCTTGATCACGGCGAGCGACAGATCCGGGAAGTGTTGTGGATTGGTCCGCTGCTGTTCTTTCAGGAAGCCTTCCAGACTCTTCGCGGCGGGGTCTTTCGGCAAATTGCTTCCGAGGGAGGCGGCCAACTCCACAACCCGGTCCCATCGATGCGGTGTTTGAACGACACGCTGGATACCCGGCGAACCTTTCGCGTCCAGGAATGCAGCAGAGGCCTGATTGGCGGCGATCATGAAGTCCTCGATCAGCAGGCTCGCACGATTCTGCCGCCGGGTCTGCAAATCCACGACTTCGCCGTCGGCCAGGACCGGCTGCAGTTCGGCCGTATGGAACGTGAGCGCGCCCGCATCGTGTCTTCGTTGACGAAGTAATGCGGCGGTGGCGTCCTGCAACCGCAGTTGAGACTGCAACTCGGCGCTGTTCGCTATCTTACGCAAAGTTCGTTGCGAGGCTTCGCTGAGATGATTCCCCGGCTTTTCTTCAAGCCACGCCGCGACACCGTCATAGGTAAGCTGAGACTGATTCCGGACGATAGCGGGATAAACGGCAGACTCCACAATCCGGCCGTCATCGCTCACGAGCACCTCCATGACGACCGCCAGGCGGTTCTCGTTTTCATTCAGCGAACTCAAGTCCGTTGAGAGCCGCTCGGGCAGCATCGGGAATGTCACGACACCCGTATAAATGGACGTCGTGTTCTGCCACGCTGTGTGGTCGAGAGGAGAATCGTACGGAACAAACCAATCGACGTCGGCTATACCAATATAGATTCTCGTGCCCGTCGCCTCGCGCAGGGCGTACTCGATCTGATCGAGATCTTTCGAGTCGTCATTGTCGATCGAGGACCACAACCACGAACTCAAGTCCTTCGCCTTATATGAATCGAATCGAGGCTCGGCCTCGGAACGAGTCTGTTGTTGCGCGTCCGATGGGAACTGAACGATAAAGCCGCGCGCTATCATGGCCCGCGTTGCGATAGCGCGTAAGTCCGGCTGGTGAGGATGTGTCGTCACAATGCTGGAATTAGAAAAGAGCAACGGGGAATCTGTCAACCGGACTCTCGTATTCCGTGGCTGCGAACCAGTAGGAAATAGAGGGCGACGAGGAACAGGAGGGAGCCGTGGATGCCGATGACCTTCGGCGCCCCGATGATCGTCGCGAAGTAGCCGCCGGCAAGGCTGCCGAGCGGCATGCCGCCGCGGAACGCCACCATGTAGATGCTCATCACGCGGCCGCGAATCTCGTTGGGGGCGATGAGCTGTACAAGCGAGGTGACTGTCGAAAACACCATCATCAGTGACGCGCCGGTGAAGAGGAGCAGAACTTCGCTCAGCCAGATCGTGTGCGACATGGAGAACGCCAGAATCAGCAGACCGTAGATGGCCTGCATCGTCAGCGCCGTCACACCCATCCGCTTGAATTTTCCAAGCCACGCCACGACGAGTGCGCCGGCGATAGAGCCGGTGCCGGAAAACGCCATCAGGCGGCTGTACGTGCCGGCGCCTCCTCGAAACACCCGCTGCGCGAACACCGGCAGAAAGGTCAGGACCGCAAACCCGAGAAACGTCGTGGCCGCCGCGAGGACGATGAGGGCGACAAGGCTGCCGTGGTTGCGCACGTAATGGAGCCCGCCCTGCAACTCCTCTCGCATGCGCCTGGTGTGCGTCGGCGGGACGTGCTTCACGTGGAGCGACATCAGCGTGCCGATTACGATCAGAAACGACAGCGCATTGAGGAAGAAGGCCGCGTTCATCGCCTCCGGTTCGTTGTAACCCCATTTCAGGAACGTGGCGAGCGTCGCGGCGAACAGCAGCGGTCCGAGCACTTGCGCTAGGTTG
>WNGH01017670.1_pt1 | contig 10093 bp, 4 predicted proteins | sample 5400631 | NCBI WGS metagenome assembly WNGH01 (sample SAMN13153373, study PRJNA577476) | soil metagenome | isolation source: 115 cm soil or saprolite under Garry oak tree replicate 1 | place: USA:California | collected 2016-06-15 | reverse complement strand
CACACAGGAAGATACCGTGTTCGTGTCAATCGTTCCGACTCCCCCTGACCTTAGCGGAATAATCTATCTGGGCACGATCCTCGGCGGGCTGGGAGCAGTCGGTGCCGCTATAGCGATCCAGAGAACCAGGTCCGCGCGTCGAAAAAGGGGGAGCACTGCTCGCGCATTGAAGACCGTCCGGAGCAGGAGTTACAATCCTCGATAATCCTACTGACGCTTAATGGACTGTTTTCCTGCGTCGAGCCTGAAATAATAGTGCGAGTATGATCGCCAGCACGGCGGCGAGCGCTATGATGATTGTCGGTTCGACGTAGCCTGACTGGAATATGCCAGTGTTGGCCGGGTTCAATGTCACCGGCGTGGACGATCTGAGAATGTTATGCGCAAGATCCGTCTGACCCGGCACCCCCATCACCTGTCCTCCTATGGTGTAGGACCCAGAAGTAAACCCGTCAGTGTTCCATTTTATTGTGAAGGTTTGGCTATCCCCGGGCTCGAGGTCTGTGAAGGTCTGATTGCCAACGCTGAGTTCCCCAACGAGTGCCAAGACCGTAGAGTCCTCCGGAAGTCTTCCAAGATTCACGACGACGATGGATATGTCGATGCTGGAGCCGACCGTCGCTGATGCGGTACTGGGAGTTACCGAATAGACCTCAAGATCATGCGGCGAGGTGGTAAATGTGACGACTACCGCTATTACGACCAGGTGGGACGTCTGGGATACCGGGGCTGATCCGATCACTTCGAGGAAGTATGTGCCCGTTGCCGTTGAACCGGATGTCGTTATGGTGACGATGGCAGTTGCGTTCGGATAGGTCGAGTTGATCAATACACGAACGGGGCTTATCGTGGCAGTCGGCATGGTGCCCGGAGTTCCTGATGGGGGAAAAGCGGCGACGAGGTTTATGCTACTGTTGAGGTTGAGCAGTTGAACAAACGTTATGCTAATAGTCGTAGGTCTGCCTATGGGCACGACTTGGATGTATGTGGACGGCACGATCGTAAAATCGGGCCCTACCACGGATACATCGAAGACGACTGCATGGGTTGAGGTTCGGCCTCCAGAAGTGGCTGAGGCGATCACCGTGACCGTGTAGCTTCCAATCTGTATTCCCGTGACGAAGCAGTTTGTGGAGAAGGACGACTCGCTTGTGCCCACATTGTAAATGTCCACGGTGGATGGGTTGCACGCGACGGATATCCCGGTGGATGGCGCTATGGTTCCCGTCGGCGTGGCCTGGGCGATGAACGTCCTTGTAAGAGTCACCGTTGTATTGTAGGCGATCGTACCAGACGGTCCGACGGAGACTGGCTCGTTGGCGGTCGTGCCCTGGGCCACGATGAGGGGCGTTGGGGGAACGCTGAGCAAAAAGTCGAGCACTGTGACAGGTATTGTGATATTATGGGCTAGGGGGCCGAATGTTGCGATGACCGTGATAGTATACGGTCCGGCGATTGTCGAGTTAAGCTTCAGTAAGGTTGAGTTCGATGCTGTGGTTGCACCGCCCAGTGATCGAGGAAGGTTTACGCTTGTCCTCGAAAGCGAGGCGTTTAGACCAGGGCTGCTCTGGAGCGTTAGATTGACAAGGCCTGAGAAATTGCCCTCTGTCGAGAGAGTTATCGTGGAATCGCCTATACTGGTCACGTTGAAGGACAGCGATTCCTTGCTGGTCGCGACGCTAAAGTCGGGAGAAGGGACGATTAACGGGAATAGCAGAATGTTTGGACGCAAGCCGTCCGTTACCCCCGTGAAGTTTAGGGTGTATACTTGCGGTGTGACGGTATCGGCGACTGTTATTACCACCTGCGCGGTGGTAAGGTTCTGTGGGTCGGTCGGGCTGACAGTTACGCTGTTCACGGTGATCGATACGGAGGGCAGTGTTGGTGTTGAAAGACTCGGGGGGAGAACGCTTGCAGTAAGGCTGACTGTTCCAGTGAAACTGTTGATACTTGTCACGTTCAGATACAATGGATTCAGCAAGTTTGATCCGCCGTGGTCAACCGTAACAGAGCCTGGGCCGAAGGTCGGTTGGAGGTCAAAGTATGGCTGGTTCGTGAATTTCGCGGTCTGGTCTGTTTCCGGAAGTGAGTTCGTAGATCCGTTCGTTATTGAGACACAGTCTCGGCCGACACTTGTTCCGTTGCAGCCTATCTGAAACGCGATGGGCGTGTTGTAGGTCACTCCGGTAATATTGTAGATTGCTGTGAACAACAGTCCCGTTGTGGGAGAAGTGGTCAGTGACCCACTAACGGAGATACTAATGTGCAAGGTGTTCGACGTGTCGAGGGCGCCACAATTCACTCCCACATCTCCTATGCAGTTCACGAGTGCAGCAGGACTGCCCTGGAGAATGGTTCCCGCGATCGAGTAGCCAGCGGGCTTGAGGACCGTGCTGTTGGTCAAAAGTGTAATGTCAAATCCATTGATTCCGTCCGACCCGTCGATGACGATTGCTATCCGTATCTGTGACGGGATTGCTGCCGGGCTGGAACTGATCAAGGGAACCGTAGTTGGACAGGCCGTGGTCCCGTCTTTGGCGATGCAAACTTCTCCTACAAAAGCGGCGTTCGCGAGAGGAACTATCCTCGGGATATAGAGCCCTGATATGATCATGATCATAATTAGAAGGCAGGTTCTGCTCGACTGCTTCACGTGTCGTGCTACCGCGGTTTTTTGAGGGCCGCGGTTCATATATGTCTTGGGAAGAAAGAGCCGGGTTTCAGAAGGATTGCCGCGCTTCAGAAGAGTCTGACTGACGGTTCGTTGATGTTCGCGGAAAGACTAATACTGAGCTTTGACCAGTTGTTCTCAGGGGCTGCGGGTTTGGCCCGTTCTCAAAAAGCGAAGGTCTCGAAGAGGCAGAGAGGCCGTTATCTGGCCTACGGCATCCCACTGCTTGCCCTGGCATTGGTGGCCGGGGTCTATGTTGCGAACTACTTGCCCTATGCGACCTCTCCCGCGGCTATGGATTTTACGTTTCAGATCGTGATAGAGGTCTCGAATGGCACCGCGGTGAGGGCGGTTGCTCCAAACAATGCCATTGGAGAACCTGGAGGATACTGGCAGACCAGCCAGTATAACAGCTATGGTATCGACGCTGGTCATTATCCCATTTACTTGGACTTTCCTTCATCCTCGAACTGTCCCGGATTCTGTACGGTGCATGTCAAGTCTAGAGCTGTGCATAGCTACACGTTGCAAGACTACTTCAATGTCTGGGGTCAACCATTAGGCCGGAATGACACGATAGGTCTCATGCATCACGATAATGTCTACTGGGAGCTATGTGTCGGAATTCCTCCCGATTCGTATAATCCCCCTGAGTGGGGAGGTCTCGTGCTTCAGCCCGCGATGAATATCACACTCCTCCTTCATGATTACAATAATCCAGGTTGCACAAGCCTCTGGGTAACCCCGGTGTCCTTGGAGCCTCGATGTTCTGGGCTTTTCTCGAAAATTTATATTGAGTGTTTCACCTAGGCTTCTTGCTGGAGTGTTCGCGGCTGGTTCGGAATAAGACTCCCCTACTCATACTGTCACTGGTCTTGAGTATGGTTGTGAGTTTACCGCTCGGGATCACGCGCGTTCATGCTCTGACGGGTACCGTGTGCCTCGTCGATTCCTCCGCTATATTCTTGTCAAACCCTTGCCCTAGTATTCCGGCGGTCTTTTCTGGTCCAGTAGGACAACAGGTTCGGATTGGCGTATTCATTAGGGATTCTGATGGTTTCAACGCTTTCGACATAACTCTGCTTGCGAACTTTACGTTCTTGAAACCGGCCGGTATCGATCTTACTGATACATTGTTGAATTCTGCAACTGGACCGGCTACCACCGTTCTTGAGTGTCTCAACGGGTCGGTCATCGTTGGCACTGATTGCTCCTCACCCGATACTGCTGGAACCATACATCTGGCGGCCACCACCGCTCCGGGTGCACCTCTGACGACGCCGCCAACAACGGGTGTTCTCTTCACTGCCATCTTCAACATCACTGGGACGACCCCTACGGCAGGGATTCCTCTCAGGTTCCAGACCGGTTGCAGTCAGTCCAGTGTCTCTGGCGGTATCTGTCTTACAATCGCCAATGGCTCAGGCAGTCCAGTCCCTGAAAATATCCAGACTGGGACTCTGTTCCAAAATTCGGGGAGTGCTACAATGGCCTACGTCGTCATCTCGTCTAGCCAGACAAGTTTTGGACCAGAATTTCCAGGCACGACCAACACCGCCACCATTACCGCGACCTCAAACAACGGATATCCGCCGACATCCGTGACCGACGCTGTAAATTTTACGGCAATAACCCCCGCCTCCTTGAAGCTCTCAGCGACTCTATCACCATCTTCCTGTAGCACTAGCGGCTCCTCCTGTTCTACCACGCTCACCCTTACCGGGTCAGCGGCAGGTACCTATTTCGCTACCGTCTACGGGACATATGCTACCGTCGATGGTTCTGGGAACCCTGATACTCTTTCGAGTACCATCACAGTTGAGGTTATCATCTTCGACTTCGGTTTCTCGATAACTCCTACGACGCTGTCGTTCATCTCAGGCGAGATCGGTACCACTACCGCGACTATCTCCAGCGTCAATGGTTTCTCAGGCGTGGTTACTCTTTCCGTCGGTACCAATGTTCCGTCCCCGGGACTCTCGGTCAGCTTCAGCTCCAACCCAGTAACTCTTACTCCTGGACAGTCTCTTAACTCAATAATCACTCTACAAGGATCTCCCACCAGTCAAATAACTTATCACACGCAGATTAGAGCGACTACGACCGGCGAGACGCCAAAGCCTATCACACTGGTAGTCACTGTAACGCCTCCCGTTGCTGACTTCTACTTCACTGCTTCACCAGCGAACATCGGTCCGGTCGATGCAGGGATAAGTGGGACTTCCACTATCGGAGTGGTTTTTGTCAACGGTTTCACCGGACCCGTCAGTCTTGCGGTCGCTGCCTCTTCTTCGAACGCGCAGCCAAATTTGAACATGACTAGCGTGACGACGACTCACAATGTGACTCTTACCGTTTCTTCACTGGTCGCTGGAAGTTACACTCTGAACGTTACTGGCACGGGAAGTTCGCAGGGCCTCCGGTCTATTGCAGTCAGCTTGTCAGTCCTAGATTTCAACTTGACCGTTTCGCCGAATCCGATCGAGGTGGCTTCGGGTCAGTCTACCAACACTGCCGTTACTGTCACGGGCTTGAACGGTTTCAGTGGAGATGTGACGCTTACTTCGACGGCATCTACGGGTCTGACCGCTAGCTTCAGCCAGAACACGATCACCGGTTCCGGAACCGTTGTTCTCACGGTTGCCGCGGCCTCTACTCTCGCATCCGGGTTGTATACTGTGAACGTGACTGGTGTTAGTACACCTTTGAGTCATACTGTCCAGGTCAACGTTACGGTTCTGCCGACGGATTTCAGAGTCACGGCTGTTCCCACGACCATCGTTGCGGGTATTCTGACGAATAACACTTCAACAATCACGATCACGAGCCTCAACGGCTTTTCTGGAACAGTGGATCTCACGGTCCAGGCCCCCGCGGAGGTCGTCTACTCGCTCAACCAGACTTTTTCGACCATGTCTATTCCGCTTGCCGGTGGCGAAAGTGCCTTCGCAGTCTTGACGCTGAACAGCACAAGCGCTGGCTCCTTTGCAGTGAATGTCACCGGAGTTAGCGGATCCCTCACTCATTCAATCACTGTCCAGTTTAACGCGACCGCTGTCCAGGACTTTTCGATCGTGGTCAGTCCTGCCAGCCTTCATGTGAATCTACCAGTGCGGGCGAATGCGACTGTGACTGTGACGAGTCTCAACAGTTTCAGCGGTCTGATCACGTTGACCAGCAATTACACTTCTCCATGCTCTCTTACACCTGCTACTCTGACCGGATCCGGCGGCTCCGTCTTATCCTGCAAGTTTGCAGCGGCGGGTTCGTATCATGTCAAGGTCACCGGTACTAGCGGCACCTTGTCCCATAGTCAGACAATTACTGTCAGCGTTGGGGACTTTGACATCTTCAACTACGCGCTAGGGCTTACTGTCTACGAGGGCTCGTCCACCACATTCAAGGTGAATCTTTCCAGCCTCGCCGGTTTCCAGGGAACTCTTACGCTCACTCCAAACGTTACTCCGCCTACGGGATTCTCTGGGACTGGCATCCCCTCCGCTACGCTGGATAGTTCCACGGTCACGTTGACGGCTAGCGGACCGAACAGTTCCCAGAATGTGACTGTGACCATTGTAGTGGGTAGAGATGTTGAGCCACAGAACTTCCAGGTCATAATCAACGCCACTACCGGTTCCGGCGTTTCATTTCTCTCCCACGCAACCATCCAGCTTAACTTGGTCGTTCCCAGGCCCAGCGTGGGAATCACGTCCAGTCCCACCTCTATCGTTGTGGGCCCAGGATCCTCCTCCACGAGCTCTGGCTCGGGTACTATTGTACTGACTTCTCAGAATGGAATGAACGGGACAATAGACCTGAGTCTCAGCTATTCAAAGTCCGGCGTCTCGTGTAGTCTCGAATCGGCCAGCCTCCTGTTGAAGGTGGCAGATTCGAACAACACTGGACTGACCTGTTTGGCCCCGATTGGATCCTACAACGTCACTATCACCGGGACTGGAGTTGTCCCCTATGGAGCGACCATGTCGTTCGCCGGCTATGCAGGTTTTGTCGTGGCCGACTTTGTGATCTCACCAACCCCCTCGGGAGGAATCTTGATCAACGCCGGCCAGACTGGACATTCCCGCATTGCTATCTCATGGGACAGCAACTACGATGGAACCGTTACGTTCAGCGTTGCCCCTGTTGCCGGATTGAACATGTCCTTCAGCTCCACAAGTCTCACCGGCCCCGGGAGTACGACGCTGGACATTGTCGCCAACACTGCCGGCACCTACACCGTCACTGTCACCGCGACGAGCGGTTCTGATTCTCACACTGCCACCTTCACCGTCACTGTACTGGCGAATGAACAGACCCTCATTCTGGGACTGACCCCTGAAGTCTTCTACTCCATCGTCGGAGTTGTGATATTGGCGGTGGCCGCTGCCGGACTGATCATGTACAGGCGAAGTGTCCGGATGAAACGTGAGGCTCGCCGGAACAGATAAACAACCTTCCGATTCCAGCGATTCCAAACTATCCATGAAAAACGTTCCGATAACTCCAAGCTCCTCGAAACGTTGATATTTCGGATCCGAGAAACCTGTGGCGCGGTTGTCCCTAGGGTAGCGGCATCGCCCCTATCGCGGAGCTGTTTGGCTTGAGAACTCTTCTCCTACTCGTCGTCTACCTCATAATGCTCGGACTCGTCGCCGCTCCCTTTCATCTAGTCAAGGCTCAGCCTTCACAGCCGGGGCTGGTCTGCCTTGCTGATGTCACCATGCCACCTGCCCCGCCCTGTTCGCCGGGAGTGGCTCCGATCTTCGACGGTCCCTTCACGACTCCGAATCAGCAGATCAGGCTAGGCGTCTTCATCAGCGACTCGGACGGTTTCCTCGCTTTTGACATTACTCTTAAGACGAATAGTTCAGTCCTCAAACCGGCAGGAATTGATCTGGCAGAAACGATCCTGCCTGGCCAAGTGCTCTTGGTCTCGGAATGTCTAGGCGGGGTCAATATCACCAACACCAACTGCAACCCTGCGGTGGACACGAGCGATACCTTGCAGCTGGCCGCGGCTGTCTTCCCTCCAGGGACAAGCACGCCGTCGACCGGCCTGTTGTTTACCGCGATCTACAACATCACGGGGACAACGTCAAAGCCGACCTCTGTTGGATTCCAGACCGGCTGTCCAACCACCAGCGTCGCGGGAAGTAGCGGTCTGTGTGTCACCCTGGTAAATGGTAGCCCTACACCTGATCCGGAGACTGTTCAGGCCGCCTCGTTCAACAACACGATCCCGATACCATACCTCACGGTCTCATCGAATTCGAGTCTCATTGGACCAATGACGGTCGGATCGACGCAGGGTCTAGTGCTGAACCTGACCGGACGGATGGGCTGGAACAGTCAGTTCTGCGCATGCACCGCATCCCTTCAAGCATTCACAGATCCAAGCGTCCATGTCCTGTTCAACATTACAATGGCATCTGTTCCTAACTCGAACTTCGCATACATTGCACTCAATGCTACAGGATCCAGCGCAGGAAACTATACTGTGAAGGTCTTAACCTACTACACATCGTTCGATATGGAGAATCTTGGTCCTGACACACTCGTAGCGCAGCTAACGGTACAAATTGACATCACCGATTTTGCGATATCCGCCACCTCGCCCCTGGTTACCGGCTACGAGGGCTCGTCTCAGGTCAGCCTTGTTGGAGAGAACGGATTCAGCGGACCGGTCCAACTGTCGGTAGCCCCGTCCGTAGGCTCATGCTCCCTAAGCCCCTACACTCTCTCCGTACCAGGTACGGCAAGCTCAGCCCTCAGCTGCACTTGGCCGGAAGCAGGCAACTATGGCATCGATCTGACGGCAGCTAGCGGGGTCGACTCGCACACGATTCGAGTCAGCTTCGTCGTACAGGACTTTGCCATTTCTCTAGACAGCAGTAGTGTTAGCCTGGTAGCGGGGTCAAGCAAGAGTCTCAGCTTGACTGTTACAGGGCTGAACGGGTTCAACCAGCAGGTCAACCTCGAGGTAAGCGCTCCGACAGGTCTGAAGGTTACAGCGCAGGATACCCTCTCAGCCCCCGGGACCGCCACTCTAACCGTAACCGGTGAGTCCGTAGGGACCTACAGTGTGAATGTCACGGTTTCCTACTCGGGTCTATCGCACACCGAACGGCTAATGCTGACGGTAACAGCCGCCCCCGGAGTCCCTTCCTTACCGTTCGGCTTGCCGCCTTCTCTCTTCTACTCGATGGTCGCGGCTCTCGGGATTGTAGCAACGACCGTGGTTGCTCTGTGGCTACGGGTTCGACGGAGGCCGGCTACAGTCTCCAATCCAGGCAAAGACTCGTCTCCAAGGAAGAGTCCTTAGGAACAGAAATCCTGGGCGTCTTCGCCCCGAATTCTTCTTCGGAAGTAGTGTACGGGAATAGTTCCAAAGAAATCCCTGTCAATCTCCGGTCGATTCAGGCTATCCCCCAGAACAATCGCTTTGAAAAGATTAATATCGAAACAGCCCTGCAAGCTTTCTTCGGACTGTTCTATTTGGACCGACGACTAGTATTCGTAATCCTGCCGCTCACTCTAATAGCGGCGTTTCTCACCGGTGTTGGAACGCTTCCGACCGTTCACGCCGCGACTGGTGTAATCTGTCTGACCGATGCTTCCGCTGTGCCCGCCACGGGTAGCCCTTGTCCTACTTCCCCGTACGTCTTTAATGGGCCGTTTCCCTCAACCCCTCAGACTGGGCCCACACAGATACGCGTCGGTGTCTATATCGATGGTTCTGACGGTCTGAACGCCATCGACATTACCCTAGTATCGGACCTCGCCGTTCTCAAGCCTGCAGGCATCGACCTTACCGGCACGGTCTTGTTAGGAACACCAGTAATCGTTCTTGAATGTCTCAACGGTGCCTTGATTGCAGGCACCGTCTGCTCGTCAACCGATACTGCGGGCACCATCCATCTAGCAGCCACCTCGGCTGCGGGTCAGGGCTTGACCACACCTCCAACAACGGGGGTGCTCTTTACAGCCATCTTCAACATCACCGCGACCACAGCCTCGGGCGGTGTCCCAGTAGCGTTCCAGACTGGTTGTGGTAGCGCGACGAGTGTCCCTGGCGGGACCTGTGTGACTATCGCGAACGGGTCTACGACTCCCGACGCCGAGACCGCGCAGGTTGCCACGTTTGATAATTCTGCCTGTGCCACAGAATGCGCCTGGTTTGCGGAAACGGCTAGTCCATCCTCGGTCACTGTTCTGCAAGGAGCGACCACCGGAAACACTGTGGGGATTACTGTGAACATTGAGAATGGAGGTCCAGTGCTAGGAGATACCTTTGCGACTCTAACCGCTACTGCGACTACCGGATTTACAGCGCCGAACTTCGGCGGGGCTCCGTCAACTCCGTGCAGTGGTGGAGCTACTTGTACCATGACTCTCTCCACCTCGACAGCTGGCACGTATTTT
>WNGH01008412.1_pt1 | contig 10093 bp, 11 predicted proteins | sample 5400631 | NCBI WGS metagenome assembly WNGH01 (sample SAMN13153373, study PRJNA577476) | soil metagenome | isolation source: 115 cm soil or saprolite under Garry oak tree replicate 1 | place: USA:California | collected 2016-06-15 | reverse complement strand
TGCCACAGCCGCTTTTCTTACCCCTTCAGAACTTGCTGAATGGGAATACCTATCCATCGCAAGCGACCGAAAGAGAAAGGGAATATATAATGACACAGAATGCAGGACAGCCTCTGCGGCAAGTAGAGATGCAGCAGTGCGCCCAGGATTGTTTGAATTGTCATGCCGCATGTATGCAGACCGCTGAGAAGTACCGCCATAGTGGTGATCAGAGCCATGTGTATATGTTGCTGGACTGCGCGGATATCTGCTTGACGACTGCACATTTTTTGGAACACAACTCGCCGCTTTATGGCTATGTATCCAATATGTGCGAGCAGATGGGCGATGCCGATAGCGCGAATGCTTGTCGCAATTGTGCGGAGTCATGCCAAAATCTGACGAAACTGGTGCCTTAAATGTAGCTTCGTACAAGTAGAAGAAAGCGATTGGTCGGCTCTTACAAAGGCTGACTGATTGTTTTATTCTGCTTTTCTTGACCTGATCGATGCAGGAATAATCACTCTTGCCCAGGCTTTTCTACCTGAGATGAGGAAGATAGAGGATATGGAAGTTGTACGCCTGGTGGAGGTGGATGGTCAGCTACCCATGCCGGAAACCATTCTTCGTCTCTCTCGATGAGGAAGACAATCATGTCGCGATTTTGGGTGAAGAAGGAGTACATCTGCTGGTTCTGCTTATGGGTCTGGTGGATAGCTTCGTCTATGTCGTCATGGGAGAGTTCGCCAGCCTTCCACTGTTGAAACTTGTCGTAGAGTGGGTCTAGTATTCTGTGATACTGCATGTCATAATAGGCGTCGATGAGGGCTTGTTCCCATTGGCCTTCAGGTGATTTGCGTTTGTGTTTACTCATCTGTCGATACCTTCAAAATGCGTCAGGCGGCGGAGTCAGGGATGCAGACATCTACATATTCAGCAAAGGTTGGAATGTCAGGAATTGGCTCGTTATCTTCAATCATACCTTTTAAGTGCAATCGGATAGCCTCGCGCATGTTCTTTTGTACTTCTTCATAGGTCTTGCCGGTTGTCACGCAGCCAGGAAGATCAGGAACATAGGCATTATAATTGTTTTCTCCCTGCTCAATGATAATAAGAAAATGATATGATTTACCGGACACTGTATTCCTTCCTTTCACAAAGTACCAAATGTGTTCAATCTATCTTATGTTGGTTAGGTGCTATTAAACTATTACTATCAAGCTATTTCTTCCTTGGTATTTGTGCCTGGTTGAATATACTTGCCAATGTTTTAGGATGTAGGTCCTCACTAAGGCGTCCCGGAATGGTAACGCGTCCTGATTTAGTTGGATGCTTATATTGTCGGTAACTTCCCTCAGTACTTACTTGATACCATCCGTCTGCTTCGACTAGCTTAATAACGTCTCGAACTTTCATCTACGATATCCAACTGTCCCATACTTTATTGTATATTCTAGCATAGAGTTAGCTATATTGGAATCTTTACTCGCTTCGCAGGGTGCGGTTCACTCTTTTTGCACGAATGCAACAGGTATGGTAGGGGCGGCATTGATGACGCCAGTCTGCCAGCGAATACATAAACGAAAGAGAGATGGACTGGCGTCATCAATGCCGCCCCTACTATCTTTCCAGACTCATCTTTGCAAAAAAATGAACCACACCCCACTTCGCATGGTAATTTAACAATGATCTAATCTGCACCTTTTCCCGTACCTTCTGCAACGTAATAAATCCTTGTATAAAACAGGAAGGACAATGAAAAGACATGGATACAGCTCTCAATGTAAGAACAATCCAGTTGAGCAATCGTGAGCGGCTCTTATTGTTATTACCTCTAGCTGGTAGTGCTTTTGTAGGGTTATTTCTTTTATTGTTGCCGAATGTGCTGGCAGCTTTGACGGGCTATTCGGGGAATGATCTCTACATTTATAGGTTGACGGGGGCGGCGACGTTTGGGTATCCGATTGCGCTGGGATTGGCGTTGCGGCAGGGTAGTTGGGCATCCTTGCGGTTGGTGGTAGTGGCGTTCTTTACGTTTGGGTTGGCGTCGTTGTATGCATGTGTGGCGGATATTGTAGCAGGGAATGTGCATGCTGTAGTGTATATAGTGCTGATCCTGACGCTGCTGTTTGTGGGGATTACGGGGATGATACTGTATAGGCATAGGGGAGAAGCACAAGGAGTAGCGAATATTGCGAGATGGTTAGTGGCCGTGCTGGCAATTGCTACCCTATCGGCCTTGTTCTTCGGAGTAGTGCCGTTGTTGCTCCCGACGCAGTTTGGGGTGGTGTTTGGCTTTACGGCGAAGGACGTGTTCATTTTTCGGCAGGCAGGGGCGGCGACACTAGGGTATGGAGTGATGGGCATATTGGAGTTGAGGTCGCGGAACTGGTCGGAGGTACGCTGGCCTGCGGTGATGGCTGCGGTGTTTAATGGGCTGGCGTTTGTGGTATCAGTGATTGCGTTAGCTGTAGGTGATCGTTCGTTGCTGGCCTATCTGGCCTTGCCGGTGTCTCTGGGTGTGACGGTGGCGACGGTAGTGGCCTTGAGACGTGGGGGAAAGTAGAGAGGAAAGCAGAATGCCTGCTCGTCCTTGCGAGGATGAGCACGGCATTCTGCTTTGCAACGATCAAAATCAGTTTTTCTTGTCTATACCTCCCCATAGACGATCTTCCCTCCGAGAATGGTTGCTTGCACAGCGTTCTCGGTCATCTTCTCTTGTGGCGCATCGAAAATATTCTTGCGTAGTACAATGGCATCCCCTAATTTGCCGACGGTGAGGGAGCCTTTGAGGTGTTCTTCGCTGGCGGCGTAGGCGGCTCCCATGGTATATCCCCATAAGGCTTCGGATATGGGAAGAGCTTGATCGGGGAGCCAGGGTGGTCTTTGGGTTGTGTCGTCGCGGCGGGTAGTAGCGGCGTGAAGGATGCGGAGGGGATCGAAGGTTTCGACGGGGGCGTCGGAGCCGAGGGCCAAGGGAATACCAATGTTTTGCATGGTGCGATAGGCGTAGGCGCGGCGATGGCGTGGTCCCCAGTAGCGTTCTGCGATGTCGCGGTCGGCAACGGCGTGGAAGGGCTGCACGGAGGCGATGACGCCGAGACGCTGCATGCGTGCAAGGTCTGCGGGGGTGATGAGCTGGACGTGTTCCAGTCGGTAGCGGAGATGCGAGAGATCACGAGCTGTGTCGCTCGTGCTGGCGAGATATTGTTGAGCTTTTTCGATAGAGTTGAGGGCGACATGGGCGGCGCGGTCGCCGATGGCGTGAATGGCGATGTTGAGGCCCATGTCGGCGGCTTGACTGACGGTTTCGTTCATTTCCTGCTCAGAGATGGCGAGGATGCCGAGGTTGTGGGGATTGCCCTCGAAGCCTTCGAGCATGGCGGCGGTTTGGGAGCCGAGGGTGCCATCAGCGAAGATTTTGATGCCGCCTATGCGGATCATGTCGTCTTCCCAACCCCTGGCCCCCACAAGGGGGGCCACTACATGTTGGGGTTTCCATGATTCGCGCAGTTGTGGAAGTCGGTGGCGCGGGAGGATCATATGGACACGGATACCGAGTTGTCCTTCATCGTGCAGTTGTTGGAAGAGTTGGAGGGCATCCAGGTCTTCGATATCGGCGATGGTGGTGATGCCGCTTTGTTGTAGTCTGGGCAGGAGGCGTTGGACCAGGGTGCGGGTCATAGCGGGATCGGGCGGATCGATGACATTGTAGACGAGGTTGGTGGCTGCTTGTTCCTGTAAGATGCCGGTGGGTTCGCCGGAGCCGTCACGCAGAATGGCTCCGTTGGCGGGTTCTGGTGTCGTAGCGGTGATGTTGGCCCGTTGGAGGGCGAGAGAGTTGACCCAGAGCAGATGGCCGTCTTTGCTCCAGAGGACGACGGGATGGTTGGGAGCGGCAGTGTCGAGGGAGGCTTTGCTGGGGAAATGTTGACCGGGCCAGAGGTTCTTGTCCCATTGTCCACCTTGTATCCAGCGACCGGGAGGGGTCTGTGAGGCACGCTCACGCACAAGAGTCGCAACCTCATCTTCGCTGGTACAGGTGATAGCATCGATGTAGTGGGAGAGGTAGGCGGTGCTGAGCAGGTGTATGTGAGCGTCAATGAGGCCGGGGAGGACGGTTTTGCCGCGTAGGTCGAAAAGTTGGCTGTGTTGTCCTGCGGTACGGTGTACTTCGTCATTGGTACCGATGGAGAGGATGCGCCCAGTGCTGCTATCGATAGCCATAGCTTGGGCGCGTGGCTGTATGGCATCCATGGTATAAATATTGGCGTTGAGATACAGAATGGTGGTCATAGTCGATTATTCTTTCACAAAGTTGGCAATAGCAATAGCAAGATGCTGGGGCCGATGGAGTTGAATATCGTGGGCGGCGTCAGGCATCCAGAGAATGGTACAGCGTCGCATGGTGCGGGCGACCTGTTCCGCCATGTAGCCCTTGGCAGCAGCAAATTCGCTGGGGTGTTCGAGCCTATCTGGTGGGTGCCCTTGCGGGGTTGGTTGAACGGCGGCGGGTATGAGTAGAACGGGACAGGTAACTTTGCTATAGTAGGATAGAGCACGGTCTTCCCAGAGACCTTGGCGAATGAGCTGCTGATGGGGCGGTTGCAAGCGTTCTCTGAGCGTACCATCAGGCAGTTCTTGGACACAGTTAAGCAGGATGGAGGCGACGTCGTGCGACCAGAAATCGGCCATTTCATGTTGCAGGGCGGTGAGATAGGTAGTTTGCGAGGTATAAATGGCTGGAGATGAAGTTGAACGTACAAAGCGTTCGCGGGTCATACCGGGCCAGTGTTTGGGTTCAATGTGTGGGCAATCGACGAGGATGAGATGACTGACGAGTGCACGATGTTGTGTAGCCAGGACGAGGGCAACCCGTGCGCCCCAACCATGGCCGACCAGGGCAACCTGACCGAGTCCCAATGCCGCCATGCCATGTACAATATCCTCGGAGATGGTGCGAAGGTCGTAGCCAGAGTCGGGAGCGTCGCTAAGGCCGTGTCCACGTAGGTCAAAGGCAATGATGAGGTGATGATGATAGAGATGAGGGGCGAGCAGTCGCCACGTATCAGCGGTAGCTCCCAGGCCGTGAAGTAGCACAAGTGGAATCTCATCGCCAAAGTGCAGGTTTCCGTCATCTGCTTGAAGAGGGTGAGCTTGAGCTAACTGCTCAGGATTCCATGCAAGATAGTGGAGGTGGATACCATCGGTATCGACGAAGAGGCTCTGTGGTTGTGATGCGATTATATTGTGAGTGCCGATATCTGGTTTGGGCATGAGCGTTCCTTTCTCTTTCATAAGATCAGTAGCGTGAAATGAGGTAGACACTGGCGATAATCAGTATACCGCCTATGATGGTCATGGGAGTAAGTTGATCATGCAGCAGCATGATGGCTAGGATGGTGCCAAGAAGTGGCTGAATAAAGAGCGTGGAGGCGGCGGCGGAGCCATCTACTTTAGCAAGACCCTGGAACCAGGCAAGGTAGGCAATAGCAGTGGACATCAGAGCCATCCAACCAATGCTGAGCCAGGCCATCAAGCCGAGAGGATGCCAACCGACAGAGAGAATTTCCCAGGCGGCAACCGGCATCCAGAAGAGCGTGCTGATGACGATAGAGGCGGCAGTGATGAGCAAGGGTGGATATTTGATGAGCAAAACTTTACCGCGTACGGTGTAAAATGCCTCGATGAGCAGAGCCAGGATGACGAGAAGATCGCCAATGATGCGCCAGATACCACCACCAGAGGGGATGTTGGGACTGAAGCTACGTTCGACGATGAGATAGACGCCTATAAAACCTAGAAGGAGCGCGAAGCCGGCTAGAGGTTTGAAGCGTTCGCGGAGTAGCACCCAGGAGAGGATGGCGGTAAAGATGGATTCGCTGGCAATGAGCAAGGCTACATCGGAGGCTGTAGTCAGGGCGAGGCCACCGTATTCGAGTAGTTTGTTGATGACGAAGCCGACGAGGGCGAGGATAAGGAGCTGGGGCAGGGATTGACGAATGAGGCGCAGGTCTCTGCGACGAGCGATAAGTAGGGGAAGCAGGATAAGGGCAGCAATACCCATACGTAGGGCAAGCATGATGTTGAGGGAGGTGTCACGGAGTGCAAATTTGGCGGCGACGTAGCTGGCTGCCCAGAGTATGTTTGCCAAAATGAGTAAGAACCAGGAAAAGGCGTGACCTGTGCGGTGCGGACGAACGGTAGGGACTGCCGAGGGCAAGGCCATGGAATTGCACTCCTTAATCAGATGGGTCAAAAAGATTGCTTCTATTATACAAGAATAAAGGGATAAGGGATGGTTGTCAATGAGGTATACCCATAGGGGTAAGGTAACTACTCAAATGAAACATGGCATAAAGTCACTACAGGAGGCAACAAGTGTACTTTGGCGGGAGCACACGATATAACGGCACCACCTGAGGTATTGTTAGATATGGTTCATGATCCACAAACAGAGGAAGCAATTGAGAAATTTGCGCAGGATTGGCTGAAGATGAATAAACTGTAATATATTTTTATCGCGGATTTAGAAGTTTTAGGCAAGGTTCAAAGAGAGGCCATTTTGCTTGACAAGGGTTGCCTCATGTGAGCAGAAAAGCGTCAAGTTCATTTGAACCAGGCCTTATGAAAAAAAATTCATGTGCTAAACTGTGCAATTCATGGGTTCGTCATGAGGCTATGGTATAGTATGTCTTAGAACGAAGGACAAAGAAACACAATGAGACGTTCTGAAACAGAAGATGATATGTAGCAGGGTGGAGCTGGCAAGAGAGTTCGGAACGGGGGAGGATGAGGGTAGTACGGCCGTTGAAGAAAGATGCTATGTGGAGAGGGATGCGATAAAGAAAGTTGGCGTACTACATCGGGGTATTTGCTATCGTGCATGTTCAAATGGGCTGAGGTTTGCGGTGGTGGTTATGTGGTAAGGGTGGAAATTGAGGCGTGAGGTTATGTGGTTAGGGAGTGACGCCTGGAACATGGCAGATAGAGAGAAGGAGGCAAAGTAGAAGTCACTCTGGTATTCAGGCGTGGTGCCAACTGAATGGGGTGACGCGGCGTATCTCGGATACCGTGTGGCTATGTTGATAGGGTGGTGGAAGGAAGCCTGACGGGTATGTTCCGTCAGGCTTTTTGGTGTGCTAGATGTCTCGTTCCGCATAGCTCGCAGACGAAGTACTATTCCTTCTTCATTGATCGCTATGGGACCTACACCCTCATCACCTCCGTTGACAACACGGGGACCAATGACCGCGTATTGCGTGAGGTAAGTATGTATCTTTACTTCTGGCGAGAAGAGGGCCTTCCTCGTACTCACGGAGGGGATGTCCATGGATGGTGATCCCATAGTCAATCACCATCTGTGTTTCTTGAAGCGTCAAACTGTTCCCTTCGATGGCATTGGAGTGATAGGTGAGAAAGATGCGTAAATCGTCGTTGAGACGGCGCACCGTGTCTTGTGGCAAGGGGCGATAACGATCAAGCTCAGCTTTCTTCCGCTCCACTCGTTCAGTGAGACGTCTATCCATGCGTGGGCGACTCAGGTGATCTGACATACTTCTTCTGACCTCTTGAAAATATTAATTGTCACGGCTTAGCGTATTATACTACTACCCGTGACAATTATATATCTGAAGCTTGCCATATTTTTTAAACTCAGGAGCCTCGACTTTTATTTCTTGTATAATTCGTTATATGCAACTTGTCGACGTTGTGCAAGCAGTACCTGTCCCTGCTGGCCGCTCTGGAACAGGTATTGATGGGCCATAGGCTTCTCCCCACTCTCTTAAGCTCTTGAATAGTTACCGTAAGGCTCATAACATCTGAGACATACCGCTGTGGTTTCAGCGCTAGTATTCACTGTAGCGCGCACTCATCCGTTCGGCCAGCAGAAACTTGCCGCCAGCTTCGGCGAAGAGCCAGTAGTCCTCACCATCGCCTTCAACGTGTCCAGCAACCCAGGTATGATTGAGCCAGATTTCCAATGGGCAGCCTGATGTGCAGGTGAGTGGCTGATGTTCAGGAGCACCAGGTTCCCACAGACAATAGCGCCGGTGCTGATCGCGGTAGAGAGTTCCCTGACGGATACGTTCTTTCATCTAGGTCTCCCCGTGCGGGGAAGTCCAGTTGACCCTCTCAGTCAAGGCTCTCCGCTCCGCTTCGACGTGCATGCTGCCATACTCCTCCGCACCACTTGCATGGCCTTGACTTGAGAGGGTCTGTGGCGGCCCACCCGCGCCGGGAGGCGGGGACGCGGTAGAGGGTGCGGCAGACGTTGGACGGACAGGTGCCCAAGGAACCTCTACACATGGAGCCAAAGGGAACGATTCGGGGCCCGTTCGGCGGCTCCGTTGAACAGGAGTGGACATCATGATGGTTCCCTCGGGAGCTGAATGATCTTTCTTGGTTGGGTATCAGGCTTCAATGAGCGATAGTTTCCTTCTCGATGCTTCCTATGAGTTTCTGGATCATAGAGCATGGGAGGAGGTAGCTCCTGGCCTGGAGAAACGCGGCTGACCAGCTCTTGATCTGTCTTGAGCAGCGCAAAAATCATCGCTGCCATCTGTCCGGCGATCCGCCCAATCACTTTGAGTTTTCCACGATAGTCCTTGGTGCGCTCATCGTAGGTTGCCATGCGCGGGAGCAAGCGCTGGTAAATCTTTGCCCATTCACCATCCAGCGTCGTTGCCCGTACGGCCATAAGAAAGAGCATCTGTTTCATGGGACGCACGCCTCTTTTGGAGAGTGTTGTCCGATCAAAAGAAGTTCCTGTCTGGTTCCGTTTGGGCGCCCAACCAAAATAGGCTTTGAGTTCACTTGCTTTCTCAAAATTGGCGATATTGCCCACGGTGGCAATGATTGTGGCCGCCTGGATGCCGCCAATTGGCGGCAGAGAAAGCAGTCTTTGTCCTTCTCGACAGTTGTTGACAATAGCAGACATTTCTGTCTGGAGCACCTCCAAATGGTCCTGGATGAGGCGCAGTTCTTTGATGAGTAATCCTTGTTCGAGGAGAAGGCCGTGTTGCCGATCTCTATCCTTGACCCCAATCGTTTCTTGCGCGAGTTGCTGCAAGTGGAGCAGTTGGGCATCAGAAGGGAAATTCCGTGCGCGCAGCTCATGTAACGCCGCCAGGCTCGCGGTGGCGATTGCAAGTGGGGTGGGGAATCGTTCGCGGAAAGCAAGGGAGGTCGGCAAGTTGGGATCGTGGAACCCCTGAATCCACTCAGGGAAGATCTCATCACAAATGGCGGTCAATTTGTTGCGGTATCGAGTACTGGCTTGGGAGAGTTCATAGCGATGTTGGATGAGACTTTGCAGTTGAGCTGCAGCTTTTGTTGGGGGAATGGCTCGGCGTACTAACTGCATTTTGTCAGGGACCTGAGCCCCAAGCTCAAGCTGGGTGTAGAGCGTATTTGCGAGTCCCAGGGCATCACGCTTGTCGGTCTTGAGCAAGCCCGCAGCACGTTTCTGGACATGAATGCGATAGACCGTCATATCCAGTTCCAGGAGATATTGTTCTACATTTTTATGATAATGCCCAGTATGCTCAAGCAGAATGGTGGCTTGTTCGAGTGGCACATACGAGTGGATGCGATCTACGAAGGCACGGAAGCCTTCTCGTGACTGTTCAAAGCTGAAGGTGGGACAGCCCTCGAAGTGTTCGTGGCGCTCGAGCAAGGTCCGCGAAAGAAAGCCTGCAACATGCTTGAATTTGCCTACATCCACCCCAATAGAGAGGGTCTCGTGAGGCAGTATGGGGAGAAGTGTCAGGGCTGGGAGTGTTTTGGCTTTTTTTGCCATCAGCTGGTCCCCCTCTCTCGAAAGAGGAAAAGGGCGACCCTGCCAGGACAATTGAACCTTCCATCACACAATCTGGGTGAAGAGAGGCTGGGTCCCGTGAATGTGCCTTGCCCAACTACACCCGAAAGGTCTGCGATTGGCACCCTCAAAGGCTCATCAAGGATTGCAGCCCATTCCCCACTTACGGTTTAAGAGTCGATCTCCATATTTTACACCGGGTTCTCCGGTTCCCACTGCTCAGAGTAGCTAGCTTTGAGTGCCTCTCTCATTACCATCATACATCAACCCACAAGCTGTTGGGTGTATTTTACA
>WNGH01007882.1_pt1 | contig 10093 bp, 7 predicted proteins | sample 5400631 | NCBI WGS metagenome assembly WNGH01 (sample SAMN13153373, study PRJNA577476) | soil metagenome | isolation source: 115 cm soil or saprolite under Garry oak tree replicate 1 | place: USA:California | collected 2016-06-15 | reverse complement strand
GAATCTGCTGGCGCTCGGCGAGGAGGCCTCGCGCCAGCTCGGCGTGGACGCCGAGCGGCTCAAGCGCCGGGTGTTCGTGGCCGCCGCGCTGCTCACGGGGACCGTGGTCGCGTTCACCGGGCCCATCGGCTTCGTCGGGCTGATCGTGCCGCACGTGTTGCGCGGGCTCGTCGGCCAGGACAACCGCTTCCTCGTGCCGACGGCGGCGCTGGCGGGGGGCGCGTTCCTGCTCGCCGCCGACACGCTGGCGCGCAACGTGGTGGCGCCGGCCGAGCTCTCGGTGGGCGTGATCACCGCCTTCTGCGGCGCGCCCTTCTTCGTGTGGATCCTGCGCACGCGGAGCCGGCCGCTATGACGCCGCTCGTTCAGTTCCGCGACGTCGCCTTCGCCTACGCGCGGCCCGCGCGTGGGCGCGAGCGGACGTTCGCGTTTCCGGGGCTGTCGTTCACCGTCGAGCGCGGCGAGATCTTCGGCGTCATCGGTCCCAACAGCGCGGGCAAGACGTCGCTGCTGCGGCTGCTCACGCGCGTGCTGCGCCCGCAGCGCGGCGAGATCCGGCTCGACGGACGGCCCGTGGGCGATCTCGCGCCCTGGGCGCTGGCGCGCGAGGTGGCGGTGGTGCCTCAGGAGGCGCCGCGGCCCTTTCCGTTCACGGTCGAGCAGCTCGTGCTGATGGGCCGTTACCCGCACGCGCCGGGCCGCTTCTTCGAGGACCCCGCCGACATCACCGCCGCGCGCGCCGCCATGGCGGCGACGGAGACGCTCGCGCTGGCTCCGCTGCCGCTCGAGCAGCTCTCGGGCGGCGAGCGCCAGCGGGCCCTGCTCGCGCGGGCGCTGGCCCAGGAGCCGCGGCTCCTCGTGCTCGACGAGCCCACCGCGCATCTCGACCTGCGCTACCAGGCGGAGACGGCGGCGCTGCTGCGGGGCCTGAACCGCGAGCGCGGCATGACGATCCTGCTCGTCTCGCACGACCTGAACCTGGCCGCCGAGCTGTGCGACCGCCTGCTGCTGCTGAGCGCGGGCGAGGTCGCGCGCGTCGGCGCCGCCGTCGACGTCCTCGAGCAAGAGTTGCTGGAAAGCGTGTTCGGCTGTCACGTCACCGTGGACAAGAGCCCGAGCGGACGCCCGGTCGTCCAGCTCGCGTACGAGAGGGGGTGAGGCCGAAGCGTGTCCGCGTGAGAACGCGCTCCGGGTGCGAGGGAAGCCGGTGAGAAGCCGGCACGGTCGCGCCACTGTGAGTGGGGAGCGCCGTCCAGGTCCCGCGTGAGCGGGAGCCACTGTTGCCGTCAGCGGGCGATGGGAAGGCGTGGGCGGTCGCGTCGATCCACGAGTCAGGAAACCTGCCCGGAGAGCAGTCTTCCAACCCTTTCGCAGAAAAGGAGTGGAGCATGATCCGGACGGTGGTGACCATGGGCGCCCTCGCGCTCGCGGTGAGCACGGCCGCGGCGCAAGAGGTGAAGCAAACGCCGGAAGTGAAACATACCGAGCCGGTCGTCGTCACGGCGACGAAAGTCGAGACGCCGCGCGAACAGCTCGGCGCCTCGGTGACGGTCATCGGCGAGGACGAGCTGAAAACGTACAACTACTCCGAGTTCCAGGAGGTCATGCGACAGGTCCCCGGCGTGGACATCCAGCGCTTCGGAGGGCTCGGCCGCAACTCGAGCATCCGCATCCGCGGCGCCAACCCCAACCAGGTCCAGGTGCTCGTGGACGGCATGCGCGTGAAGAGCCCGACCCTCGGCTCGGCGGAGCTGTCGGAGATCTCGCTCGACGCGATCGAGCGCATCGAGGTCGTGCGCGGCCCGCAGTCGACGCTCTACGGCGCGGACGCCATCGGCGGCGTGGTGAACGTCATCACCAAGAAGGGCGCCGGCCCGGTGCAGAGCACGGTGCACCTGCAGGCCGGCAGCTACGCGACCTTCCGCGAGCAGGCCAACGTGCAGGGCTCGTACGGCGGGTTCAACTTCAACCTCTCCGGCAGCCGCTACGACACCGAAGGCTACCTGCGGCGCTTCAAGAACGACGACGCGGAGCAGACGGCGTTCGGCGGCCGCATCGGCTACGATTTCCCGTGGAAGGGCGAGCTCTCGCTCTCGGGCCGCTACGTGAAGCTCGAGGTGGACCTGCCGATCGCCTTCACCGGTCGCCCGACCGTCCTCGATCCGAACTTCCAGCAGCAGACCGACACCTGGCTCTACAACGTGGCGTACACGCAGCCGATGCTCGACTGGTGGCGCTGGCGCGTCCGCTTCGGCCAGTGGTTCAACAACGTCGGCAGCCAGAATCCACCCCCGCCGCCCAGCGACGCGTTCGGCGTCCCCGTCTCGCAGACCGACACGAAGCGCCAGGAGGCCGAGCTCATCAACAGCTTCGACGTCGCGACGTGGAACACGATCACCATCGGGCTCGAGCATCGCCGCGAGCAGGGCGTCACGCGCGGCGTGTTCGCCTTCCTGTTCCCGCCTGAGGACGTTTCCGTCTTCCACAAGACGATCAACACCTCGTCGGTGTTCGGTCAGGACGAGATCCGCCTCTTCGACCGGCTGTTCGTGACGGGCGGTCTTCGCTGGGAGGACAACGACACCTACGGCGATTCGCTCACACCGCGCGTGTCGGTCGCGCTGCTCGTGAAGGAGATCGGCACGAAGCTGCGCGGCGGGTGGGCCAAGGGCTTTCGCGCGCCGACCATCAACGACCTGCTCTTCCCGGGGTTCGGCAACACGGGCCTGGTGCCCGAGCACAGCGAGAGCTGGGAGGTGGGCGTCGACCAGAAGGTGTGGAAGGATCGGCTCCGGTTCGGGACGACGTACTTCCACAATTCGTTCAAGGACCTGATCCAGTCCGCTCCCGCGCCCGGCTCGCCGTTCGGCGTTTTGCCGAAGAACGTCGGCCGGGCGAGGACGTACGGCTGGGAGAACTACGTCGAGGTCGAGCCGCTGGACTGGCTCCTGCTCTACGCGAACTACACGATCACCCGGTCTCGCGACGCGATCGCGCACACCGATCTCGCCCGGACGCCGGCGCACCATTACAACGCCGGCGTCGCCGTGACCCCGACCCCGCGTCTCACGCTCTTCGCCCAGGCGACCGTCGTCTCGAGCTCGCTCGAGTCGGCGAGCCAGGCGTTCCGCAACCACGGCTATCACAGGATCGACGCCGGTGGCACCTTCCGGCTGTTCGGGCGCTACGGCGTCGTCGATCGGACGGAGCTGACCGCGCGCATCGAGAACCTCACCGACGAATCGTACACGGAGATCTTCGGGGTGAAGGCCGCGGGCTTCAACGCGCTGGTCGGCCTGCGCGCGTACTTGAAATGACCATCGACGGCGTCGCGACGCGGGTGGGTCCGGAGGCGGTCGTGGTGACGGCCGAGCGCGAGCTGAGCGTGCTCTCCTCGGCCGTCGTCGGAGGCGGCTTCGCCCGCGCGCGCGCCGTGCTGAACGTGCACGTGCCGAAGAATTTCGCGTGCGCCGACGCGGAGGGCACGGTCGCCGCCGCCGCCCGCCGCCTCGGCGTGCCGGCGCCGTGGGTCGCGCTGCTGACGGGTGCCCGGACCGAGCGCGCGGAGATCGCCACGGCCGCGGCCGACGACGTGCGCGCGCTCGTCGTGGTTACGGTCGGCCTCTCGAATCCCAGCGCGGCGGGCCTCAGCGCGCGCGCGGCGTGGCTGCCCGCGACGATCAACACGATCACCGTGGTGGACGCCGATCCGGAGGCGGCGGCGCTCGTGAACCTGGTCGCCACGCTGACCGAGGTCAAGACCGACGTCCTGCGCGCCGCCGGCGTCCGCTGCGACGACGGTCGGGCCGCCACCGGCACCTCGAGCGACGCCGTCGTCGTGGCCGCCACGAGGCGCGGCACGCGCTGCCGCTACGGCGGGCCGGTCACCGACGTGGGCTGGGCGGCGGCGAGCGCGGCCCGTCAGGCGCTGGAGACCGCCGTGGGCCGCTGGCTCGGGGAGCACGCGTCGTCGCCCCCGGAGCGGCGTGAATACCCCCAGGGGGGCCACCCCCAGGGAGGGCCAGGTCAATGATTCGGCCGGCGCGCTGGCTGCCGCTCTCGCTCGCCGTGCACGCCGCGGCGCTCGGCGGCGGGCTGTGGCTCGCGCGCGAGCCCGGCGAGCGCGCGCTCTTCGTGGACATGACGCGGCTGGAGTCGGAGACGGACTCTGCGCGTGCGGGCTCGGCGCCGGCCAAGCGCGCGGCCGCCCCGCCGGCGCCGACGCGACGCGCCCCGGTGAAGCGCACCGCACCGCCGGCACGATCCGTCGATGCTTCGACGCCAGCCACGACGCCAGCGCCCGCCCCGGCTCCGGCCGTCGCCGCAGCACCGCCGGCCGCGCCCCCGCCCTCCGTCGCGGGCCCGGCGCCCGCCGTCGAGGCGCCGCCGTCGCCGAGCGCGGCCGATCCCGTCGTCGCCAGCGGGGCGCCGGTCGCCTCGGAGAGTACCGGCGGCGCGCCCGGCGCCGCGTCGCGCGGCGGCGATGGCGCGACGGGTGGCGAGGCAGCCGACCCGGTGCCCGCCGCGTCGGGGGCGCGTGGCGGCGCCGGCGGCGCCGGAACGCTGGCGCTGGCGATCCCCGGCGACGGCGGCGCCGGCGCATACGGTCCGTACCTCGCCGCGCTGCGGCGCCGGCTCCAGGAGGCGCTCGAGTACCCGGCCGCGGCGCGGCGGCGTGGGCTGAGCGGCACCGTGCACCTGGAGATCGCGCTCGAGGCCACGGGCCGCGTGAGCGAGGTGATGCTGGTGCGCTCGTCCTCGCACGCCCTGCTGGACGACGCGGCGCTGGACGCCGCGCGCGGACTGCGCCGCGTGCCGTTCCCGCCCGAGGTGCGCCCGCGTGCGCTGCGGGTGCGGCTGCCCGTGGTGTTCGAGCTGCGCTGACGCCCGCGTCGATCCGCGCTACCATGCGCGCCATGGCGACGCGCACGGTGGAGCACGGACCGGACGGTAGCGTGACCGAGTACGACGAGGTCTCCGTCCGGGGCGACGCCGTCGAGCGGCTGCTGACCGAGCTCTTCAGCGAGCACTGGGCCGAGGTCTTCGCGGGCCCGGTCATCGAGGGCGCCGCCTACGAGATCCGGTTCACCGCGAAGCCCGCGCTCTCGATGCTCGACGGCTACCTCACGGTGGACGTCGGCGCGTGGCACTTCCACCTCTGCGTCGGCGAGCATCGCGGCGCGGCCACGCCCGAGCAGGCGGCGCGGCGCCGCGTGGCGCGCGCGGCGTTCTTCAAGACCGACGGCGGCTCGTGCGTGCCGGGCTCGTGGGGGCTCCGGCTCTGGAACGGCCACGGGGAACAGATGATCAGCGTCTTCTTTCCGAACCCGTGGCTCGACGACGCGCAGCAGCGCACGCGCGAGCCGCGCTGGGAGAGGACCGCGCTCTGGGAGGACCTGCGCCGGCGCTACGCGGGCGACCGCGTCGGCGACTGACCGAGGGAATCGCGCGTGACGCGGCGCCGGCGACTCGTCCGCGGCGCCGTCGTCGCGCTCGCGATCGTCTCGACGGGCGGACTCGCGGGCGCGGTGCTCGCGACTCTCGTCATGACCCGGCAGGGATCGCCGGAGCGCCTGCGCTCGCGCGCGGGCAGCCTCGTTCGCGTGCAGACGCGCCCGCTGCCGCGCGCGGGCCCCTCGCGGTTCGACACGCTCGAGCTGCGCAGCTCGACGGGGCTCGACGTCCACGGCCTGGTGCGGGTGCCCGACGCCGGCCGGCCGCCGTACGCCGGCGCGGTCGTCGTCGGCGGCATGAAGCGGGGCAGCCGCATCGTCACCGTCAGCGGGCTCGACGCCATCGCGCGCAGCGCCGTCATCGTCTCGCCCGACTATCCGATCCAGCTGCGCCGCGATTCCTGGCGTGGCGTGGCCGCGCTGCGCACGCTCGCGCGGGTGCGTCCGGCCGCGTTCGACGCCGTGTGTGACGTCCTGCTGCTGACCGACTATCTCAGCCGCCGTCAGGACGTCGATCCCCGCCGCATCTTCCTGATCGGCGGGAGCCTCGGCGCGGTGGTGGCTGTCGTCGCCGGCGGCATCGACGCGCGCCCGGCCGCCGTCGTGCTGCTCTACGGCGGCGGCAACCTGGGCCCGCTCATCGCCCACACGCTCGAGCATCCCGCCCAGAGGGTCCACGTCCCGCACTGGGCGACGCCCGTGGTCGGACGCGCGCTCGCCTGGTGGCTCACGCCGCTGACGCCGGAGCGTTTCGCGCCGGCGATCGCGCCGCGCACGCTCATCATGGTCAACGGCGCCGGCGACTCGCTCGTCCCGCGGCGCTACGTGATGGCGCTGTACGACGCCGCCCGCGAGCCCAAGGAGCTGGTGTGGGTGGAGGGCGAGCATCTGCAGCCCTCGGAGACGGCGCTGCTCGAGCGGCTCTCCGGCGTCGTGACCGCGCGCCTCGTGGCCCACGGGCTGCTGCGCTGATTCGGTGGCGCCGGCGCTACGCTTCCGCCAGCAGCCTCCGGTAGAGCGCCTCCGTCCGCTCGACCTTGACCGCCGTCGAGAACTTCGCCTCCACGCGGCGCCGGCCTTCCATCGCCCTCGCGCAGGCCTGCGGCCGATCCACGATGTTCTCCAGCAGCGCGCGCGCCAGGGCGTCGGGCCGGCGTGGGGGCACGAGCAGGCCGGTCACCCCGTGCGTCACGAGCTCGGGATTGCCCTGGAGATCGGTCGCGACGACCGGTACCGCGACGGCCAGCGCCTCGCGCAGCGTGCCGGTGAGGCCGAGGCCGGCGTACGAGGCGTCGACGCAGCAATCCGACGCCGCGAGGATCTCGGGGATGTCCTCGCGGTAGCCGATGACGCGCACGCGGCCGTTCAGGCGGCGGTGCCGGACGCGCTCGCAGAGCGAGTCGGGATTGCGGGCACCGACGATCAGCAACCGCGCCTGCGGCGCCGCGGCCGCGAGCCAGACCATCGCGTCGATGACGTCGTCGTTACCCTTCCAGCTGCGCACACCGATTTGCGTGATCACGAAGTCGTCAGGCGTGAATCCGAGCTCGCGCCGTACCGGCCCGCCGTCGATACCCGGATGAAAGCGGGCGGTGTCCGTCCCCGAGTAGATGACCTCGACCTTCTTGCCGTCGACGCCGGAACGTACGAGCGCCCGCTTGATGGACTCGCAGACCGCGATGATGGCCGTGACGCGCCGGGTCGTGTAGCCGAGGCGCTGAAAGCGATCGAGCGGAAAACTGACGCCGCGGTTGAGGATCAGCACCGGAATCCGCACGAACAACCCGGCCATCAGCGCGAGCGTCCGGCCCTTGCCCTTGTGGGCGTGGACGACGTCGATCCGGTGCGCTCTGAGGATCCGGGCGAGGCGCCACGCCGACGCCACGTCCACCTCGGACGTCATCGGCACGTCGTGATGCGCGAGGCCCTCCTGGCGGCAGCACCGCGCCCAGTGCTCGCTCGGGCGCGTGGCGACGACGACCTCGTGCCCGCGGCGCGCGAGCTGTTGCGCGAGCTCGCGCAGCTGGATCGCCGCCCCCGTGAAGTAATCGTCCTTCGGGTACACGTGCAGGATCCGCATGGCCCTCACGGCGCCGCCTCCGGCGCCGGGTCCGGCCCCGACCATCCCGCGATCAACGCGTAAACCACCGGCAGCACCAGCAGCGTGAGCGCGGTGGATGACACGAGCCCGCCGATGACGACGCGCGCGAGCGGCCGCTGGATCTCCGAGCCGATGCCGTGCGAGATCGCGGCCGGGATGAAGCCGATCACGGCCACGATCCCCGACACGACGATGGGCCGGAACCGGAGGGCGCACCCGCGCAGCACGGCGTCGCGCGCCCCGAGGCCCTCCGCGCGTGCCTGGCGGATCGAGGACACGAGCACCACGCCGTTGAGCACGCTCACGCCGAAGACGGCGACGAAGCCGACGGCGGCCGAGATGTTGAACGTGGTGCGCCAGAGGAAGAGCGCGAGCGTGCCGCCGATGAGCGCGAACGGCAGGTTGAGCATGATGAGCAGCGCATCCCCGATCGACTGGAAGGCGCCGAAGAGCAGGATGAAGATGATGAAGATCACGAGCGGCACGATGACGTAGAGCCGCGCCAGCGCGCGCTGCTGGTCCTCGAAGCGCCCCGACCACACCATCCGGTAGCCCTCGGGCAGGTGCACGGCGGCCTCGACCTTGCGCATCGCCTCGGCGACCAGGCCGCCCATGTCGCGCTCGCGCACGCCCCACTTGATGCCGATGCGGCGCTGGTTGCCCTCTCTCAGGATCTGCCCCAGCCCCTCCGTCTTGAGGAACTCCGCGAGCTGCGTGAGCGGGATCCGTTCGCCGCTCGGCGCGCTGACGGTGAGCGCCTTGAGCGTCGCGAGCGAGTCCGTCGTCGACGCGAGCCTCACGGCCAGGTCGAACCGGCGCTCGCCCTCGAAGACCTGGGTCACCACCCGGCCGCGCGTGGCCACCTCGATCGCGTCCTCGATGTCCTGGACGTTGATGCCGTAGCGCGCGGCCGCCTTGCGATCCACCACGATCTGCAGCTGCGGCTGGCCCACCAGGTGGTCGTAGTCGAGGTCGGCCACGCCGCGGATGCCCGCGAGCACCCCGGTGATCTCGCGCGCCTTGTCCTCCAGCACGAAGAGGTCGGGGCCGTAGAGCTTGATGCCGAGCTCGCCCTTCACGCCGGCGAGGGCCTCGTCCACGTTGTCCTTGATCGGCTGCGAGAAGTTCGTGGTGATACCGCGGATGTTCTCGAGCCGCGCGGTCATCGCCTCGACGAGCGCGCTCTTGTCCCGCACGCGCCACGCGTCGCGCGGCTTGAGCCCGATGTAGAACTCGGCGGTGTCGGGCCCGTTCGGATCGGTGCCGTCGTCGGGCGCCCCGAGCTGGGAAACGACCACGCGGACCTCGGGGAACGTCAGCAGCCGCTCCCGAATGTCGTGGACGTACGGATTGGCGTCCTCCAGCGAGATGCCGACCGGGAACTTCACGCGCAGCCAGATGTCGCCCTCGTCCAGCTCGGGCAGGAACTCCTTGCCGAGGAGCGTGAACGCGACGAGCGCGAGCGCGAACATCGCCGCGGTGGCGCCCACCGGCACGGCCGGGCGGCGCAGGCAGAAGCGCAGCGCGGGCAGGTAGGGCGTGCGCAGCGCTCTCAAGATGGGGCTCTCGCGCTCGGACGGCGGGTGGCGGAACAGAAAGCTCGTGAGCACGGGCAGCAGCGTGAGGGTCAGTACGAGCGAGCCGATCACGGCGAAGGCGATGGTCACCGCCATCGGCCGGAACAGCTTGCCCTCGATCCGCTGGAAGGTGAGGATCGGCACGTAGACGGTCATGATGATCAGGACGGCGAACGTGAGCGGGCGCGCGACCTCGAGGGCGGCGTGCTGCACCTCGCGAAGGACGCGCGGGCCGGTCACCTTGCGCTCGCTCAGGTGGCGCAGGATGTTCTCGGTCATGATGACCGCGCCGTCCACGATGATGCCGAAGTCGATGGCGCCCAGCGAGAGCAGGTTGGCCGGGATCCCACGCAGGTCCATGAAGACGAAGGCGAAGAGCAGCGAGAGCGGGATGGTCAGCGCCACGATGAGCGCCGCGCGGAGGTTTCCGAGGAACAGCGAGAGCAGCACGATGACGAGCCCGGCGCCCTCGAGGAGGTTGCGCATGACCGTCGTCACCGTCGTGCGCACGAGGCGGTCGCGGCTGTAGTAGGGGTGCATCGAGACGCCCGCCGGCAGCGTCTTCTGCACCTCGTGGACCTTCGCGCGCACGCCGGCGATGACGGCGTCGGGATTCTCGCCCTTGCGCATCAGCACGATGCCCTGCACGAGGTCGTCGTCGTGGTCGCGACCGAGGATGCCGAAGCGGATGGCGTGCCCGATGCCGGCGCGGCCGATGTCCCGTACGCGCACCGGCGTGCCCTTGAGCGACGTAACCACGACGTTCTCGAGGTCCTCTGTCGACTGCACGAGGCCGATGCCACGCACCATGAGCGCGTACTGGCCCTCGCGGATGTAGGAGCCGCCCGCGTTGGCGTTGTTGGCGGCGACCGCGTCGAACACCTGCTTGAGCGTCACGTTGTAGGCGCGCAGCCGCTCGGGATCGACGGTGACCTGGTACTGCTTGATGCCGCCGCCCCACG
>WNGH01012015.1_pt1 | contig 10097 bp, 9 predicted proteins | sample 5400631 | NCBI WGS metagenome assembly WNGH01 (sample SAMN13153373, study PRJNA577476) | soil metagenome | isolation source: 115 cm soil or saprolite under Garry oak tree replicate 1 | place: USA:California | collected 2016-06-15 | reverse complement strand
CGACCGAAGCGTTCACGATGCCGATGATCGACCGCGTCTTCCACGGGCTTCTCATCCTTGCCACGGTGCGCGCGAAGGAGCCGACGCCGGCGGGTGGTCCGGCGCCCGACCCAGCACCGAAGAAGCCCGCTGCCCCACAGAAGGTCCACTGACACCGGGGGCTTGAAGTCGTAGGTCACTCCACGAACGGGCTGTGCCGCGAGCGCGGCCGTCGGGGGCATACTCCTCCGGTGTCGATGTCGCCACGCTCATGAAGACCGCGCGCGTTCAGCCCGCGACGAGCCGCCGCAGGTGAAGCGCCGGCACGAGCGCCACGAGCGCGGCCACGGCCTCGAGCGCGAAGAGGCGCGAGGTGCTGACCCGGTCGACGAGCGCGCCCGCGAGCGCGAGCCCCACGCTGCCCCCGAGGCCGAACGCGACGCCACCGTAGAGCGCCTGGCCTGCGGTGCGGCTCTCGGCCGGGACGAGACGCGAGAGCAGGAGCACGCTCGCCAGGTGAAACGCGGAGAACGTGATCGCGTGTCCCATTTGGAGCGCCATCACGAGCACCTCGCTGTGAGCCGCGGCGGTGAGCGCCCAGCGCGCGACGGTCAGCACCAGCACGAGGAGGATCAGCTCCGGCGGCGCGACACGCTCGACCAGGCGCGCGCCCCAGAAGAAGAGGACGATCTCGGCGATCACCGCGAGCCCCCAGGTGAGGCCGGGCACGGTGTCTGGGAAGCCGAGCCTCGTCGTGTGGACGGCGTAAAAGCCGATCCAGGCGCCGGAGCTCACCTGGAGCAGGAAGGCGGTGGCGAGGAACGCCCGGAGCGGCGGTGTGAGGAGCGTCCACGGTGCCGGGGAGCGGCCCGTCGGCGCCCCCTGCTCGCCCGGCAGGTGGGCGAGGGCGGGCGCCAACGGCAGTGCCGCGAGCAGGAGGATCACCGGGATGACCGCCGGCGAGAAGTGACCGACGAGCGGCGCGCTCGCGAGCGCGCCGACCACGAACGCGAGCGAGCCCCAAAGGCGGAGCCGCCCGTAGTCGCCCCCGAGCCGTGGCAGGTGATCGATGACGGTGGCGTCGAGCATGGGGATGATCGGCCCGTTCAGGAGGCCGACCGCTGTGCTGACGGCGGTCACGGCGACGAAGCCCCGGACGGCGAGCAGGGGCACGAGCGCGAGCGCACCGCCGAGCCCGGCAACAACGAGGAGCCGCCGCCGAACGCGCCAGCGATCGGCGGCATGCGCCGCGCCGAGCGCGCTCGTCCAGCGGAGCAGCGGCTGCATGCCGACGATCGCCCCGATCTGCCAGCCGGCGTAGCCGAGGTGGTCGAGGTAGAGGGGAAAGTAGGGCATGAACACGCCGAGCCCAAGGAAGGCGAGGAAATAGGCGACGGCGACGCTGCGGCGGGAGCTCGCGATGCGCGCCTGTCGCAGGAACCGGCGGGCGGCGCAAGCCGTGCCGCCGCGGGTGCGCCAAGCGCCCAAGGCACGGGCGCGGGTCGCCGGTGAAGCTGCCCGCCTCGGTCCATGAGCGGTGTCTCTGACCTTGCAAGGCGCTGTTATTTATGGTATGCATAATGTAAGAAAATAACTCAGGTCGTTGAGGCGCGAGACGCCCGTGACCCCGCTGGGGTCCCGCCCTGGGGGAAGGAGATCCCCATGACGTCGTCTCGCGCCCGCATCTGGAAGTACGTCCACTGGGCGGCGGAAGCCGCGCTGCTCCTGGCACACCTCATCGCCTTGGCGCATCACTTCGGCATTTTGTAGTCGAAGCGCCACAAGCCCGGGGGCGATCCGACGGTTCTTCGTGCTCGGCCTTCCATTCGGGATTGTGTTTGCCGCGTTCTTTGCGGCTGCTTTCAAGGTGCATCCACCGCGAGGCGGCCCGATGCCGGCCTGGTTCCCGCTGACCTCCTGCGTGCTGCTCGTGTCGCTGACCTCCTGCGTGCTGCTCGTGTCCATGGACTTCGCGCTCACCTTCGTCACGCCCGCACTGGCCTACACGACACGCTCGGCGGTACGTGCCCTCCGTATTGGCCTTGCGATGATCCGCCAGACTTGGCCCCGCTGTGCATTCTACGTCCTTTGCCCCCCGCTCGCTGTGAACATCCTGAGCGTTGTCTACCCGGTGAGCATCCCGGGCGCGCGACTCGTACTCGATGTGGTCCTCGCTCTGGCCTGGCTGCTCGCCAAGGGCGCGATTGCAGCCTTCTACCTTCGCGAGCGGGGCAGTTTCAGCGACGATGGGGCCTTATCAACCTCAACCCGGCCCGACGTGCTACGAGGCACAACTACCCCGGGTTCACCGTCTGCGTGGTGGAGGTCGTCGGCGGCTCCGTGGTGGTGGTCGCCGGGGGTTCGGAGGTGGTGGTGGGCGGCTCGGTGGTGGAGGTGGAGGAGGTAGTCGAAGTCGTGGGTGGCTCGGTCGTGGAGGTGGTCGTGGGAGGCAACGTGGTCGTGGTGTCGGGCGGCTGAGTGGAGGTCGTGGAGGTGGGGGGTGGCTCGGTCGTTGTGGTGGTCGTCGGAGCCAGCGTGGTCGTGGTGGTGGGTGGCTGAGTGGAGGTGGTGGAGGAGGTCGTGGAGGTGGTGGGTGTCGTGGTGGTGGTCGTCTGGGTGAGCGTGCTCGAAGTGCTTCCGTTGAAGTGTGCGTCGCCGCCGTAGGACGCCGTGATCGAGTGCGAGCCGACCTTGAGCGTGCTGGTCGTGAAGATGGCCTGGCCCGAGTTGTTCAGGGTGCCGGTTCCGAGGGTGCTGCCGCCGTCCTTGAAGGTGACCGCGCCCGTCGGGGTGCCCGCGCCCGGGCTGTTCGCCGTCACCGTCGCGGTGAAAGTCACCGACTGCCCGAACACCGACGGGTTGGCCGAGGAGCTGACCAACGTGGTGGTGGCGGCCTTCTTCACCGTCTGGTTGAGCGTGGTCGAAATGCTTCCGTTGAAGTTCGCGTCGCCGCCGTAGGACGCGGTGATCGAGTGGGAGGCGACCGCGAGCGGGCTGGTCACGAACATGGCATGGCCCGAGCTGTCCAGGGTGCCGGTGCCGAGGGTGTTCGCGCCGTCCTTGAAGGTCACCGTACCGGTCGGGATGCCCGTGCCGGGGCTCTTCGCCGTCACCGTCGCGGTGAAGGTCACCGGCTGCCCGGAGACCGAGGGGTTGGCCGAGGAGCTGACCAACGTCGTGGTGCTGGCCTTCTTCACCGTCTGGTTGAGCGTGCTCGAAGTGCTGCCGCTGAACTTCGCGTCGCCACCGTAGGACGCGGTGATCGGGTGCGAGCCGACCGCGAGCTTGCTGATCGTGAACTTCGCCTGGCCCTTGCTGTTCAGCGCGCCGGTGCCGAGGGTGTTCGCGCCGTCCTTGAAGGTCACCGTGCCGGTCGGGGTGCCCACGCCGGCGGTCCCCGCCTTCACCGTCGCGGTGAACGTCACCGGCTGCCCCGACACCGAGGGGTTGACCGAGGAGGTGACGCCCGTGGTGGAGGAAGCCGTGCCGATGGTACGGAAGGTGGCAAGCAGCATTTGCCAGGTGTCGGGCGTGCCGAGGGTCAGGCTGCCCTGCTGCGGGCCGGCGGCGCTGGACAGGATATCCTCGAGATCGGTGGAGGCGCTCCCGTTCCGCACGTCGAGGACGTAGGGCACCGTCTGGCTGCTGCCAGGAGTGGCGAACACCGGCTCGCTGCTGGTGAGAACGGCCGCCACCACCAGCTCGCCGGCGGGGACCGGAGCGGTCGGGCCCGCGCTGACGTCGGTTCCCTGGCCGCCCGAGACCACGGCTTGGTCGAGCGCGCCCACCTGGGCCACATTGCGGTAGTGGGCGGCCACCTCCTGTAGATATGCCGGCGCGGCCCCAGCGACCTTGATCGTGAGCCCCGCTGGCGCGGGGGCGGATTTCTGCCGGTAGAAGAGCGCGATGTCGCCCGATCCGCCCCACGTCGTCGAGACCGAGCGGGTCCAGGGACCATTTACGTTGTCCGAGACCTGCACCTGGCCGGAGGCGCCGAACTGGCTGAACCACCCGACCAAAAAATCGCCGGTCAAGACCGGCTCAGGCAGGGTCAGGGTGTACGACGACACGTGGGTCCCGGTCGAGGCTGCCGCTCCCTGGACGAACTCGGGCGACGCGACCGGCGTGGTGACCGTCAGGGGCGACGACGGCGCGGAATGATCGTTCGCGAGGTCGAAGGCGTCGACCGTATACGTGTAGGTGGTCGAGGGCGTCACGTCCCCGTCCACGAAGATCGTGGTGTCGGGCCCGGTTGTCTCGATGGCGGAACCGTCGCGGTACACGGTGTAGCCGGCGACGCTGCCGGTCGAGGAGGGCGACCACGAGAGGGTGACCCGTGTCGAGGCCACGCTGGTGGCCTCGAGGCCGGTGGGGGTGGAGGGGGGGACGGGCGGCGTAGCGGGATAGGGATGGAAGACCGCGCACACCGCGTACCAGTCGGTGAGAAAGGAAAGGGTGGCTGTCCCGTCCTGGCCGCCCGCCGCGCTCGAGGTGATGTCCTCTTCGTAGGCGGATCCGTTGTCTGTCTGCGCCCGAGCCGCATACGGTACGCCCTGGCTGCTTCCGGGCGTGACCGACCCGTTGCTGGGAGAGGTGATCAGGGCTGCGAAGACGAGCTCGCCCGCATCCACGGGCGCGGTCGGACCGGTGTCGACGCTGCTTCCGTCGGCGAAGCGCTGGGAGACGATCTGGTCCAGCGCGCCGGCGAGCGCGACGCCCGAATAGTCGGCGACCACTCCCTGCCAGTACACGGCCGAGGAGACGGACAGGGTTATGACCAGCCCGCTGGGCGCGGCCTGGCTGTTCTCGCGGTAGTAGAGGGCGATGTCACCCGTGTCGTCCTCGAAGGTCAACGATGAGGGCGCCCGCGTCCAGGTGCCGTTGACGTTGTCCGATACCTGGATCTCCTCCGGGGTGGAGGTGTGGTACTGCGAAAACCACCCGACCAGCAGATCCCCTTGAGAGACCTGGCCGCCGAGCGTCACGGTGGTCGTCGAGGAGGGAACGGTCGAGAATGCCATCCCCTGGACGAAGGTCGGGGTGGTCGATTGGGCGACGGCCGTGCCTGGAAGCAGAACGCCGAAGGTGGCGATCATGGCAAGGCCGAGAGCGGACAGACCTGTTGGCAAATGTCTCACGGTGCTCACTCCTTCGCGATGTCTGTAGCGGGCCGCCGCGGGGGCCGACGTGGATGGCGACGAGACGTTCGGGTACGCTGGCAGGTCTGTCTCGTCAGCAATCATGCTTGTGGTTACTCCGCGCATGGCTCTCGGGCCGAGAGCAAGAGAAATGCCACGAGGCTCAATGCAGCATCACGAAAAAGTGGGGCATCGGTCATGCGAACATGCAGGACGTCCCGACAGCGCTTGCAGACGCGACCGGATGAGTCGTCTCCTGGGGAATTTGCAGTGACATCGAGCATGCGTCTTGCGCGGGCGTCCAGGTCTCCGGGCAATCGTGCGCAGCCCAGAGCTGAAACCCTCCACTCGCACCATCATCGCTAGCTCGCCGCGTGGGTGTGCCCGAGTCCATGAGCGTGGACGTGCTTCTCGCTCCCCGACTCACGAGCGAGGTGGGGCGTGAGAGCGCCGCAATGGGCGGTTGCTACACGCGCGCCGTCGAGCCTGCCGATCGGAGTGCGGCCGCGGATCCCGAGCCGCGCGCGTCGGTCCGTGCCAGCGCTACCTTGCCGTTTGCCGATGGCCGGAAGGCTTCCGTGAGTTCGCCTTCCGGCACTGCGGGCGTTGCCCAGGTCGCTGAGGCTATGCCCTCCTGCCCCTCCGCGCGCTCCGGGCGGTTGCCAGCCCGGCTCATACTTCTCACGCAGCGCATGCCAGTCCTTGTCGGCGCAGCCGTTATGATGGCACCCCGCGGCGATGGCGCCGTTGGCAAACTGAACGATGTATGCCGCGCCATTGGTATGCTCCGGGTTCCAGGGGCACGGATTGAGAATGAGCTTGCGACCGCCGTTCCATGGTCCCGACCGCACGACGGGCACCTTGCACTCCCCGAGCCATTGATCGAGATCAAAGTTGCCTCCGGCTCGACTGTCTTCAACCTGGGCGTGGGACGACTCGGGTACCATCGCGGCCAGCCGCTCCAGCGCCTGGACCGAGATGAGTGTCATCCGATCCGGCGCTTCGAGAATTGGCTCTTCCGGGTTTCGTGTGGGTGACGTGACCGTCTGACGCTCCGCCTGCTATCGTCCCGGCAGCCGATGAGGCTGAGGAGGTGGGACGATGCGGGACCGGGAGCTGTACGCGACCATCTTGGGGGTGCAGGCGCCGTGGACGGTGGAGCGGGTCGAGCTCGATGTCGCGGGCGGAGCCGTGCACGTCTGGCTGATCCGTACCGAGGGCGCGCCGGCGCCGTGTCCCGAGTGCCAGACCGCGTGCCCGATCTACGACCATCGGGAGCGGGAGTGGCGGCATCTCGACACCTGCCAGCTCCAAACTCGGCTGCACGCGCGCGTACCCCGCATCGACTGCCCGACCCACGGCGTGGTGCAGAGTGCGGTCCCGTGGGCGAGCCCGGGCTCGAAGTTCACCCTGCTGTTCGAGCGGCTGGCGATCGACTGGCTGCGGGAAGCAGCCGTGAGCGCGGTCGCGCGCCAGCTGAAGCTGGGGTGGGACGCGGTGTGGGGCCATCGAGCGCCGCGCGGTCGGGCGCGGCCTGGAACGCCGCGGGACGCTTGAGCTGCGCTACATCGGGGTGGACGAGAAGTCCTTCCAGCGCCGCCACGACTACGTGACCGTGGTGAGCGATCTCGCGGGTGCCCGGGTGCTGTTCGTGGCGGACGACCGCAAGCGGGAGAGCCTGGAAGCCTTCTGGGCCTTGGGGCTGACCGCGGCGCAGCGGGCGCAGGTCGAGGCGATCGCGATGGACATGTGGGAGCCGTACGTGCAGGCGACCCGCGCGCAGGTACCCGACGCCGACCGCAAGATCGTGTTCGATCGCTTCCACTGCGCCAAGCACCTCAACGAGGGCGTCGATCGCGTGCGGCGCGTCGAGCACCGTGAGCTCCAGGCCCGCGGCGACACGCGGCTCACGGGCACCAAGTACGCGTGGCTCCGCCATCCCGATCGCTTCACCCGCGCCGCGTGGCGCGCCTTCGGGGCCTTACGCAACAGCACGCTCAAGGTGGCCCGGGCCTGGGCGCTCAAGGAGACGGCCGCGGACCTCTGGCAGTACCGCTACGTCGGGGCCGCCCGCAAGTTCTTCCGTCACTGGTACTTCTGGGCGACGCACTCGCGGCTCCGGCCCATGATCGAGAAGGCGCGGATGCTCAAGACGCACCTGCCGAACATCCTCACCTACCTGCGCCACCGGATCACCAACGCGACGGCCGAGGGCCTGAACTCGAAGATCCAGTGGATCCGCTACACCGCCCGTGGCTTCCGCAATCGGGAGAACTTCAAGACCGCGATCTACTTCCACTGCGGTGGCCTCGACCTCTACCCACACTGAAGCCGGAAGAACCCGAGAATTTGAGCCATCCGATGGGGCCGAGCGTGCCGGGAAACGGCTTCACGCCCATTCCGACAGAGATTAACGGCACCGTTGACTGCCCGACGAAGCGCGGGATGAAGACCGAAACGTTTACGCTGAAGCTGAGGGCGGGAAGATAGGGGTAGAATCAAGGTAGGGATGCATGGCGGCGGCTTGATTCCCAATGTCTCCCGCAGGCGCCCTCGTTACGGAGGGCCGGCGGGTGATAGGACGCGATTCCACCGCCAGGGTCTTGACGGCGCCCCCCGAGTGCACTTCGTTGCCATGCAATGCAACGGCGCCGTCCAAAAGACGAGAGGGAGGGATCGCATGAGGCTTCTACCACTCTCCGTGATCGCTGCTTTTGCGATCAGCCACACCGTGAACGCCGCACCATCCACGACGGGTTTCATGGTAAACCCGCCAGGCCGCGTCTTCATTGCGACGTGGTTAACGTCGGCGCGTCCACCATGAACAGAAGATCGAACTCGTGGGTGGAAACGGGACGGTGGTCGGCACCAGGAGCGGGTCGCTGCCTCCGGGAGCCGCCGCATCGAGCGTAGGCCAATGCCCCATCAGCGCGGGAGGTACGCCGCCGGGCTGCGGTGGTTACTGCCGCTTCAGGGCTCCGCACAAGAACCAGATTCGCGGGTCGTTGATCATCACACCGATGACAACCAAAGCCCGCCCGTGGCGCTCCCGGCACAATAGGAGGGAGACGCCAGGTCCATCACCCTGGTCGTGCTCGATCCGTAGCTCGTCGTACTTGAACGGGGTCGCCCGCCTGCGGGTCGCCGTAGGTGCCGCCGAGGTCGAGGAGGTGGTGGTCGAGAAGCGCCAGGGTGGGCTGACCGACCGGAGGACAGACTAGAAGAAGCAAGCTAGGGCACTCGTCCGCGCAAGCGACCGTGCAACCGTGCAAGTCCCGGGCAGTGTCGCCGGAAATCGCAAGGGGGCTGAAGGCGTCTGCACATCTCCGCAGCCTCGCCTCCGAATGGCGCAGCTTCTTCGTGGATGCCGCTATCGAAGCCGTGGCATGTCCGTTGCGTAGTCCCTCCGCCCAGTATGGAACACACCGCTGGTTCTGCCCACCCTAACGACGAAGGCATGGCAATTGAGGACGAATCCAGCATGGCATATCGCACGCCTTATCGGCAGCTGGCCTTCGTGCCGCTCCTTTTGCTCGCGGTGATGCTCTATCTCGTCACTGTGGACGCGGTGAAGCGCTGGTTCTATCGACGGTTCAGCCCGCGCCGCCCGACCCCAATGATGAATACTCGATTCCTCAGGCCGCGCAATTGGCGATTACCAGTGCGAGGCTTCACGAGGCAAGGTCGGCGGTCGGTCGGACTCCGGGGTCAAGAGCCATCGCCGCGAGGCTCCTGCGCGCTTCCTGGCGCCAACGACGGGCATTAACGGATGATTCTGGCGCGACAGCACGAGATCAAATCCGCCACCAATGGCTAGCAGCTGGGCCGCGATCAACGCCGAACCGGAACGGACTCGGTCCCGGGTCGACCTGGACAGTCCGTCTTCCATGGGTGGGCTATAATAGCCCGCTGATCATGGAGTGCATCCCTTCAGGAGCTTATGGACGCATCCCGTACTGGGCTTGCAGGAGTCCGTCGTGCAGCGGTTCCCGTCGTCGCAGTTGGAGGGCGTACCGATCCGACGCCCCCGGCCCTCGACGTGCCGGGCGCCCCCCCGCCCGGCCTTCCTATTCAGGTAGCGCGCTGGTCGCGCGCTCGTCGCCGTCGCAGAGTCGAAGGCTCGGCTCGCCGCCGGCGCTCTGAGAGACCAGAAGCCACGGAGCACGCAGAAAAGAGCGCGACGAGCTCACGCCGCCTTCCGCGAGCTCGGCAAGCGGATCGTGGTGCTGGTCGATGACGTCGACCGGCTGCCCCCGGAGGAGATCCGCGACGTTGTCCGCTTTGTCCGGCTGACGGCTGACTTCCCAACACCACCTGTCTGCTCGCGCTCGATCGCGCGAACTGAGGAGGCGCTCCCTCAGGAACCCGACAGGCGCGGTGGCCCCACCGCCGCCGGATGGTGAGCCCCATTCCACTCATCCAATCGAGTCGCCGGTGGAGCGACGCGGCGTAGCCCGGGAACGGCCTAACGTACATGCACTGAGGGTGCCCGCCGATCTGCCGGAGCAGCTCGACCGTGCGCTTCGCGCCGACACGCCCTGGCGGCAGCAGCTCGAGCCCGACGCTCCGGGGGACCGCGAACGCTACCGCCACGAAGGCGTCGTCGCTGTCGCGGAGAGGAAGACCGCCGGCCTCGTCCGCGTATACGTCCCACTCCATCAGCCCCTCCACCTCGACGCCCGCACGATGGCAGAGCTCGCGCTGGGAGGCAACGGTGTCGGACTCACGGTCGTGGGGCTGCTGCGTGCCCTCTCCGCGTCCACGAACGGTGGTCGATGTCATCAAGCAACGCGCGAGGGTCTCTCGTACGGCCGGCTTCAGACCGGAGGCACCTCGCGTCGCGACTCGGCCGCCTCGGCCATCCCGATGGCTGCGTCGTAGCAGCGCAGCATGTCCCCGTGGGTGAATCGGCGGTCATCGTTCGCCCGACCAATCCCCGTGCCGAACAGCTGGCGGGACGCGGCCTCCAGGAAGAATATC
>WNGH01009183.1_pt1 | contig 10097 bp, 8 predicted proteins | sample 5400631 | NCBI WGS metagenome assembly WNGH01 (sample SAMN13153373, study PRJNA577476) | soil metagenome | isolation source: 115 cm soil or saprolite under Garry oak tree replicate 1 | place: USA:California | collected 2016-06-15 | reverse complement strand
TGTGGCTGTGGGAGACTGCGCGAAGGATTGCGGGATTTTTGCCGGAGGTTATGGCGTGGTCGGACCGGTATCGTCTGTTATTCCTGTCGATGTCGTCGTTTCAGGCTGCCCACCCCATCCGCGCGCGATCCTGGCCGGAATTCTGATGGCTCTTCGGGAATTTAGGGGGCCGTAGATGCTGAACTCTGCCGCCATGCTCACGCTCCTTGCCGCGTCATTGATGCTCTTTGCCGGCGGTGCAGCAGGCGCGCTCGTGTTTGACCGCGAGTCCGGTCGTTGCCGGCGGATGACGCATGGCCTGGCGCTTTGCGGGACCGTTCTCGTTTTGATTCTGGGCATTGCCGGTCTGACTGGAAATTCCTTCGAGCTTCTTTTGCCGCGGATCCTTCCGCTTGCCGGGGGACTGGCGCTCGGGTTGGATCGTCTGTCTGCTTTCTTCCTCCTCACCATTGCTGTCGGCGTGATTCCTTCAACGCTGTTCGCAGTCGGCTACACACGGCAATACAGGCAGGAGCAGGCATTGCTGGGATTTTCGTTGAACGTCTTCGTCCCTGCGATGATGCTCGTGGTGCTCTCGCGCAATGTCCTGACGTTTCTGGTCTTTTGGGAAGCCATGTCGCTGGCTTCCTACTTCCTGGTGATGACGGAAAAAGATCGCGACGAGACACGCAGCGCCGGTTGGCTGTACATGGTCATGACGCATGCGGGGCTGGCCTGTCTGTTGATTGGATTCCTTGCCATGTTGCAGGCAACAGGCAGCTTCAGCATGCCGGAGTGGGCGCGCGCGGCCGAGGGAGTGGATAGCGGTGTACGGAGTTTGGTTTTTCTCGTTGTGGCAGCCGGTTTTCTTTCCAAGGCAGGAGCCATCCCATTTCACGTCTGGCTGCCGCGCGCGCATCCTGCCGCGCCGAGTCACGTTTCGGCCATGATGTCGGGAGTGATGATCAAGCTTGGTGTGTACGGCCTCATACGGATTGGTTTCGAGTGGCTCGGTCCGGGACCTGGGTGGTGGGGCGTGCTCATTATGATCGTTGGGGCGGTTTCGGCACTTCTCGGCGTGCTTTACGCCCTGATCGATTCCGATCTGAAATGCCTACTCGCGTACTCGAGTGTGGAGAACATCGGCGTGATTCTGCTTGGGGTTGGCGCGGGCCTGGTATTCCGCAGTTACAATCTCGGTTCGCTTGCGGCATTGGCGTTGATGGCGGCGCTCTATCACAGCTTGAACCATACTGTCTTCAAAGGGCTGCTGTTTCTGAGCGCCGGATCGGTAGTGCATGCGACCGGTACACGCAACATGGAAGAGATGGGCGGACTTTTGAAGCGCATGCCGCACACCGGAGCCTTCTTCCTCATTGGTTCACTGGCGATATCCGCGATGCCTCCATTCAACGGTTTCATCAGCGAGTGGCTGACGTTTCAATCCCTGTTGCTGAGCTTCCGAGTTCCTGAACAATTCATCAATCTGGTATTTGCGCTTTGTATTGCCTCGCTTGCCCTCACGGCCGGCCTGGCTGCGGCATGCTTCGTTCGAGCATTCGGAATCACATTTCTGGCGCTCCCACGGGGTCAGGCCGTTGAACAAGCGCATGAGGCGGACTGGACGATGAGAACATCGATGGGACTGCTTGCCCTCGCGTGCCTCACGCTGGGCGTTGCGCCTGTGCTGGTACTTCGCGTGTTGAGCGGCGCCGTGAATGAATTCCTCGGAGCCGCTCCCGATCTTTCATTCGACTGGAGCAACATCGCCGCCGCCAGTGCGTTTGGGACGATTGCGCCATTGTGGGTCGCGGTGATTCTTGCCCTCCTGATGCTGGCGGCATGGGTGGGGTTACGGGTGTACGGCGCCAATTTCAGCCGGCGTTACTACGAGACATGGGGCTGCGGCCGCGCGGTTCAGACGGCAGACTTTGAATACACCGCGGCGGCATTCGCAAATCCTTTCAAGAGAGTCTTTGCTTTCCTGTACCGGCCGGTCGAGGAAACGGAAATCGAAGCGCATTCGGAGTCGCGCTTCTTCGTGAAAACGATTACGTACCGGCACGAGTCGCGTTCCATAATCGAGGACTCCATCTACGCGCCGATTGTCGCTACGGTGCGGCGGCTCGCAGCGAAGGCGCGCACGGTTCAATCCGGCAATGTGCACGGCTACCTCTTATACATTCTGGCGGCGCTTCTGACGTTGCTGTTATTTGCGAAATAGGGAAAAGCGGGAAGATCGATGTTGGCGCAAATTGGGATCACGATTGCTCAATGGCTTGTTGTCGTGCTGGGCGCGCCGCTTCTCGCCGGTGTGATCCGCAAGACGAAAGCCCGGTTGCAGGGCCGGCGGGGGGCGGGGGTCTTCCAGCCCTATTGGGATCTGCGCAAGCTTTTGGTCAAGGAAGTCGTTATTGCGGAGAACACCTCCTGGGTCTTTCGGCTGACCCCTTACGTTGCGATCGGTACAATGCTTCTGTCCGCATTCATCGTTCCCGTGTTGACCACAGCGGCCGAGCTGCAATTCTTGGGAAACATCATCTTGCTCATGTACGTGTTTTTGCTGAGCACGTTCTTTCTCGCGCTTGCGGGGCTGGATGCAGGCAGTTCATTTGGTGGAATGGGTTCCAGCAGGGAAATGGCCATTGCAGCGTTGGCGGAGCCCACAGTAATGATTGCCATCTTTGCGATCGCTCTCCGCGCCGGGAGCACCGGGCTGAACGAGATGATCAATCGTGCTGCTTCCGATCCGCTATTGCTGCTCAATCCGGGGCACCTCCTGGCATTCCTCTCGTTCTTCATAGTCGCCCTGGCAGAGACCGGCCGATTGCCCGTGGACAACCCTTCCACGCACCTGGAACTGACCATGATCCACGAGGCGATGATCTTGGAATATTCAGGACGATATCTCGCGTTGATCGAGTGGGCGTCGTTTATAAAGTTGTTCCTGTTTCTCACGTTGCTAGGAAACATTTTTTTTCCCTGGGGCGTCGCCGTAACGCTCAAGCCAGGAGCAGTCGCCATCGGAGTCTTTGCGCTGGTGATCAAGCTTGGCGTCTTGGCCTTGGGTCTCGCTGTCCTTGAAACAGCACTTGCGAAACTGCGGCTTTTTCGAGTGCCGGAGCTGTTGAGCGGTTCCTTCATGCTTGCGCTGCTGGCCGTGATTTCATTTTTCTTTTTGAGGTAAACCGGAGTGGTGTTGTTTCCAGAGTTGCCCTTTGCCAGAGTCGCCAACCTGTTGTCGTTCCTGTTCCTGTTGATGTCTTTTCTCCTGATCATCCGCAACAGTCTTTCGGCTCAGGTCCGAATGTTCGCCGTGCAATCGGGCGTGCTATCCGCCTTGGCCGCCGTCGTCGCTCATTTTGGCGGAAGCCGGGAACTGTTCGGTGTGGCGGTTTTATTCGCCTTTATCAAGGTTATCGTGATTCCCAGGGTGCTGACTCGGGCCGTTTCCAAGATCGGCATCCAGCGAGCAGTAGCGCCGTATCTGGGAACGTCGGTAACACTTGGTATTTGCGCCGGCCTTGTGGTGGTGGCGTTTTACGTCATGGCTCCCGTAATGGAGTCGAACCGCTTGCCTACTGCTGATGGCATTCCACTAGCGTTTGCCGGGGTTCTGATCGGGTTTTTCACTACTGTCAATCGGCGGCGCGCGCTGACACAGATCCTGGGATTCCTGATGTTGGAGAACGGCATTTTCATGGTCGCGCTGCTGGCAACCTACGGCGTTCCGCTGATTGTCGAGATGGGCGTTTTTCTCGATGTGCTGGTCGCCGTGCTGATCCTGGAAGTCTTCGTGTACCGGATAAAACATAATTTCGATTCGATTGAAGTCAACCAAATGGGAGCGCTACGAGGATGATGCTGCTACTGCTTCTCTCGATTCCTGCGGGGGCCTCCAGCCTCATCAGCTTGTCGCGAAAACGCAGGGTAATGGAATGGATACACGCGTCGGCCAGCCTTGGTGCACTCACCGTTGGTGGAGTTCTTGCCATAGGCATCCGGGACGGCGCAGCGGTAAGCTCGTGGGATATTCTGCGTGCGGACGCGCTCTCCGCCTTCATGATCATGATTGTGGCGTTCGTAGGGGCGGTTGCCGGCATCTACGCCATTGGGTATACGCGGCTGGAATTCGATGACGGTCACATCGCGCGCGTGCGATTGTTTTACGCCTTGTTCCAGCTATTCGTGTTCACCATGCTGCTCGCTGTGACGACGGACAACCTTGGTGTCATGTGGGTGGCCATCGAAGGCACGACACTGGCGACGGTGTTCCTGGTCAATATTCATGACAACCACACAGGTTTGGAAGCCGCCTACAAGTACTTGATCATCTCGTCGGTCGGAATTGCTCTCGCCTTCATGGGAACCGTGCTGATGTACTATACGGCGACGGCTCAAGTTGGCGAAATCGCTCTGAGCTGGACATCGCTCATCGGCATCGCCTCCCGACTGGATCCTAAAATCGTGAAGCTGGCGTTCGTGTTCATCCTGATCGGATACGGTACGAAGGCGGGCCTGGCACCAATGCACACGTGGCTTCCGGATGCACACAGCGAAGCGCCGGCGCCGATCAGCGCGTTGATGTCCGGCGTTCTGTTGAATGTCGGCTTATACGCGCTAATGCGCTTCAAGGCGGTCACGGACATTACGGCGGGTCCCGCATTCTCATCGAATTGGCTGATGCGCTTTGGGCTTCTGTCGCTTGGACTCGCAGCCGCATTCCTTCTTTCGCAGCGTAATTACAAACGCATGCTGGCCTATTCGAGTGTCGAGCACACAGGGATCATAGCGCTTGGATTGGGCTTCGGTGGGTACTGGGGTATGCTTGGCGCGCTGTTCCATATGGTGAATCACGCATTGGGCAAATCCATGCTCTTTTTGCTTTCAGGCAGCATTCTGCTCAAGTACCGCACCACGGAGATTCGCGGCGTGCGTGGTTTGATGAAAGCGGCGCCATGGACAGGATTCGCCTTTCTTTGCGGAATTCTCGCTCTGCTGGGTTTGCCGCCATTCGGTCCGTTCATCAGCGAGTTCATCATTTTCCGCGCCGGTTTTGCGGCGCATTCCGTTGCCTATGCGGTGACAGGTATCGCTCTGCTCGCCTTGGTTTTCGCGGGAATGCTCGGAAGCGTGAATCGCATGTTGTATGGGCAAGCATCGGAGGAACTGGTGTCCGGTGACCCGATTCGCTGGCCAATGATGCCGCTAGCGTTGAACCTCATCCTTTTGGTTGGGTCCGGTCTGTTGCTGCCCGATGGAGTCCGGGAGTTCTTCGGTCACGTATTAAAAGTTGTCGGAGTGTCGGTGTGAGCACAAAAGATCGAAACGCGGTCGTTGTAGCCATAAACGAGTTTTGTTGGGCTGGAGTGGAACTGGATTTTGCATCCGGCGAGCATGAGGTGCGCGTTACTGTTCCTCCAGCAGAACTTCTGGGATTTACCGACTATCTGCAGAGTCGCTTCGATGGCCGTCCCGAGCTGATCGTTGCAGAAGATACGCGCGCCGAATCGGGTGGATTCACGCTGCGTTACATTTTTGAGCTGCCGGGCAAGGACGTATTTGTCATCGTCTCCATGTTGCTTCAACAGGGCCAGGATTTGTTCCCTTCGCTTGCCACACGCTGGTACCTGGCCAGCCTCTTCGAGCGCGAAATTCACGACCTGTTCGGTTTGGTGCCTTCGGACCATCCGGACCTCCGCCGGCTTCCTCTGCATCAGTTCTGGCCGGCCGGCTACCACCCGCTTCGCAAAGACGCTGAGCGGCCCGAGGTGTTCGAAGACGACGGCCGTCCATTCCCGTTCCAGCACGTGCAGGGCGAGGGGACGTACCAGATCACAGTGGGGCCGGTTCATGCGGGCATCATCGAACCGGGCCACTTTCGCTTCAGCGTCGATGGCGAGACGATAGTCAACCTGGAATCCCGCCTTTTCTTTTTGCACAAGGGAATTGAAAAGCTGTTCGAATCGATGCACGTTTCGCGCGGCGTGGAGTTGGCTGAACGCGTCTCGGGTGATTCCAGCGTTGCCCATGCTCTTGCCTATTGCATGGCCGTTGAGCGGTGTGCCGGTGTCGAGGCGCCGGAGCGCGCCGGCTATCTTCGTGTGGTGCTGCAGGAACTGGAGCGTCTCTATAACCACATCGCCGACATCGGTGCCATTTGTACGGATACCGGTTTTGCCATCGCCAACGCCCATGCCATGCGGCTCCGGGAAGATGTGCTTAGGCTCAACGACCGGCTCGTAGGTCACCGGTTGCTGCGAGGAACCGTTGTGCCAGGCGGCGTGGCCATCAAAAATTTTTCAAACCATCAGATTGCCGACGCGATCATCACCGTCCAGAAGGTCCAAAACGATTTTAAAGAAGTCGTCGCGTTAGCGCTGGATAGCACGCCTGTGCTGGACCGGTTGCACACCACCGGAGTGCTTACGAAACAGATAGTATGCGAACTTCAGGTGGTCGGGATTGCTGCGAGGGCGAGTGGTGTCGATGCGGACGCCCGGCGAGATCATCCCTATGCGGCATACAGCAAGCTGAAGTTTCAGGTCCCCGTTTTTCAGGAGGGTGACGTGTGGGCCCGCATGATGGTGCGTGTCCAGGAAACGGAGGAGAGCGTCCATCTGATTGTTCAGGCGCTGGAAGCCCTGCCTGCCGGCGAGATGCTTCAGCCCGTGACCACCCTGCCGGTTGGAGCAAGCGCCTTCGGTCTGGTCGAAGGATGGCGCGGCCCCATCTGGCATTGGGTTGCCATTGGCGAAAACGGCATGCTCGCGCGAGTGAAGATCAAAGACCCTTCATTTGCCAACTGGCCGGCTCTGAACTACGCCATCCTGCAGAACATCGTTCCCGACTTCCCGCTCTGTAACAAGAGTTTCAATCTGTCTTATGCGGGCAATGATCTGTGATCCGAAAACCGGCAGCTGAAACCGCTCCTCAGACGTGGTGGAACGCGGGCTGAAGCCCGCGACTACACTGCCTAACCGTAACGTTGTCCCCAGTATGTAGTCGCGGGCTTCAGCCCGCGTTCCACCATGTTGTTGCTGAAACAGCACACCAACTAGACCGCCTATCGGTGCGATGTCCGTTTCCCCGACAGATGAAGTAATCCATGACACCCGCGCTTCGTAGTAGGATATGGGCGCGCTGTCAGGGTCTGAAATGTTCCAGAGGAGACAGAGACGAGGCACATGAGAACGACTGGTTTGTTACTCGTGGCGATGCTGATAGGCGTGCCGGCGTTTGCTCAGAGCGCCGGTGCAATCGTTCCCTCTCCGGGGATCGACCTGTCCGGCAATTGGGCTCCTGCCGTTCACGAAGACCAGCCCGAGCGCGGTCCCGGTCCGGAGTTGGTTGATTTTCTCGGACTCCCTATCACGGAAGGGGCGCGGCAGTTTGCGCTGAGCTGGGACGCGTCCCGGCTGACGCTGCCCGAGCATCAATGCAGAGTGCACGTGGTTTCCTATATCTATCGTGGCCCGCTGAATCTGCGGATCTGGGAAGAGAAAGATCCGCAATCTCAGCGCTTGATCGCGATCCGGCAATACATCAGCACGTACGAGCAGTGGCGCACGATCTGGATGGATGACCGCCCACACCCACCGGAAAACGCGCCGCACACGTTCATGGGTTTTTCTACCGGAAAATGGGAAGGAGACACTCTCACCGTTTACACCACTCACATCAAACAAGGCTGGATTCGGCGCAACGGTCTGCCGCAAAGCGATAAGGCTGTGCTGACCGAGCACTACATGCGGCACGGCACCTATTTGACTCACGTCACTGCCATCAACGACCCCGTCTATTTAACGGAGCCTCTTATCAAGACGCAGACTTTCCGCTTACAGGTTCAGGCCGGCCAGAACTGGCTGTATCCCTGTGACCCCGTCGTGGAAGTCGACCGGGCGGCGGACGACGTACCGAGCTACTTGCCGGGCGAGAACCCATTCCTCCACGAGTTTGCCGACAAATACCATATCCCGCTCGACGCTGCGCTAGGTGGCGCAGAGACGATGTACCCGGAATACCAAACGAAATTGAAGAACGCTGCGAAGAAGTGAGCACGAAATGAGAATGACGATTCTGAATTGCCCAGCCATCGTCGTTATCGGAATCCTCGGCGCAACTCCGGTTGTTTCTGCCCGGCAGAATCCGGGCCGAGTCAATCAAGACCTCTTGGTGCTACCTGTGCAAGGAAACCTTTATATGATCTCGGGCGCCGGAGGAAACATTGCGGTTCAAGTGGGGTCCATGGGAGTGGCCATCGTGGATACCGGAAACGGTACGATGAGCGACGAGGTTATGGCCGCTATCCGGAAATTGTCCGACAAACCCCTGCAGTACATTATCAACACGCATTACGATCCCGATCACACCGGCGGCAATGAATCCATTCGCAAGGCCGGCGTGACAATAACCGGTGCAAACGTCACGGGCAATATCTCGGATGCCCGAGACGGCGCCCAGGTCATTGCTCACGACAATGTGCTTAACCGGATGAGCGCGCCGACCGGGATCCAACCGCCGGCGCCAGCGGGCGCCTGGCCCACTCAAACGTTCCTGAAGGGAAAAAAGGACCTCTACTTTAACGACGAAGCGATTGAAACCATTTACCAGCCCGCCGCGGCGACGGACGGGGACAGCCTGGTGTTTTTCCGCCACTCGGATGTACTGGTTGCCGGCGATGTTTTTCTCACCACGAGTTATCCCTTAATCGACGTCGAAAAGGGCGGCACCGTGCAAGGGACGATTAATGCTCTTAACCGCATTCTCGAGATCGCAGTGCCCAAGCACGAAGAGGAAGGCGGGACTTATATCATTCCCGGCCATGGCCGGATCTGCGATGAGTTCGATGTGTTGGAGTATCGAGACATGGTCGTTATCGTTCGCGACCGCGTGAAGGCGGCGGTCAGTAAGGGCATGACACTCGAGCAGGTGAAGGCCGCGCATCTGACCAAAGACTATGATGCCCGCTACGACGCAAAGAGCGCATTGGGAAGCGCGGACAAATTTATCGAAGCCGTTTATAAGAGCCTCAGTCCCGGGAAGAAATAATCGGTACAAGAACGTATTTCCCTCCTTGCAAAGGAGGCAAAGCAGGGGTGGCCGCGCCATCAAAAAGAATGATGGCAGACGGGGTGGTTGGTTCAAGCCACCGATTATCGGAAGTTGAACGAACCACCCCGGCCGCGCCTCCAAAGGAACGGGACCATTTACTTGATGGCGCGGCCACCCCTCCTTTGCCAAGGAGGGGACTTCGCCTTTCCCGCCGTTGTCCATGTCCAGCTGACGACTTGTGGGCAATGATCAGCGGTTCCAGGAGGGGAATCCGTCGCAACGAACTTCGAGATTACTGACAAGAAATTCAGAAATTCTTCAGAAGACCGGAGGCCTTCCGGAGGTACAATCGCGACCGGGTGTAAAGCGTTAACTTCACTTGCGGGAAGGTTGCAATGCGAACATATCTATTACTCACTTCAGCCAGCGTTTTGCTTTTTATCGGCAGCTCGTGCAATCGACAGCCGGAGGCGCCTAAACAGACCGATGAGTACAGGGTGACGGGCACCATCAAAGACCTCATGGACTCCATGGTCGATCCCAGCGCCGACTTCCTTTGGGATTCGGTTGCCACCACGGTCAGTGCAAAAGGAATCGAAGACAAGGCTCCGCACACCGATGCAGAATGGGCCGAGGTTCGGCGCCGTGCCATCACACTGCTTGAAGCCACCAACCTGCTCCTGATGCCAGGCCGCCACGTCGCCAAACCAGGGGAAAAAGCAGACGACCCAAAGGTCGAATTGGCTCCCGAGCAGATCGAGCAACTGATAAACCAGGACAGAAAGGTCTGGACGGACCGGGCGCACGCGCTCCACGACGCCGCTCTGGCGTCCCTGAAAGCCATCGAGGCCAAAAGCGCAGAGGAACTTCTGAACTCTGGCGACGGGATTGATCAGGCGTGTGAAAAGTGCCACTTGGTGTACTGGTATCCCGACGAGGCGAAAAAGCTGAACGACGTGGATAAGCAGCAACAAAAGCAGTAGACCGCCGGCTGGCGGTGTGGGGTACCGGCCGAAGCCAACCCAGAAGACCGCCGAAGGCGGTGGACCGACCGACAGGGGCCG
>WNGH01007877.1_pt1 | contig 10097 bp, 10 predicted proteins | sample 5400631 | NCBI WGS metagenome assembly WNGH01 (sample SAMN13153373, study PRJNA577476) | soil metagenome | isolation source: 115 cm soil or saprolite under Garry oak tree replicate 1 | place: USA:California | collected 2016-06-15 | reverse complement strand
AAATTCCCCGGTGCTCCCGTCGCTGTACTTGAACTTCTTAGCCTGGACTACGAAATGTGGCACGTTGCCCTTCAGCACCAGGTCTGTCCATCTCGCGTGTGCTACTTCTTTCTCGCGGCACGCGGTCATAAGAAACAACGTGTAGCGGCACATCTCAGCTTCATCCATCTCCGCGAATAACTTCTTCAGGTCCTTCTCCGAGTACGGCTCTGCGATCTCCTCTTCCACGGTTGGCAGTAAGTCCTTCACAATTTTATACGGCGCGACTACTCCAGCTTCCTTCAGCATGAAGACCACAACCATGACCTTGTTGTTGATCGTCTTCGGCGCTGCATCCTTTTCGTCTTCGAGCCAGGTAACGTATGCGTCCAGGACTTTGCGGTCCACCTGGTCGATGTATTTGGCGCTAGTCTGCTGGAGGAATTCGTTCAGGATGAAGGTGTAGTTCTCGACCGTGGAAGCGTTCTTGCGTTTCTTCACGTCCAGGAAGTTGTTGATCGCGTCTGCGACCAGAACACGCCCGGCACCGTTCTCCGCCGCAATAACTTCGCCGCGTTCCTTCTTATCGCGCTCCGCCTTGGCCACATCGAACACTTCCGCGTCCAGTTTCACCCACGGCTGAGAATTGTCTGCACGGGTTGGCCGGATGTAGAACGGCCCCTGTATGGAGGCTGTCTTGACGCCACGGGCCTCCTGGATGCGCCTATAGCGCCAAACGTGGGCGTTTCCACGGGGTTCTTTCAATCGTTGGTATATCGCCAGTCCTGCCATAAAGCCTCCTATTCAGGCTCTACTCAAATCACCCAAATAACGTAGCAAGACGTAGCATACGCTCAAAAAGGCTTATTTGTCAAGGGAAATGGTTATGGCGGAGAGGGTGGGATTCGAACCCACGGTACGGTTTCCCGCACGCTCGCTTTCGAGGCGAGTGCTTTCAACCGCTCAGCCACCTCTCCGCAGCGGTCGTAGGGTCAATCGTAGCAGAGGGTTTCGTTTTTCGGCAATCGCACGCTCGTGTAGAGTTGCGAGGGAGAGCTGGCGGGGCAAGCCCGCCCCTACAAAAACCGAATGGCAAGACCGGAAGTGGAGCGCGTCAAGAGGCGCCCGTAAGAGAACGGAATGACAAACAGGAGCAGTGAAGGACCAAGGGCCTGCTCCTCCTAGACTAAGAATGGCAAGAACGAACAGTGAAGGTCCAAGGACTGCCCGTACACCATCAAGAAAACTAGGCTAAGCGACGCTGCGAGATAGGCGATCCGCGGAGAAAGACTGGGGGCGCGGGGGTTAACGGCGTTCCGCGAAGAAAGACTGGAGGATGGCAGCGCAGTGGACGGCGAGGATGCCGGAAGTGATTTCTACCTGATGGTTGAGACGAGGGTTCGACAAGACTTCGAAACAGGAGCGGACGGCGCCGCCCTTGGGGTCGTCAGCGCCGTAGACCAGGCGCGGGACGCGAGCCTGGATTATGGCGCCGGCGCACATGCTGCAGGGCTCGATGGTGACGTAGAGAGTGGTCCCGGAGAGGCGGTAGTTGCCGAGCAGGCGGGCGGCTGTGCGAAGGACGAGGATTTCGGCGTGGGCGGTGGGGTCGTTGTCGCGGATTGTACGGTTGTTCGAACGCGCGAGAACCTTGCCGTCGTGGACGAGCACAGCGCCGATCGGGACCTCGCCGACTGCGGCGGCTGCCTGAGCTTCCTTCAGCGCTTCTTGCATGAATTGGGTGTCTGATTCCACAGTGTTAGAGAATTATTGCTGTAGGTCACTGGGGCCAGTTCGATGTGTGAGGCGTGTCATCAATCTGCGCCCGCTCCAAATTCCATATCCTATGGCAACCAAACAAAACCTAAAACTGCGCTATGTCTTAGATGGATGCGCTCGTTCACGCCCCGCTCAGCTCGAAGACCTGCTTCATTCTCTTGAGTCAGATTTCGGGCGCAGGCTACAACTGCTCGGGTATAGTCCTGCCGTTCTGGGATTAAGTAAGCCAGAACGAAGGCGCAACCATACGCCATCAAGAGGTAACGCATATTTCTAACCAGATTCATTCCATCAATACTAGCTGTTAGTACGTGATGTACTCAATCCCTGCATTGGCATTATTCCCTTTGCTTGACAATTGGGGAGGGGGGAAACAAACTAAGCGCATGCGGGAACTCCTGGAACGATTGTTTCAAGTGGATTTTTTGAAGGGCTTGGCGGTCACCTTCCGGACGCAGAATCCTAAGAATATTGTGACCGAGCAGTATCCGCTGGAACGGCCGATGGTGGCGGAGCGGTATCGGGGAGCGCCGCGGCTGAACAATAATCCGGAGACCGGCGAGACGCTGTGTATTGGCTGCAATTTGTGCGCGTTAGCGTGCCCGGAAAACCTGATTGTAGTTGGCTGGGAACGCGACGACGCCACGCGGCGCAAAGTGCTGACGACCTTTACATACGACACTTCGCGGTGCATGTTCTGCGGACTCTGTGAAGATGCGTGTCCGGTGGATGCTCTGGAACTGACGCAGGATTTCGAAATGGCCTATTTTACGCGCGAAGGCGCGATCTGGGATCGTCACCGCCTCGAGCAGGGGCCGACGCCCGCGCGATACACCCGCTGAAGATACCGAATGGAACTTCGTAAAGATCCCATCACACAAAGCTGGGTCATCCTGGGACAGAGAGAGCCGCTTGACGATGCTCCCGAAGAGTGTGCGCTGGAGCCAGCCAAGATCGAAAAGCAGCGCTCCATCCTGACGTGGCCAGCCGAAGGAGCGTGGCAGGTGCGGGTGCTGCCGCATCCGCAGCCGCTCTACCACATTGAAGGTGATCCCGGCCGCTTGGCCGAAGGGATGTACGACAAGATGGTGGCCCTCGGCGCACATGAGGTCGTGGTAGAGACGCCGCTGCACGACAAGCGAATGTCGCAATTCAGCGACGAAGAGATCGAACGCGTGCTGTGGGTATGGGCCGCGCGCATCGCCGATTTGAAGAAGGACGCCCGGTTCAAGTACATCAGCGTGTTTAAGAACCAAGGCGGGCTTGCAGGGGAAGAATGGCCGCATGCGCATTCGCAGGTGACGGCGACGATTTTTGTGCCGCGGCGAATCAAATACGAACTCAGCTCCGCGCACGAATGGTTCAAGGATAAGGAGCGCTGCATTTTTTGCGACACGGTGCGTCAGGAAGAGAAGCAGGGAAAGCGCATTGTGGACGTGCAGGGCGATTACTATGCGCTGTGCCCGTACGCCTCGAGGGTGCCGTATGAACTTTGGCTGCTGCACCGGCGGCACAATCATTTGTTCGAGCAGCCGAGGCCGGGGTCGAACCGCAAGCAGTTGGCGGCGTTACTGGGACGCGTATTGCGGCGGCTGGAGAAGGTGGCGCCAGCGTTTCATCTGGTGGTGCACACTTCACCCAACACCAAGAACAAGAAGGGTGAGTTGGCGGGCTATTGGAAAACACTCGCCGACGATTACCACTGGCACATCGAGATCCTGCCGATCGTGGAGAAACGCAGCAAGTCGTACAGCATCAAAGAGGTGTATTTCAATGGAGAAATGCCGGAGCAAGCGGCGGCAAGCTTGCGTGCGCTGGACCCCAATTCATGAGACTGGGCCGCGCGAATTCGCACGAGAGCGGCGGAATCCTGGTTAATCTGATCGTCTTGGTGTCTTTCGTGATTTTTTGCGCCGTGTTATACCTGGCGCGGCATCCTATTCTGCGCTTCATGGCCGAATCGTGGATCATCGAGGATCAACTCGACAAAGCAGATGTGCTGATAGTTTTGAGCGACGACAATTTTTATGCGGACCGCGCGACCCGAGCGGCGGTATTGTTCAGGGAAGGGAAGGCGCCGGTCATTGTCGCCAGCGGAAGACGCCTCCGGCCCAGCGCGGGAATTGCGGAGCTGATGGAACACGATTTAGTTGAGCGCGGTGTCCCGAAAGATAAAATCGTTCGGTTCCCTCACGACGGGGAGAGCACACTAGAGGAAGCGGAGGCGCTCGCGCGACTGTCCAAAGAGAGAAAATGGCACAGCGCGATTGTGGTGACGTCGAATTATCACACGCGACGCGCGCGGTACATTTTCCAGCGAGTCTTCCCCCAGGGCGTGAGAGTTCGTATCGCGAGCGCGCGCGACGGAAACTTTGATCCCGAGCGATGGTGGAAAAAGCGTAAATCTACCAAAGAGTTGACGAGGGAGTTTGCGGGAATGGTTGTGGCGATCTGGGAGCTGTCGGGGAGAGGTGGGACACGCGAGACAACGCAATCGGTAGTGGCATTGGGAGAACCAACTCCACAATTAGTAGTGTAGCCGCTCAGGAAACACCCCACAGTTGCTACCACTCATACTTGTTTACAGCCACTAAGTGCTGTACTATGTTCGCTCTTCCTAGTCGCAGTCCCAAACCAGCCTGCGATCGGCGGCTTCGAAAATCCAGTTTTCGATGTCGAGGTGTGTGATGTGGAAAAAAGAAGATTCGAAGCCCGAAGGAGTTCCCGGGAACAGCGCGGCTCCTTCAACTCCTGCATTTACCTCCAGCACTGCGCCTGTTAGCATGCCACCGCTTTCGGCTGCGCCAGGGACTTCGCCGCGCGCTGCCGCGTGCATCAGCCAGGGAATCAGAATTAAGGGTGAAGTGACAGGCAGCGAAGATCTTTTTGTGGATGGTATCGTCGACGGAAAACTCAATTTGACGAATGGAAGCCTAACCATCGGGCCGAACGGACACGTGAAAGCGGATGTGAACGCGCGCGAAGTCATTGTGCGGGGAAAAATCGAGGGCAAGGTCACGGGCCGCGACAAGGTTCAGCTGTGGAGCACCGGCCAAGTCATGGGAGAAGTGCAGACGGATCGCTTGGCCATTGAGGACGGCGCGCTGCTGCGCGGAAGAGTGGAAGCGGGAAAGCCGTTGAATAAGGTTCCGGAAATCAAGGCTTCGGTGGCCTCTGCGACAGGCAAGAGTTCCGATACGGCGTCTTTGAGCTCGGGAACGGCGGCGGATTGAGAATGAGTTTCCTGCATAAACTTGGCATCGCAGTGACAAGTGGGACAAGCCGCGGTGGTTCGTTGCCAGTTCATTCGAATTCGAATGCGCGCTCGCGCACGCCTGGTGCTCCTATTTCGGCAGTGGGCGCAACGCGCCCGCCGGAAATGGGCGAATCCACGCGCGTTTCGAATGGGCTAAAGGAATTCTTGTGGAACCTTGACGGCCTCGGGCGCGGCGCGCTGCTCGATCTTGGCCCCGCGTGGCAGACCACGTTGAGTTTCTTCATCGAGCGAGGTTTCCGTGTCTCCTCGGAAGATATTCTTCGGGGGTGGAAGGCATTTCTGACCGAAGAAGAGACCCGGCTGCGGAAGGATGCAACGGCGTACGAAACGGTGGACATGACGCCGAGTGGGCGCGCGAAGCGTTTCCTGGCGGATAACCTACAATACCCCCGCGCATCCTTCGATGCCGTGCTTTTGTGGGATTTGCTGGACTATCTGGAACCCATGCTTGTGAAGCAGATGGTGGCGAACTTGACGGAACTGCTGCGGCCCGGCGGAGTGATTCTGGCGATGTTTCACAGCAAGAAGCCGGAAAGTTTTCAGCGCTATCGTGTTGCCGATTCGAATACCCTCCAGGTCATCTCGACCGCGGTCATCTGCCCGGCGCAAAAGGTCTATCAGAACCGCGAGATCCAGGATCTGTTTGCCCGCTACCGAACAATGAAATCCTTCGTCGGGCGCGACCAACTGCGCGAAACTCTCTTCATCAAGTAATGTGCAGAGCCCGCAACGCGCCCGAGGCGTGTGGGAATCGGGCGTTCACCCTATGTTCGCTTGCATTCCACCAAACAGAGGAGTACAAGCAAGGCGTGAGCTCAAGGAGCTCCGGAGGGAACATGACTCCACCGGGCTTAGAGCTGCACCATAGCTGATCACACCGCTTTTGCGGTGCGCGTCGCTCGGAAACATACGTGCTGTTAGCGCGCTTCCAAAGCGACACAACAAATTAGCAAAAAGGGGGAGCCGCCAGGCTCCCCCTTTTGTTTTCGGAATTGCAGATCGGGATCTACTGCTGAGTCGAAGACGAGTGGCGACGATGGTGACGTTTGCTGTTGGTATGCCTTCGATGATGGCGATCATGCGAGGAGGCCTGATTGCCGGTTCGCGGTTGAGCGGAAGTAGCGCTCGTGGGTTCAGCTGATTGCATGGCGGAGGCTTGCGACACATATCCAAGAAACGCCGGCATGGAAGCCAGCAAGAGGAATCGAGCGATACGTTTCACCTTAATTCTCCTAGAGGAAATCCCCTGTAGAGATATTAAATCACAAGTTGAAAAGAAAGTCCTGCGAATTGCTTTCGTGCGTGACCAAGGATTCAAAGTCGAGGCTAGTCCGCGGTCCTCGCCGGAACATCCAGCTGTTGCCGCCGATCTCCTGGCACACGGAGGGCATCAAGTAAGTAACAGGTGGTTAACCGCCAAACTTGAGGCTCTCAAGCCACTGGATGGCTTCGCGCTGATTGGCAATGATCTGGGCCTGCCAGACTAAGGCGATGGACATGAAGCTCATGGAAATAACACAAAAGATGAGAACGAGGCCGATGTTGGACTCGTGAGCAGGAAGGCGGAAAACGCGCCGAAGCCAAGCCATAGTAAGGAGTCTCCTAGTACCTGGGTCCATGGGCCAGCAGTGGCTCGGACGAACCCGAAGCGGCAGCACCGGGGGGAGCGATCTGCCCGACAATATCAGGGCAATCGGTATGCCATGAGTTCGCGGAATATGCCGTGACTCCTATGTTGCGGAAAACAGATGGTTTGAGAAGCTACGGTTGCAAGCTTGCGTTCTGGCTTGGCGGGAGGGTGTGCAATTCGGCGTGCATTTGCGCAAGACATTTTCCAAATCAACTAACCGCTTTTATAGCGAGGGACTCTAGCAGCTTTTCCCAGACGTCAGGCGAATGCAGGGGAAGCTGCTTGGGGCGAGAAACGTCAGGCTGATCGTGGGAAGGCTGCGAGGGGTTGCGGTCCGAGAGAAGAATGGAGCGCTCGCAGAAAGGGAACAGTTCGCCGGCCGAATCTGGTGTGGCGATGCCGACAGTGTGGGCGTGGTAGCGAAGCGCCCGATCATAGAGCTTTGCAAGTTCCCGGATGCAACGCTGGACGCTGGCGCCGATGGCCGCAGACCAGAGAACACCATGCTGGCGAAATTGCAGCTTGCGATTCCGTCCCTCCGCCAGAAATTTCACGACCGCTTCATCGGAGACGCCCGCCAGGAAAAAGATGTCGTCAAAGTCGCGTTGGCGGGCAAGCTCCGCCTCCCTTTGGGGCAGTCCTGTGTTTTGGATGAGTTCGCGGGGCGAGAGCGAACGCAAGGTTACCACTGGCACGCCGGTATCTTCAGAGAGAGTTTCCAGGGCTTCCGCGGCTGCGGGCAGCCTCTCCGCGATGGGAATGCAGGTAAAGCGGCCGAGGCGCAGCGTCCCTGTCTTCCCCGTTTGTGAAGCTTGAGACTCTGGACGCAGGTGGAAATAGTCTTCGGGCAAGTAGATCGCGCATCCGTCTTCGGCAATGAAGGGGTGCGTGTGGCCGTGCTTACGGCGGGCATCGTCGAACTGGAGGCGAGAGCGGCTGGTTAGCCACACGGCGGGAACGCCGCGGTGATCTAGCGTCGCGGCAAACTCATCAAGTCCAGGGAGGCCGCTTCCCCGGAGGGGAATCATTCCATCAACAGCGATGTAGAGAACACTAGAGGTTTGCCGCAAGGACGGCTCCGCGTTGGCGACACGTCCCATTCTATCGGAAATTTGGAGGAAGGTGCGTCTCGGAAAAGAGAAGAGGCGGACAGAACGCTCTGTCCGCCTCAAACTTCGCCCGGCAAACTATGCCACGGCAATTCCCCACAAAAAGCTTAGTTGCCAGACTTCGAACCGGAGGAGGCCACCTGAGAATTCGCTTTCGGAATGCTGACGTATCCGCTGATGGTGTCCTTCCCTATCTTGTTGACAACGAGCTCTTCCGGAATGTGTGTGCCAGAGAGGTAGAAGAAGATGGGCTCGTTCATGGCACGGTTCTTCTTTTGGAATAGCTTGTCTTCAATGGTTACGACCGCATTGAACTGGTTGTGCTTCTCGTTGACGCCCTTCAATTCAACAGTGACATTGCCTACCTTTTGCGGCTTGTTCCTGCCCGCGAGGGTGAATTCAACATAGTCCCGTTCGCCGAGGCGGCGGAGCTGGTCAATTTCGTCATGGTTGCGTGCGATGAGCGTGCCCATCTCGCTGCGAGCCATTTTCAGGTCTTCGCGGGTGGCATCGAGATCGGTCTTGACGCCAACTACCTTGGTGTCCACGGTCTTTACGTCGTCGCTGGTGGCCTTGGTAGCGAGTTCGGAATGTACCGAGGTATCCAACGCGGCCACCTTCTCGGTGGTCTCGTCATTGAGCTTTACCGTTTCCGCGCGAGCCTTCTTGAGTTGCCCTTGGGTAATCTTGAGCTTATCCGTTACGACCTTCAGGTCTCCCTGCAGATCGGTATTGGACTTTTCGTCCTGCGCCAGGCGATCCTTCATCGAAGACATATCCTGTTGCACGGAGGCCTGAGTCGTTTTCAACTGTGCGGCAACCGCCTGCTGGGTGCCGTCCAGCTTCGAAGATGCATTCCAGCCAAAACCCAGACCACCGATGGCGACCAAGCCCAGAACAATGATCGCTGGCAGAGTCCAAGCTGGTGATTCTGTATGAGATTCCACAATTCTATCGTCGGACATAGTGAATTTCTCCTCATCCCGTCTAGGGGAATGCCGCGTTGTTAATCGGCCTGTAACCAAAGCGATGCATGCGAAAAGCCAAAGAAAGAAAAGCAAGAGTTGCGGTAAGTGATAGAGAAAATGGATGGTTGTAGGACTCATGGAAAGAGGTTCGTGGTACTAGTCCTAGCAAAGTTTACGCGAACAGACAGCGAATAGCGGATTTTTTGCTTGGCGTGAGATCAGTCGAACACGATGCCAAGCTCTCGGAGATCGGATTGGAGCTGCTCGGAAGAGTGAAAGACGATTCCGGTCATCCCGAGGCGTTGAGCTGCCTCCGCGTAGGCGGGTACATCGTCAATATAGACCGCATTCTCGGCTCGGACCTTGCAGGCCTTTAGAGCTTCGCGGTAGATCAGCGGGTCAGGCTTGCTCGCGCCTACGCGGTAAGAGTAGATCCGGATGGGAAAGAGACGAAAAAAGGGGAAACGGGCCTCCTCATTAGACATGTGGATGGGGTCGGTATTCGAGAGGAGGGCCAGGCGGTAGTTCTTGGAGAGCTTCTCCAAGAACGATTCCGGGTGGATAGGGATGGGGTCGAGGGCGCGGTTCCAGACCTCGCTGAATTGTTCGAAAGTAAGCGAAATGCCCAGACGCTTGGTCAAGTGAAGATGCCAGTCGCGAGGGGAGATGCGCCCTTCCTGCCAATCCAGCCAGTGGGGATCCTTTTGGATAGCGGTCCACACTTCCGGTGGCGTTAAAGAGAGGCCGGAGGCCAGGCCCTCCATGGCACGTGAAATGTCCACACGGATCAGCACGCGGCCAATATCGAAGATGATGGCGCGGAACCGTCTGGAAGCCACAGGCTATTGGCCTTCTGTGCGCGGAGCGCGTGCGGAGCTACGGTCATCGACGGCGTTGAACTTGTGCCTTGCCCGATAGATGCTGATGACGGCTGGAAGTACGGAAACCAAGATAACAACGGCAATGACGTAATGAATGCGCTGGCCGATATTGGGAACCGAGCGGCCCAATGAGTAGCCCCCGAGAATCATGGCGCCGACCCAAAATATTCCTCCAAAGATGTCGAAAGCAACGTAGCGAAGGTAGGGCATCTTCGCGGCACCCGCAACGGGCGGGCAGAAGGTTCGAACGATGGGAATGAAGCGCGCCAGAATGACGGCCCGGCCGCCATATTTTTCATAGAAGTCATGAGCCCTTTGGAGATGGCTGCGACGGAAGAAGAAAGAGTCTTCGCGACGATAGAGAGCCGCGCCCGCCGAGCGGCCAATCCAGTATCCAATCTGATCGCCCACGATGGCGCAAAGCATGACAGGCAGGAGAAGCCATTTGAGAGGAATCACGCCGGCAGCCGAAAA
>WNGH01007873.1_pt1 | contig 10098 bp, 14 predicted proteins | sample 5400631 | NCBI WGS metagenome assembly WNGH01 (sample SAMN13153373, study PRJNA577476) | soil metagenome | isolation source: 115 cm soil or saprolite under Garry oak tree replicate 1 | place: USA:California | collected 2016-06-15 | reverse complement strand
AGCCTCGATCCCGAATACAAGGGCAGATATATCGGTCACGATGAGCCTGCCTTGCTCTTCTATTCCGATGTAAAGGGATCAGGAAACCATAATGTCTACAACCTTGTTCTTCCGACCGATCCTCCTACCTTCCCTTCGGATGCCAACCTCCGCGGCACCGGTGACCCGACGGTCTGGAATTTTCAGCTCCATCCCGCCTTTTGGTTTGGCATGGCACTCTGTGATTCGGAATCGTTTCCCAACTTCAGCAACCGGTGCATTCCTGATAGCGATGACAACATCTTTGACGACGGAAACCCCATTCGCCGCATTACATCGGCCGTCACCCGGGAACAGCTTTCCTGGAGCTGCAGTTCTATCCCCCGGGTTGGGTGAACGGTTTCACTGCGTCTCAATACGCTGCAGCCCTTCACATCAACAGCTTTAGCGTCGAGGGCGTGGGGCCTAGGGGAGCCATCGCTAATAACGTGGATTGCCAGAGCAAAGTCGGGCTGGAAACCACTGTGTTTGCCCTTCTCACTCTCGATGGGAGGTCGCAGGCGTCCGGCGATCCTCTCAGCAATGACCCCAACAAGTTTGCCGTTCTACCGGGCGAAACCTTTCTCATGAATCCGGGGGACAGCTTGCGCGTCACAATCCGAGACACGGAAGACGGCCTCCTCACTATGGTCGAGGACCTCACTACTGGACAGACGGGATTCATGACCGCCAGCGTAGCCAATGGTTTCGCCCAGATCGTCTTCAACCCGAATGCCAAGACCTGTACCTCTCGACCCTACGCTTACCACCCTATGTATGCCACCTCGAATGAACACACGCGCGTGCCGTGGGCCGCGCACACCTTCAACATCGCTTTCTCCGACGAAATTGGCCACTACAACTACTGTGATGTCCAGGACAATTCCATCATCCCTGGTCTTGGAGCCTGCATCAGCAGCCCCGTCGAGACAGAAACCGATCCGACGACCGGCACACACAATGAAGTCGATGATGTCTTTTGCGTCGACACCACCAGCTCCACCATCTTCGGGTCCATAGCTCCGCTGGGCGGATGTCTGGATTCCGATGTGGACTTCGATGATGTCCCTTATCACAGTGCCTGGGCGGGCACCTCTCCAGACCCCTACGGCTTTTCCGCCGTTCCCAGCCCTATTCGATTCACCAGCCCGAAGTTCCGGCCTTCTGCAACTGGAAACGAAGATGAGTTGCAGAACTTCAGCCGTGTCGCTTTTGAGGCAGATATTCCTGCGATTGAGGACTCTTCCGTCTGCGATGTGCTTACGGGCAAGGGGTGCACGAACCCGCCTCCGGGTGCGCTTTTCTATCCCATCTACAGCACAACGTCCATCTCACGTGGGTGCTGGTGGCAATTTGGCGGGCCGATGATTCCAGGCACAACCAGCAACTTTGGCGGGAGTTCGGCCACCGAATACAGCACGCTGCTGGGATCGGTCTACCAGTCTGGCACCACGCGGCAGCCTGGCTCGGTGATTGTTTTCTTGAACTATCGTCAGATTCTGCCTAACAACCCTTGCGAGTAGTCCTAAGGCTCGCCGGGAGTTCGACGTCTCGAACTCCCGGCGCAACACACTTTCGTTTGTTAGCATGGCGTGCCTGCCAGCGCGAGAGTTCTCCTCTGAGATGAAGGTCCATGTGTGAGCATTTGACGTGCCTACCGATGGGACGTCGACGAGGTTCAGGCGTTTGCACTGCTTGGCAAGCACGGGCGTGAACACCCCGCCAATGGCCAAGACGACGAATGACAAACAACTCGGAGATAATCCACTTGGCTGGAAAAAGCGGTTTCCGTAGAAGTGATCGCAATTACTCAAACGAGAAGCTACAGTCTCTAATTTCCTGAATTGGGCCCGGCCCAACCCCCTTTGCATTATGTAGCCACCAGAAGTGAATCCCATATCCGCCTGAGTGGCCCTACCTCGACCCAGCGTTTGTCCGTTGGAACCTTTGAGTACTCATCGCCCGGGAGACATTTTCACGCAGGCGGAGATTCTGCAATAAATGGACGTGGGACTGTTTCCACAGGTAGAAGACTACAAGAGGTATGAATGGGTCTGCGAACACGGACGCAACGATGACGGTGTCCACTTCGACTAGATCCCAGATTCGACTCCGAATCGGAATCTGCTCGCACCTTTCAAGATCGTTTGGGAGCGCACTCACGTGGCCGCAGATAAAAAAGGAGCGCTGCCAGTGCCAGACGTACGAGCGAACGCCCCCAGATCAGGTAGGCTGGATAAAGGTGCTGCATGTCCAGCGTGTAAAGGGACCACAACGGGGTGAAGGCGAGGATGCAGAGGCCGACGATGAACGCGTTGACGATGGCGACATTCCGGGCAGGATCGCGGTAGGCGAAGAAAAGCATGACGCTCAGCATGAGGACGAACCCGCCCATCTCCTTCAACGCGACAAGCAATAAAGTGGAGACTTCGGACTCGGGAGGTCTGAGAAAGAGCCGCATAATCAGCGGCCTGCCACTGAAAATGATGACGAAGCCTCCGATCGCCGTCAGGACGGAGAAAATACCCAAAATGATTCGCAAAGCGCGGTAGGGTGGTCCTGGCATGGGAGTGGCCTCCTGTCGCTGCAAGTAGAAGGCAGGTTTGCCGTTTACCATACTTCGGAACTTGGCAACTGGTCAACCGCTTCAACGTCTTCGCGAGGGCAGTGCTAGAATCATCTCCAGTATGTCCGACCTTGCAGCCAAAACATGCGTGCCGTGCCGGGGAGGTGTCCCTCCGTTCAAGGGTGAGGAGCTCGTGGTCTTGCAAAAGCAGGTGGATGGCTGGAGCGTTATCGAAGCCCGTGACTCGCGAGCTGAAGAGGTCGCTGGTGAAATGGGGGTTTATGGCCGCTGTCGGTGTGAGCTGCTCTGTCCGGCGTTCACTGACCCCAAGCAAGGAACATGCAACCAAGAAAATATTCCTGCACGTGAAACTCAGCAACACGGTTCTTCAGTGGCGCCCAAGGCTCATAGTTGACAGCGGGAGTGGAAGCGAACGAGAGCTTCCACAGCAGGCGAAGTAGTGGATTCAATACCTTGCCTGAGCGACGGTGTGAGAGTTCGGCTCCGAAGGCGACGACGCGCGCATCGCCTTTCAAATACGGGAAGAGATTGGCCAGGGCTTGGGAAGAAGCATAGATGTCGGCCGCAGCAAACATGAGCAACCCGTCAAACTTGCCTCTCAGTTCAACCGTCCTCGCGTCTGCCACCATTACCTGGACGTTGTTCCATCTGTTCTTTTCAATCCTCCTTCTCGCGTTGATCGTGATTTCGGGACTGATCTCCACACCAACCACCTCGCCTGAAGCTCCGACCGCATTAACCAGGTACGGGAAGCTTCCTCCGGGTCCGCACCCTGTATCGAGAACACGATCCCCTGGCTTGAGTTGAAGAAGTTGAACCGCTCTTTGCCGCAGCGGCTTTATAAAAAAGGGGTCAAAGTTGGGAAACGGACGGATCAGGTGAACAAGGTATCGGGCGTAAGGCGGGGTGAGTTCGCGATTGTCTGTTTTGTTTGATTCTTCCATTTTCATGAATCTTTCCGTGATGAACATCGGATTCGCGCTTGTCCGCAGCTCTGTCTTACGGCTTCTTTCCTCGCGCTGTTGCTCAGTCGTAAGACCATTACGACGGAAAGCCGAACGACCGTTTAGCACGCTCCGCCTGTAACAGGTGACGGCGCTCGTGTCTGGAAACGATCTCTAAGCCTGTTCCGACCGTGAAACGAAGTACAGGAATAAAGGGATTTCTGAAGCGTATGCGGTTTACATCGTAATCGCCAGCGTGACGAACGAGCTCGCGTGCCGCTTGGTTACTGCGTAGAAAGCGATCCAGAACAGAAGGCTCGACCCGCGCGCCTGGCACAATCTTGTTTGGCGCACGGGCGTGCTTGCTCTGAGCGGATGGCTCGATGTAGCTGTTAACAAACCACCGACTGAGCCACCCCAGTCTGATCTCCTGAGCCGCAGAAATCGGTTTACCCTCCAGCGAACTCGAGATCGCTGGCAAATACACCTCGTTGGCGATGCACAAGTGCTCGAGACATTGCCCGACACTCCATGCACCTGGCTCCGGTTGCCAGTTAAGCTGCTCTGGACTGAGCCCAGTCACCAATTCTTGAGCTTTTTGATCGGCGGCATCAAATTCGGCGATCAATCGAAGGGTCCAAGCAGCTGAGGCCACGGACGGCTCCTTCTTGTGAGTTCCGGTGTTAACAGGCGAGGAAAATCGCCGAAGTGGCATAATTTCATACCTTTGCCTTTTACGACCCTGGCTCAAGCGAAGCGAGCAGAGCGAAGAGAAAGCCCCGGCGCGTGGGGACGCATCTATCGCCTCCTGATCAGCAGTCCGATATGAGTTCACCGAAGAGAACGTTCCAGTCCTTGCGCTCTCTAGCCCTGCCCCAGACGACTTCGAACGTGGTGTGTCGCGTCTGTGGATGCTTCAGCGCCTGGACGAAGGTCTCGGCTACGTCTGCTCGGCTGATTCTGTACTTCAGCGCGAGGGGATATGCACGCTGGCTCACTTTGATCGCTCGTCGGCCTCCTGGGCTATTGGTGAGAAAACCCGCTCGGACAATCGTGTAATCGAGCTCGCTTTTCCGTATCTCGTCTTCCGCAAGCCTGCGCCATTTCAAGGTGTTTCTCTTAATGAGGTTTAGGAAAATTGCGGCGAGAGAAGATTTCGTCACTCCAAGGGACGTCATGTACAGGAATCGACCGTTGAATCCCGTATTACGAGCCGCGGCAATTGCGTTCTTTACGCCATCATATTCCGTGGCGATTATCAATCGCTCATCCGCAGGGCGCTGAGTTACTCCCGCCGTGAAGATGACATGGTCCACATCCTTTGTGGCATCCGGCAAGGTGCTCGCCTTCGTGACGTCGCCCACCACAATCTCTACAGCCGAACTAAGTGCTCTTTTTGCTTTGGCCTCGTTGCGCGCCAAGGCTCGCACTCGATAACCTTCCTGGAGCAGCCGGGTTGCGATCTGGTATCCCGTCCCCTGCGTCGCGCCGATGACCAAAACCCGTGGGTTAATATCCATCAAATCTCCCTATCAGGGTCGCCGGGCCAATCTGTTTCCATGCTGTCGTGCTCTCAAGCAATCCCCAAAAGTTCGTTGAAGAACCCGACCAGGTGCTTCCAGACGAGGTAGTAGACAAGGAGGCCGCAAAGAAACGCGGTGGCGACGAACGTGTAATGGATAGTGATCGCTTGGAACAAGACGAACCCCCGCGGGGTGACGGCCAGGAAGCCCAGCGAGGTGGCGATGGTGAATCCGATCGGCGCGATTACAAAGGGAAGGAGGGCCCCGTGGAAGCCAATGGATAAATGGCGACGCGGGCGGAGCCAAACATACAACATGTTCCACACGCCAAACAGGTTGGGAACCAGGGCCATGGGGAATATGAGGACACGCTCGATCGGAATAGGAATCCGGTAGATAAGACGCGCCACGCAGAAAACGGTCATCGCAACCAGCAGAGCCATGGTCGGTACAACGATGCCGGCCATGTATGCGCGCAGAAAAGGATGGGGCTTCATGGCATCCTCCCAATCACAGGTGGTAGAGCAAGATCGGAATAGCTTCCGGGGAGAAGAAAAACCAGATCGCCGGAACGGCGAGCAAAGCCCAGTCAAACCAGGGCACCTGGGCGGGCCGCTCCGCCAACCGGCCAAGCATCGGCGGCCACAGGTCACGTTTCAGCTCCCGGTCCGCCATCGGCGGAATAGCCTTTCTAAGGAGGGTTCGAATTTCTTCGTTGTTCGCTTCGCTCATGGCTCCAGGCCTAGTCCTTTCAGCTTCCTTCGCAATAGGCGGACGGCGCGGAAAACACGCGACTTGACCGCCCCAACCGAAATTCCCAACGCTTCAGCAACTTGCTCATAAGATTCCTCTTCAACGAGTGCCAGGGTTGCCACAACCTGGAGCCTTGCGGGTAGTTCACGAAAGGCTCGTTCAATCTGCTCATGCACCTCCCGGTGCACAGCGGGGTCCGGCTGCGCTGCCGCCGCGAGATCATCTGGCAGCGCAACTTCGCGCCGGGCTGTCTTCAGATGGTCGAGCGCTGCATTTGTTGCGATCCTCCGGGCCCAGGCACGGAAGTTCCCCTCCGGATGGAAGCGTGCGTGAGCCCGATAGATGCGCCAAAATGTTTCCACCGTCAGGTCTTCCGCTATCCCTCGGTCGCGAACAATACGCACAATCCAGCTGTACGCCTCGCCCTGGAACTGCCGGAACAGAGTCTCGAAAGCTTCGAGGTCGCCCTGCGCGAACCGCTCCAGGACTTCCATTTTTCCGCCTCTATGCTCTCCTTACTGGTTAGCGACAGCATTGGTTTCATTTTTTCTTGACGGCAAGTCTCAGGGAACACGCTTCCAGTTGAAGGATTGGCGCGCCTTTGTGGCCCCCTCACGCCTGGACCAGAATGCACCCAAAGCCACAGCTGTCGTCACTTTTCCGACGCGCGAAAGCCGAATGGAGTCTAGACTTGCGTACTTCCAACCACTCAGGTTCCAGACTCAGCTGACGACCGGAAGTTCGACGAATCACTCAAAAACCGCTCCATGCTGAGGCACGCTTCCCCTGGGCAGAAGCGTCGTGAGTTCTCGGTTCTTCTCCTCAAGCGCCTTAAGTACAAGTGGAAGACTGTTTCGGCCCTGATCATCCTTGAGGTGTCATCGTCTCATTGGTTTTTGTGCTGTGCGATCTGCCATTGGGCGAAGTGATTGGCAGCAAAGCGAGCTGCAGCCCCTGGCACGTTTTCGATTTCCTGCAAGGTCTTCGTATCAGGCTCGCCCGTGGAGGCCAGGTGAAGTCGGTAGTATCCCCGGCTATGGAGGAATATCGTTCGGTCCGTTCCCGCATGCTGCGAAGGCGCAGGGAAGGTCAAATCGGCCGCGTCCCCCACATTGGGCATGGCCAAATAGCGATCATCATCGGTCGCCAAATCCGGCAGCACGTTTTTTCCTTTATCGTCCAAGGCAGTCGTCGGTTTGAGCCGTTCAACGCTTACGGAACGATCCGCGCTGTAATCTATGGCGAACGAGTTGAGCGCCCAAAAGCCAGCAGGCGGTTGGATTCGGATGCGCAATTGATCTCCACGAGCGCGACTGACATCCAGAGGAACAACGCGATCCTTTGAGATAAAGGGACCCATTCCCGGAAGAATACCGCGAACTTCCCATCCCGTCGGCTCCTCAACGTAGATCTTCAACGCGTAGAGTTGCTCGCGCAAGTCCCAAGCGAACAGGGCATCCCGAGCCGCCTGATTCTGGTCCATCAATGTGTACCACGCACCGACATCCCGACCTCGCAGTTCAACCATTTTCTTGATCATGAAAGAACCCCAAAGGCCGGTTGCGACGTTGGCGACCAGCTTCGCACGTTGGGCATTGGCCCGTTTTGGAAACGTTAACACAATGTCATCCTGGAGATTACCGTTGGCAGCTGGCGTTGCCGAGGATTCCCAAATGAGGCGGTCCGTGGCGCGTAGCCACGGAAGCAAATCACGACCGGCAGCATCACGCGCCGAGAGCAGAGAGTTGGGCGCTGCCAGAGTGTGCAAGTTACCCAGCACATCGGCAACCACGCGAGTTCCTGAGGGATGATCGATAATCCATAGCTCCGTGAGGTTGGTGTACTGAGTTTCGTCAACTTCATTGGTGATTTGCAGGCGGTATAGGCCATTCTGCTCGCGTAGGCGTTCTAATTGCGTAAGGTCGTCCTTCTCGAGGCCACGAGTGATGGCGCCACCATAGGGTTCGGCGTCAAAGACGTATTCCGTGCCATCCCAGGAGTAAACAAAAGGGCAAGATTGCTTTGTAGCGGCCGCCACCCCTACGATTATGGCGACCGTACCGACTGCCACTGCTGCGACCAGCCCGATCGTTCGCGCCTTCGATAGTTCTTTTCGTTCCACCCAAAACCGCTGCACCTGGTCCAACGGAAGTGCGTAGGGAATCTTCTTGACGAACGCGTACAACTTCTTCTCTTTGATCGAGGCTCCCGGTGGATCGAAGGAAACGTCTTCGCCTTTCAATGTCGTCACACCAACGATCTTTTCTTTTTCGGGCTGAGTCACAGTTGCGGGAGGCAACTGCTGAACCTTTCGGACGTAGCAGCCTGAGCCCAAAGAAAGCAGAACGACTAGAACGATTGCAACCATTCGCCTTGACATGGTTAACCTCCCCTTGGAGCGCGGTTATCAGCCAAAGAAACTTATGCCTATAGAGATTGATCGGGAGACGTACCGGGAAGGCAGATTGCACGCTAGTCTCTCGGCGCCCAAACCTACTTCCCCGCGTGAGCAATGTAGCCCCATTTCTTACCGACCTTCACGGCTGCCAGCCCTTCGGTGAATACGTAGGCGTCGATCAGGGCGCGATTTCGTAGAGATTATTAATCGGCCGCGAACAATACGCATAGTCCAGCCGTAAACCTGGCCCTGGAACTGCCGGAACAGAGCCTCGAAAGCTCCGAGGTCGCCCTGCGCGAACCGCTCCAGGACTTCCATTTTTCCGCCTCTATGCTCTCTTACTGGTTAGTGACAGCATTGGTTTCATTTCTTCTTGACGGCAAGTCTGAGGGAACACGCTTCCAGTCGGTCGGTTGAAGGACTCGGCGCGCCTTTGTGGCCCCCTCACGCCTGGACCAGAATGCACCCAAAGCCACAGCTGTCGTCACTTTTCCGACGCGCGAGCCGAATGGAGTCTAGACTTGCGTACTTCCAACCACTCAGGTCGAAGAATTCGGCCACGAACCGAAGGCTCTACCTACGCAGCAACTCGTTGACAAGGAAGAAGTTTGCAGCAACCAAACACCGGGCTTGCAAACATCAGCCGCGCTCAGCTCCATTTTTTCATAAGAAATAGAGCATTCGGTGTGGTGCCGAATTGATCGTGAATTTCCTGGAGAACATTACGTCTAAGTCTTTGAAAATCAGTCATCCGATTTTTTTGATTTCACCAAAGAAGTTCGACAAATCACGGGTTGGACCGAAGTTGGAACCAGTGGCTGAAGTGGCATCATTTCGATGGCTGTACTAGAATGAAAACAAATATGTTGCGCGGTTCCCCGGTAGCTCAACGGTAGAGCATTCGGCTGTTAACAGAGAACCTCAAATCCAATAACTCGTTTCTCTGGCGTCAGTTAACAGCTTTCGGGCCATCCCCAAACACCTTTTTCTTGTCCCCCTGATGTCCCCCAGCACAATTCGGTCGGTCTCCTCAAATCAAATGATCCGTGGGAACTCGGCACGCGCAGGGAGCGAGTCGACCTATCATTCAAGGGCTCGTGCCGACTTCCCGGCACCGCAGCAACCACGCCTGGAACTTTATGCGTTTCATTCTGCCTTCCTGATCTGATCCGCTTCTCAACCGTCCGCTCGCGCACGCTTGTCAGCCAAACCGTGGGTTCGATTCCCATCGCCTGCTCCATAAAGCAAAGCGCTTACGCAGGCACTTTCCATTTCTTCCAAATCGACACAATCTCGTTGACAGGCGCTATTTTGATTGCTATATAGCAAGCCAAACGCCATCAAAGATAGACCTGATTGGCGTATGCAGTTAACTCGAGTGCGTCCACATTCTGCAAAACCGGCCTGCAAGACTCTACGCGCAAAATTTACTCTGGAAAATCTGAATTCCCTTCCTAACCGGAGGCTATATGCGTCTTCATAGGGTTTGGGTTCGAGCGGTATCCAGCTTGGGAAGGCGTTTCTTCTGCCGCCTGCTCCTTGCGGTTTGCACAACTGGGCTGGGGATCGCGTTGACTGGCGAACAGACAGCCTCGGCACAAGTGCTGTACGGGTCCATTGTAGGCAACGTGGTGGATCAGAACGGGGCAGTGATCCCGGGAGCAGCGGTCGTTGCCACCAACCAGAGTACCGGCGTGGCGACCAACACGACCACCAACGGTGTGGGCGAGTACAGCTTCGTGACCCTTCAGGCCGGCAGCTACAGTATCAAAGTTACGGCGTCCGGGTTCAAGACCTTCGAGCGACGAGATCTGGTCGTAGAGGCCAACAATATCACGCGCACCGATGTGAAGCTCGTTGTCGGGAGCGTGGAAC
>WNGH01010858.1_pt1 | contig 10099 bp, 8 predicted proteins | sample 5400631 | NCBI WGS metagenome assembly WNGH01 (sample SAMN13153373, study PRJNA577476) | soil metagenome | isolation source: 115 cm soil or saprolite under Garry oak tree replicate 1 | place: USA:California | collected 2016-06-15 | reverse complement strand
GAGGTCTCGCTTGGCGGCCATCCGCGTGCCATCCTTCGTGCGATACAAAACGTTTGTGCAGGGACAGCGGCGCTGTGCGGAGGTCTGAAATAGAGAGGGGCCGAATCGGGTTCCATGGAGTCGAGCCGGAGGACGCCCGCCGAGCGAGCGCGGGAGGCCCGGGAGGCCGCGGCACGTCGGCGGAGAACGAGCGTGCGGCTCGGGACCGCGGGCGTCGTGCTGCTGTTCGCAGGCGGCATCGGCGTCATCCTCACCCCGGCGAACGTTGCGGTGCTCCTCGGAGTCATGGGGATCGGCATCGTCTTCATCGTATCGGCGCTGGTCCTCGTCCAAAAACCACTCGCGGGGCTTCTCGAGATGCCCAAAGAGTGACGCGACGCCGCCGTCCGCCTACCGAGCGGCGACTCGGACGGAAGCCTTCGCGGACTTCCTGGACGCTTCCTTGCGTGGCGGGAACAGCGTGGGGTAGAGCTCCCTTCCACGTTCGGAGAGGCGGTATCTCGAGATTTCGCGCCCCGCGCGCTCGTATCTCATCTCGACCAGGTCCGCCACCTTGAGGACTCCGAGGTGGTAGGCGAGCAATCCACTCTCCACACCCAACCTCTTCGCCAGCGCGTGAAACGGGATGTCGTCCGACGCGCGGATGAGAAGATACGCCTTGAGGCGAATAGGATTGTCGAGGGCGGTGTACGCCCGCAGGAGGTCGAGGAGCTCTGGGCCGATCTCTTGGATATCGGGAACGGCTTTCGTGAATCAACGATAGTTGATGAAGTATAAGTATATTTACCTGATAAGGTTTGGCTGAGACCGTTTGAGCTGTCGGTATCGTTCCGCCATCAGGAGCACGAGGGATTCCTTCGAAGGCACGCGCACCATGCGGCCGCCGTCCACGGCGTACACGTGGCCGTATGCGGCGAGGTGGGGCAGGTAAAGGTCCTTCAGATATCCATCTCTCGGATCATGGAGCGGATGGTGCTCGGGGTCGACGAGGACCCGGAGTTTGCTGGCGATTCGCGGATCCGTGTGGAATTGCCCGAACTCGGTAGCGATTCCCCACGACTCCACGCTGACGAAAACCAAGTCGACGTCGGCCCGGGACAGGATTGCGCGCTCCAAGACGGAGGCGCCAACGTCTCGAGAAAAGTCATCTTCCGGCACGAGCGCGGCCATCCCGAGTTCGTTGAGGAGGCGGGCGACCCGTCTCCGCTCCTCGCGGTCGGGACGGAGTCGGGGGCTACGTTTCGGCAAGGCCATGATCGGACCGTGGATTCGAACCGCATCGGAGGTAGCTCAACCCCGCCCCGGGAGGTCGGTGAAAGAACTCGAGTGCACGCCGGTCTCCGGCTTCGCGCCGAACCGACCAAAACCCTATATGCATCTCGAATCTTCGGTCGCCCTGCGGCCGGGATGGGCTAGCCTGGTCTTATGCTAGGGGACTGTGGATCCCTTGACGCGAGTTCAAATCTCGCTCCCGGCCCTCCGGGCGCTGGTCCGGCGCCGCGGACCTGTGCGGCTCGATTCGTGATCCTTCGGCCCCGCATGTTCTTATAGAGCCTGTCGAATGGGCGCACCGCGTCTCCGGGGCGATGAAGAAGCCCCGCGGTCGCCCGAATTCCCCGGGAGCGGGGCTGCGATGATCAAGCAGGCGGAGAAGTCGTACGCTCCAGCGGAGCTGGAGCGTCAGGTCCAGGAATTCTGGACGCGCGCGAAAGTCTACCAGAAGACGATCGCCGCGCGCGAGCGCGGAGAGGAATACTACTTCGGTGACGGCCCGCCGTACACGACCGGCTCGATCCACCTTGGACAGGTGCTGAACAAGACGATCAAGGACGCCGTCGTCCGCTACCGCCGGATGCGGGGCTTCCGCGTCCGCGACCAGCCGGGTTACGACATGCATGGCCTCCCGATCGAGGTCCAGGTCGAGAAGACCCTCGGGATCACGAACAAGAAGGAGATCGAGGACCTCGGCATCGCGAAGTTCATCGACACCTGCCGGACCTTCTCCCTGGATCTCCTGAGGAAGATGACGGAGCAGTTCCAATCGCTCGGCGTCTGGCTGGACTGGGACCGTCCCTACATGACGATTCGCAACGAGTACATCGAAGGCGCATGGTGGACCCTGAAGCGCGCGCACGAAAGGGGGCTCCTGTACGAAGCGCTGCGATCGATCCAATGGTGCACGCGGGACGAGACGGCCCTCGCGGACGCGGAGGTCGAGTACGCGGACGAGACGGACCCTTCGATCTACGTGAAGTTCCCGCTCGCCGACGAGCCGAAAGAATCCCTGCTCATCTGGACGACGACGCCCTGGACGCTGCCCGCGAACCTCGCGATCGCGGTCCATCCGCGGTTCTCGTACGCCAAGGTGCGGGCCGGTTCCGGCGACAAGACGGAGTACGTCTGGATGATGGAATCCGCGGTCCCGACGGTGATGACGCTCGGCGGCATCGGCTCTTACGAGATCGTCGAACGGACGACGGGGGATCGACTCGTCGGTCGCGCGTACGGGCATCCGCTCGCCCCGCGGATCCCGTACCAGGCCGGCGTCAAGGGCGATTGGGTGCACAAGGTCGTCGCCTCCGAGGTCGTCGAGGCCGAGCACACGGGCCTGGTCCACTCCGCGCCCGGTCACGGTCCGGAGGACTTCGAGCTCGGTCAGCGGCTGGGCCTGCCGGCGTTCTCCCCGGTCGACGAGCGGGGGCACTTCTCCCCGGACGCCGGCGAGTACGCCGGGAAACACGTGAAGGAGGCGAACCCGATCATCATCGACGATCTGCGATCCGCGGGCGCGCTGTTCGCCGAGGGGACCCTCGTCCACGCCTACGGCCACTGCTGGCGGTGCAACACGCCGATCCTCTTCCGCGCCACGGTCCAATGGTTCCTGAAGGTCTCGGACATCAAGCCGAAGATGGTCGACGAGGTGCGGCGCGTCCGGTGGTACCCGGACTGGGCCGGCTCCGCCCGGCAGCTCCGCTGGACGGAGGACCTGCGCGACTGGTGCGTTTCCCGACAGCGCTACTGGGGCATCCCTCTCCCGATCTGGCGGTGCGTAAAGTGCCGCCACTGGATCGTCGTGGGGTCGTCCGCGGAGCTCCGGCAGGGCCGCGGCTACCAGGACGGCATGGATCTCCACCGGCCGGGCATCGATGCCGTCACCCTGCCGTGCGGCGAGTGCGGCGGGACGATGGCGCGGGTGCGCGACATCGTCGATGTCTGGTTCGACAGCGGCGTCTCGACCTGGGCGAGCCTCGGCTATCCGACGGGGGAGGACGAGTTCAAGCGGTGGTGGCCCGCGGATTGGATCGTCGAGGGTCCGGACCAGACGCGCGGCTGGTTCAACTCGCAACTCGCCGCCGGCGTCGTCGCCTTCGACCGCGCCCCGTACGAAGCCGTCCTGTTGCACGGATGGGTGAACGGGCCGGATGGTAGGCAGATGCACAAGTCCCTCGGGAACTACGTCGAGCCGTCGACGGTCGTGGACAAGTTCGGCGTCGACGCGCTCCGCCTCTACATGGTCCTCGTGAACGCGCCGTGGGACGACATCACGTTCCAGGAGGACGGGGTCCGGACGGCCCTTCGCACCTTGAATATCCTGTGGAACGTCCTCCGATTCGCGACGACGTACATGGTACTGGATCGGTTCGATCCGTTTGCACCCGGCGCGCCGAACGTCGAGGGCCATCTTCGACACGAGGACCGCTGGCTCCTCTCGCGCCTCGAGGGCGTGAAGGCGACGGTCGACGCCGAGATGGCGACGTACAGCCTCCACCGAGCGTATCGCGCCGTCGAGTCGTTCATCCTGGACGACTTGTCCCGATGGTACGTCAAGCTCGTCCGCGAACGGACGTGGACCGACGCGACGGATCGCGACAAGCTCGCCGCCTACCGGGTCCTGCACGAATCGCTCGGGACGGTCGCCACGCTGCTCGCGCCGATCACGCCGCACATCGCCGAGGCGATCTACCAGCGTCTCGACGGCCGCAAGCTCAGCGTCCACATGCTGGATTGGCCATCGGCCATCGAAGGACGCCGCAAGGAGGACCTCGAAGCGTCGATGGCGATCGTGCAAGCGCTCGTCGAGGTCGTCTCGAAGGAGCGGCAGAAGGGGGGCCGCAAGCTCCGCTGGCCCCTCCAGCTCGTGGCGGTCCGGGGACCCACGCCGGGTGCGGCCGCCGCCCTCGATTCGTTGAAAGGCGTTTTCCTCGAGCTGACGAACGCGAAGGAGCTCGCCGTCCTCAAGCCCGCGGACGAGTTCCCCGGGATGACGATCGTCGCGAAGCCGGATCCCGCCGCGATCGGAAAGGCGTACAAGGTCCTCCAGCCGAAGATCGTGAAGGTCCTCGAGGCCCGGCCCGCCGAGGAGATCCGGAAGGCGCTCGAGCGGGGGCCGTACGAGGTCGGCGTGGAGGGCCAGATCGTCACGATCGACGCGTCCATGGTGCGGTTCGAGAAGCAGGTGCCTCCGGACGTCCTTGTCGCGACCACGCCGCATGGCGAGCTGTACCTCGACCTCCGTGTGACGCCGGAGCTCCAGGCGGAGGCCTACGCCCGCGAGATCACCCGGCGCGTGCAACAGATGCGGAAGGAAATCGACCTCGAGGTGGACGATTTCATTGCGACGGTCGTCAAGACGAACAAGGAGTTCGCCGCGACCCTCGCGCCCCAGGTCGCGTTCATGGCGCGGGAGACGCGGTCCCGCAGATTCGCGTTCACGGACAAGGACGTCGAGTCGGAGTACGTGGTCGAATGGAATGATGTCGATGGCCGCTCGGTCACGATCGGGGTGACGCCGCTCCACATGTCGGAGTCGCTCCGCGAATTCACGAAGGTTCCCGGCATCACGACAGCGAAGGCGATGGCCCTCTTCGATGCCGGGTACAAAAGCGTCGTCGCGCTGAAGGCGGCGACGAAGGGGGAACTCGCAGTCATCGAGGGCCTCGAACCCTCCGATGCCGACCGGATCATGGCGGCGCTGTCGAAGGAAGGACCCGCCGACGTCGAGTGCCCGACCTGCGGCGCGACGATTCCCGCCGGCGTGCGACGATGCCCCCGGTGCGGCGAGCCCGCGACGACGAAGGCGACGCCCTGTCCCCACTGCCAAGCTCCGGTCCCGCCCGGCTCGGACGCATGCGAGGCATGCGGCTTCATGCTCTCGGGTATCGGGCCGTCCGTCGCACCCCGCGTCGCGTGCGTCGCCTGCGGCGCCCTGCTTCCACCCGAGTGGACGGTGTGCCCCGCGTGTGGCGCCTCGCAGACGCCGGGCGCGGGTCACCCCGAGGCCGGCGATGCGAAAGGGGCCGCGCAGCCTCTGAAGGACTCCTCGACGTACCTGATCGAGGAGAAGACCCCGAGCGAGGTGTACGACCTGTTCCGGACCGCCTTGCAGGCCGGCAAGACGGGCCTCTGCATCACGCGGGTCTATCCGAAGAAGGTCCGGGAGCGGTACGGAGACGCGGACCTCCGGATCCTCTGGCTCAGCAACGTCGGGAAGGAGAACTCGGTTCGACCGAAGGACCTGGAGAAACTCTCCCTCTCGGTCGAGCAATTCCTCGGCGGGACGACCGGAGTCATCTTGATCGACGGCCTCGAATACCTCGTGACGAATAACAATTTCATCACGATCCTTCGGCTCATCCAGTCCCTGCGAGACCAGGTGGCAATCAACGGGGCGGTCCTCCTGCTGTCCGTCAACCCGTCCGCCCTCGATGCGCATCAGCTGACGCTCTTGGAGCGGGAAGTGGACCGAGTCATCCCGGGGAAACCGTCTTCCTGATCGTCTTCCGCGGACGCCTCGGGGACGGCGTGGGAGTCGACGCGGTCGACGGCAGGACGGACCCGATGACGTCCTCCAGCCGGGGGACCGTGTCGTATCGGCCCAGGTCCTCGGGCCGGACCCACGCGTGATCGATGTTCTCCCAGTCGAGTCGGACCGCGCGGCTCGGGACGTCGAAGAGGAACGGATGGACGACGTACACCGTGGCGTCGGTCCGTGCGAGCACCGGCTGCCCGGTCGCCCGAAGGACGAGACGTCGGAGGCCCGTCTCCTCCCGGACCTCGCGGACCGCGCGGTCGCGCGGGTCCTCGCGTCCTTCGATGTAACCGGACACCGCGGACCAGCGACCTTGGAAGCTCCCGACCGCTTCGCTCCGCCTGACGATCAGGATCCGCCCACGGTTTCGGAGGACCGCGGACACGACGGCGCGCGCACGTACCTCGGGGAGCTCGACGACGCCGCGATCCCCATCGACCGTGATTTGATCCTCCGACCGGATTCCTCCGACATCCACTCGGTCGACCATCGGGACGCCCGCGAGGACGGCGCCGACCGCAACGATCGCTTCGGCGCGCGAATTCACGATCGCCGCCGGCCCGACGCCGCGCCGTCCCAGGCCGTAGAGCACGTACGACCCGACCGTGCTCCCCTTTCCATGCGGGAAGGCGAACACGCGCCCCGCGAGCGAAAGTCCCGGCGCGGGCGCGCCGCGGTCGAGCACGGCCCCGGTCCTCGGATCCACCCCGCCCACGAAGGAGAATGGCTGCGGATGGACGAGGGCGGTCCCGGTCGCCCGACCGGGTGCGATCGGCCGCGCGCGGATCCTCATGCGTATCGCTCCAGGAGATCCCGGACGTCGGCCAGGATGACCTTCTGATGGCACAGGCTCGGCAGATAGTACGCGCCCTTGCCCGAGGGCGTCGCGACCGTGCCGAATCGGTGCTCCAGCATCGTGACCTCGAGGCAGGTGTCGGCAAGGACTCGGCCTCCGTGCCGCTCGATCGCGGCCACGGAATCCGGATTCGCCTCTCGCACCGCGCGGCTCGTGAAGACCCAGACCGGGATGCGAGGAGGCGTCCGACCGAGGAGCGTCGCGACGTCGCGCAACTCGGCAGCCGAGAGCTGCGGTGACCCGAACGCAATCAGGTCGGCGTCCGTGCCGTCGGAGTAGCGCCGCTCGGTCTCCTGAAGGTCCGCCCGGGTGATCGAGAGGACCTTCAGCCCCTGGAGGCGCGCCCGACGCGCCTCGGGCGTGATGCCCGCGAGATGGAACATCGCGCACGATCCGGAGGAGGCGAGTGCCGCGCCGAGCCACTTCAGGTCGGCTTCCGTCCCGCGGAATCCGCGGAAGTACGGGAGGCCGTCCCCCGCCCGCTCCCCGGCGACGAGTCCGAGGAGGGAGAAGTCGATGCCTCGGGGCCTCGTGTGCACGTCGACGATCACCGTGGGCTGGCGTCCCTCGTCCCGATGCAGCCCGTAGTCGGGTGTTGCGCCGACGATCGCCGCGGCGAGTGCGGACGGACCGCCTTCCCGGTTCGTGCGGGCGCCGAGCACGGAATTTGCGAAACACACCGCATTCGATTCGGCCCACGCGAGATGCTCGCCGAACGCCGGACGGGGGAGCTCGTCGTAAGGCGTGCACGAGTACGTCGGCCGCGCGCCCATCGTCTCGTAGGCAGACGCGATGCGTCTCTGTTTCGTCGCGAACGTCTCCGGCACCCCGAGTTCCCTCCATTGCGCAAGGTCCGTGCCCAGCGGGTTCACCGTCGTCGGCACCCGGACGCGGGCGTCTCGGGCGAAGTCCTCGAGGAACTCGAGTCCCGGGTCGCCGATCATCTTGTACGACGCCCCGGAGACGTGGGCCGAGGTGATCGGCACGAGCCGGTCCGCGTCCGAGAGTCGGGCGACCGTCAGGAGGAGCCGCATCGACGTCCGTTGGGCGGGCGAGCCTTCGTCCCGGAGGCGCCGTTGCGCCGTCGTGAGCCGCACTCAAAGTCCTCCCGCGAGGACCGAGCGGGCGAGCTGCCTCGCCACCTCCGGCTTCGCCGGGAACGCCATCAGCTTCAGCCGCACATCGATCGGGTCGGTGTCCTGCGCGAGCGTCAGCTTCTCGAGGTAGGCGGCCTGCTTGTCGATCCGGAAGTGGAGGACCCCATCGTCGTCCACCCGGCTCTCGAGATTCCGCGCGATGCTCTCCGGGAGGCCGGCGGCGGTCCATCGATCCCAAACCGAGCGGATCGCCTTCCCCTCTTCGACGCGTCGCGTGAGCCGGACAAGTGGGTTGCCAAAATGTCCCTCCAACGATTCCCGCACGGTCTCGCCCGCGGGACAGGCGGCCTCGAGCGCCTGGGCGACCCTCGCCTCGTCTTCCGTCGCGTGGCAATACACGCGGGCCTCGATCCAGTGCACGGGCAACTTAGCCATGCAGCCGCTCCAACGCCTCGCGCGCCAGCCGGCGGAATTCCTCGAGAGCGCCCTCGTTCACGAGCATGACGTCCGCGATCGCGATGACCTCGCCAAGCCCCCACCCCAGCTCCCGGATGTCCCGGGCCCGGAACGCCTGCCGTCGACTAGGATACGCTCGCCCCGGATCCGAGGCAGGCTCCGCTCGGCCCACACGCCGTACCCGTGCGCCTGACGCTCCGCATGCGCGAGCCCGCCGACTGCGGCGTCGGTGATCGGCAGGCCACGGCGTTGCGCCGCCTCTCGCACGACGTCGCCCATGCGGACGATCGAGAACCCGAGTTCCTGCGCCACGGACAGGACTTCCTCCTTGCCGCATCCGGGCATCCCCGTGACGCAGACGACGTGCACGGGACGCGAGGAAACGGGAGCCCGGCTTAAGCGTTTCCCGCAGCGCGTCGGCCTCGTCCCCGAAACCGGGAACGGCGAGCCGGCCGGCTCACAAGACCTAAGCTCCGCCGCGCCATGCCAGTACGAATGGAGTCCATGACGTTCTCAGCTGCTCCTGCGGACGCGGATCTCAGGACGCTGAGATTCAGTTCCTATTTTCTTGCAGCGGCCCTCGCGTTCAAACGACACGATTTCGCGGTCTCTCTCATCCCCACGGCAGCAAGGCTCACGGGCTCCTTGCCGCTTTGTGGCCGCGACGCAGACATAGCCGTGCCGCAATCAATTGGTTCTTGCACCGCCACTTCGAACGACTCCGCGCATGGCCAGGACGAAGACGAGGGCCAAGAGGGCAACACCAGTCACCAAGGACACCAGGAACGCCGACGCCGCTTCCGGAGGCAGCGACCCACAGCCGCCTTCGGCAACGCACATCCCAATCGAGAATTCCAGGAGGATGCCAACGAGCCCAAGGACCAACAGCAGCGCGCCCACGAGAAGGATCGACCCGACATACCGGTGTCCTACCGGGACGAACTCTCTGTTCTCGGTGTACGCCCGCCTCTGCAAAAGTGCCATTCCGAAGGTTGTGGGCATCATAACGAGCAGCCACAGGAAGAATCCCGCGATGAGCCACCAGGGGGACACGTACCCGCCAAAGGCCGTCTGAAACATCGCGAGGCCAACGAAGCCCAAAGTGCCGCTGACGAAGAGCGCGACAAAACTGATTTTCAGCCTGCCGCGCTCGTTGAATGCGTCGAACCACATTTGGATGCCGAAATCTCTATCCTCTATATCGGCAAAGCACTTTCGGCGGGGCATCACCTGGTTTTGGCAAGCATGGCTTTCCGCCACTCGTTCGGAGCGGCGAGGATTGCGATGGCAACTACGACGAGGACGACGCTCGGCGCGCAAATCAGGAGGAGCGCCGCCTCCAACAAGTTCGGTCTCACCACGACGACCCAGGCTGCAGACCCAGCAATCGCCCCGACCATTACGGCGACGACATAGCTACGGACCTGCTTTCGATTCGGCGGAATCCTCGGGCTCGTTCGCATGCCGAAGCGGTTATCCCCCGCTCCCGACATATTCTTGCCGCGACTCAAGACATCGGGGCCGCCTTGACTTGAGGCAATGCAACGGGGCAGCCTCGATTTGAAAGCACGCGAGTAGCAACATAGAAATACCCACGGACCGTAGCTCGAGCGGGAGCGCGACGATGCCCCTCGACCTCGACCTGACAAAGCTGCGATTCGGCACGGAGCTGCTCAAGCGCGGCTTCGCGAAAATGCAGAAAGGCGGCGTCGTGATGGACGTCACGAACGCCGAGCAGGCCCTGATCGCGGAGGAGGCCGGCGCCGTCGCGGTAATGGCGCTCGAGCGCGTCCCCGCGGACATCCGTGCGGCCGGCGGCGTGGCCCGCATGGCGGACCCGATCAAGATCCAGGAGATCATGGATGCCGTCACGGTCCCCGT
>WNGH01025240.1_pt1 | contig 10100 bp, 9 predicted proteins | sample 5400631 | NCBI WGS metagenome assembly WNGH01 (sample SAMN13153373, study PRJNA577476) | soil metagenome | isolation source: 115 cm soil or saprolite under Garry oak tree replicate 1 | place: USA:California | collected 2016-06-15 | reverse complement strand
TGACACAAAGTGCGATTGATCGATTGGCGGAACTGGATTGGGATGGCAATATCCGCGAATTGCGCAACGTGCTCTCAAGGCTGTCCTTGGGCGAGCATGGAAACCTGATCGACGAGGCTGCAGTCGAATCTGTCGTTGGACATTCATTCGATGAGCCACTGCCCGGCAAAGCGCCAGGCCATCGCCGGCTTAAAAACGACTTGCACGAAATGCAGCGTGCGCATGTGCTGACGGCATATGCAGAGACGGGCAACAACATCAGCAAAACTGCGCGGCGGCTGGGCGTGTCGCGCAACACGATCTACCGCACTCTTCGTGACAAACAGAGCTGACGTGATCGCCAAAAACGAAGGCTTAAGGCGGCGCGACCTGTCCTTCACGAGAAGTGCGACATACAAGAAAATCTGATCCATGATCAGGTTCGATGGGAGGGTCGCCGTGTTTGAACCGGAAAACAGTCTCGAAGCCCTGATGCAGGCTGCCGCGAAGGACCCCGATGTCGTTCCTGCATTCTATCAAGCGCTGCTGGAAACCGAGATTTATGTTCTGACGCCTGAAGCGCCAATGAAACCTGGCCGCCGCCGCTCGCTCAAATTCCAGGAGACGATCAACATCGCCACGGTCGAATTCAAGGGCATGAAGTGGCACCCCGCCTTCACGTCGAAAAAGCGCATATCCGACTACGTAAAGGAGCCCGAGACCTGCCTTGGTGCCGCCGCGCGCAATCTGTTCGAAATGTTGCCCAGTTCGAATTTCTGGCTCAATCCGCTGTCGGAATGCCAGAAGCCGCTGCCCGCCTCCGAAATCGCTCTCCTGATGAACGGCAAGATTTTTGAAACATTAAAGGAGCCACGATAGGAGTCGTGTCGATCCAGACCGCGCGAGCCTTCTCGTGGCAACCGGCATTCCTTCGCCGACGTTCAGTAGGCTCTGGTGAAATCGCCCTCATTCTTGATGTCATCAAACACGGGATGGGGCGCATTCAGGGCCGCAAATCCATATCGATGCGGATGAAATCGCCGCGATAGGTGACTTCTCCCAGATAAATAACGGTTCGATCGGCAGTCGTGAAAACCCGCCGGACTTCGGCAACGGGTGAATTCAGCGGCACCTGCAGCAGCCTTGCTGCTTCGAGGTCGGCGGTGCCGATCGTCAGCGTCTGCCGTGCACTGCTGATGGCCGGATCACGCATATCTTTCAAAATCGGAATTACCGTTTCCTTGCGAAAGCGTTTGGGCGATTTTCGGAATATCTTTTCATCCAGATAGATCGAGATCACGCAATACGGCCGCGCGTCGCGCGAGTGCACGCGCCGCATATAGACATAATGCGCCGCCGCCTTGCCGTCTTCGGGCAGCAGCGGCGCGTCGGTGCGGCTTTCCGAAATGTTGATGATCTCCGGCGATGTGTCGCGGTAGACCTCGGCGAGGTCGGACAGCGTGGTCTCGACCTTGAGCCAGCGATCCTGCTTCAATGTGCCGGTGATAAAGGTGCCGCGGCCCTGCCGGGCTTCGATGATTCCATCGCGGGCCAGCAAGTCGACCGCCTGGCGGATGGTGACACGGGAGACGCCGAATTCTGTAGCGAGTTCTTCATTCGCTGGCAGCCGCAGGCCCTGCGCCCATATTCCTCGGGAAATACGCTGGCGAAAGATATCAGCGATCTGGGCGTATTTCGGAACATGGCTGTCGGAAATCAAATCCATCTCACGTTCTCGGCTTTCAAATTCGGCGGTTCAGACCGCGTGGCCGGCGATCATGACATGACAAGGGCGGCGCCTCTTTCCCCGATCATCAGGCTGCTCGCATTGGTATTGGCTGACGTGATCCGCGGCATGACAGATGCATCGATCACGCGCAATCTTTCGACGCCGCGAACGCGCAACGCGGGATCGAGCACCGATTTGTCGTCGCTTCCCATCCGGCAGGTGCCGACGCAGTGAAATACCGTCCCGCCGGTGGTTCGCGCGAAATCCCAAAGGCCGGCCGGGCTGTTGACAGCCTCGCCCGGTACCATCTCGATATCCCAGAGTTCGCGAAACGATTTCTGCTGGTAGATGCCGCGCAGTATATGGAGGCCCGCGACGATCGTCTTCCGATCGATCTCCTCGGTAAAATAATTAGGTTCGATACGCGGCTGCTCGAATGGATCGGTCGAACGGATCGCAAGCTTTCCGCGCGACTCCCCATGGCATTGCCAGACCGACGCTGTGAATCCGGAATAGCGATGCAGGGGATCGCCGGGCTTGTCGACCGACAACGGCATCACGTTGAACTGAACGTCGGGACGCCCACCGACGGCGTATTCCGTGCACGCGGCGCCGCCGACCTGACCGGCTCCCGCACTTAGGGGACCACTTCCTGCGAGCAGCCATTGCAAGCCCATTTTCGCTAGCCCGTACGGGCTGCGAACCTGATCGTTGAGAGATATTCGCTGCTTCAGCCGGACGATCATTCGCGCCTGATAGTGATCCTGCAGATTGCGCCCAACTTCCGGCGCGTCGGCTACCACGGGAATGCCGAGCCCGCGCAGCAGATCCGCCGGACCGACGCCGGACAGTTGCAACACCTGCGGCGACTGCAGCGCACCAGCCGACAATATGACTTCGCGGTCGGCTGCCGCGCCGAACGCCTGACCGCTCCGGATCCATTCCACGCCGGTCGCAACGTGGCCTTTGAAGACGATTTTACTGACCTGCGCACCGGTGACGACAGTCAGGTTCGGACGATGGGCAATAGGTCGCAAAAATGCCGATGCCGAGCTGGTGCGCCAGTGCCGTCCAATGCCGAGCTGATAGGCGCCGACGCCCAGCGTGGTTGCACCATTGAAATCCGGATTGCGCGGGAGTCCGAACTCCACGCCGGCGTCCACCCACGCCGCGGAGGCGCGGTTGCCGGTGCGAAGGTCGGACACTTCGAACTCACCAAGACCACCGTGATACTGGCTTTCGCCGCCCTGGTAGCGTTCGTAACGGCGGAAATACGGCAGCAGTTCGCGATAACTCCAGCCTTTCGCGCCCAGACGTTCCCAGTCGTCGAAGTCTTCATGCTGGCCGCGAATAAAGATCAGACCATTGATGGACGACGAGCCGCCCAGCACGCGGCCGCGTGGCCAGACGATCGAGCGATCGCCCGTCGTTTCGCTCGGTTCAGTCTTGAACAGCCGCGAGAAACGCTCGTTGTAAATCGTCCGGTAGTAACCGACCGGAAGCTTGAGCCAGAAATTGCGGTCGGACCCGCCGGCTTCCAGCAGCAACACCCGGCAGGATGGATCGGCGGAAAGACGGTTCGCGACCACGCAACCGGCCGATCCTGCGCCGACGATGATGTAGTCATATCCCTGCGCAGCCATGTGTTCTTCCCGACAGATCAGGCTGTCCGATATTGCTCGATCGACGCCAGATCCGGCTCGATGCCGAGGCCCGCATTGTCACTCAGCGTCACCATGCCATCCCTGATATCGGCGACGGGACCGCAGAAGCGATCGCGTAACGGGTTGTCGTTGGCATCCACTTCCAGCAATCCGTCGCCCCCTACCCCCGCCAGCAAATGCGCCGACGCCAGCAAACCTATCCCGCCGCCGAGATAATGCGGACAAAAAATCTTGCCCGATCTCAGGATATCGCGCGCAATATCGGAGCAGACGCTCAACCCGCCCCACTTCGCGATATCGGGCTGAACGACCCGCAACACGTCATCACCCAGCACCTGCTCGAAACCTGCGCGGCTCGTGATATTTTCTCCGGCCGCGAGCGGCAAGCCGGCGCCTTCGCGCAGTCGTTGCCATTCCTGCCAGGGCCGGTCGGCACGGATCGGTTCTTCGAGCCATGCAAGACCAAACTCGGCAAGATGCGGCGCGATCTCCAATGCACGTTCCGTCGACCAGGCCTGATTAGCGTCCGCTGCCAGCATGCCATCTCCGATGAGTTGGTGAAGCGAGGCCAAGTTAGCGCGGTCGGCGGCGAGATCGAAACCGATTTTCAATTTCAGCGCGCGATGTCCTCTGCTCAAGGCAGCTTCCGCCATCTGCCGCGACCCCGTCGGATTAATGCCGCTGGCATAGACCCGGATCTGGTTGCGGTTACCGCCCAGCATCTTCCACAACGCCATGTTGCGGCGACGCGCGCACAGATCCCAAACCGCGAGATCGATCCCTGCGATCGCCTGCGCAAAGGGACCGAACTCGCCGGATTGCAGCGCAAGTACCGAGGTGTCCTTTGTCAGGGTGTCGAACACATCCGAAGGGTCGTTCGCAGCAAATTCTGACAACGTGGGCGCCAGCACTTCGTTGACGAGCCGTGCCCGGTGTTCCGCGCCAGTCGACGGAAAGTTTGCCCAGACCTCACCCCAGCCGACTTGCCCATCTTCATCTTCGACGCGAACGAACACGGCGGCGCGATTCAGCATCCGGCCGAACGAGGTGACGACCGGCGTCGATAGCGGATAGCGATAACAGAAGGCTTGCACTCGACGGATGGCAAACGTCTGCAATGTCATTTCTGCAATCCGAAACTGCCGCGAAGGGACATACCGCCTCTTGTATGGTCATCCTATTCGCCAACATGCAAAATCTGCTGCTCAAGGCTGGCCATCGAAGGCAAGACCGTCATGCTGATCACGCATTCCGTGGAGGAAGCGATCTACCTCGCCTCGCGCATCGTGGTGGTGACGGCAATTGTCGCGTTACGAAGCCACATCCGGGAGCTCGTCATGAGTGAGTACCGCGCGCAGCAGGCGCTGGCCCTGCCCGCTTCATTTTCGGAATAATCACCATACAACATGGAGCAGAACGCAATGGATCGACGACAATTCTTGACGACGACGGCAGGTATCGCGCTCGGTGGGCGGCTGGGCGGAGGCCAATGATTACATCGTCGCCAACAGCAGTGAAGCGATGGAGGCTCTGCAGAAGGCCCACTACAGCCAAACCCCGCTGGCGGACATCAACGAGTCATTCAAGGCGCAAAAGATGTTCACCTCACGCGATTGGAAACGGCTCTATTCAGACGGCACGGTCGCCAATTGGCTGCAGCAATCGACCGACTTCTTCATGGCGAATGCCGGGATCAAGGACTTCACGCCCGCCAGCAAGTATTTCGATCCGAGCCTCTATCTCAAGACCATTGCTTGACCGACACAATCGCGGACAAACGGCAGTTGGCGCTGCCGTTTGCGCCTTTTCCGGATCATGCTCTACGACGACATCAACAAGAATGCACGGCGCATGCCGGACATTTCAGGTCGCGGCAACGACCAACGGTCACTGCCGTTTGCCCTCGCCTTCCGACCATTCGCGGAACTCCCGGAACAATCGCTGCTTCTCGGTGGCTGACTGAGCGGCAACACTGCCGCCGTGGAATTTCGCCCGGAATTCGTCGAACTTGGCTTGCTGCAGCAACTCCTGTGCCGCCGGAAAGCGCTGCCATCCCGGCAATTCCTTGCTGAGGTCAACTTCCTGCCACTTCGGATGTCGCGGCGGCTTCTTGAACTCGGCAAAGCGAGAGAACAACGCTTCTACAAACTTCGCGACACGACGATATCGATCGCTCGCCGGTTGCCAATTGTTCGTGATGAGAACAGCATCGACCGCGATGGTCTGTATTGTCTGGCCCTTATCAATCAAATTTGGGTACAGGTTCTGCTCGAGCTGCGCCGGGGAATAGACATTCTCAAGCGTCCGCGTAATGGGGATCTCCAAAAGATGCAGATTGTCGTTCGCTGAGACGTGGGAGAAGATGCCCGCGGGCTTTCCGGAAAAGACCACCGTGGCGGCGATTTCCCCGTTCTTGATGGCGGTAATCGCGTCCGCTTGACTGAGATTGACCTCGTTGACCGCAATACCGAGCAGTCCAAATACGTCGCGCGCCGTGATCTGCGTGCTGGAGCCGGAATCCGAGAAGTTCACCTTCTTGCCGTTCAGCTCCTCGATCGTCTTGACACCGCGGCCCGCGACCACGTGCATTTCTTCCGGGAACATCCGGGTTATATAGTTCAACCGCTGGTCAAGGGCGGTGCTGAGTTCGCCGGTCGACGCAAAATAGCGCAGCATCTGGGTAGAGGTGATTCCGATATCCACCCCCTTCAGGTACAACACATCACGGATGTTTTGTGCTCCGCCCATCCCTACGATGGGCAGGATTCGGAGGTTATCGTCATTGAGCAGCACAGCGAGATCGTGGGTGATGTCGAGGTAGGTCTCCTCCGGGCTTCCGGCAATAATGGAAACGATATTGGCGTTGAGCTTGGCCTTCCATTGCTCCTCAAGACGGGGCGCGCGCGCGGGCTGAGGTCCGGGCACCTGCGCGATAGCAACCGCGCCGCCAGCGAACATGCTCATCATTGCAACCCCGATCAGAAGCGACCGGATCAAAATCAGCCTGGGCACCCGGAGGTTGTGTCCATATCGTGGCAGGGCCGGCTCAATTTTTTGACAAATCATCATCTTGCGTCCCGGCTTTGTTGTTGGTCAACCGCAAGTGGCAACACGCTTCGGCTGTAAGGCGGCGCGCCCGCAAGTGGCTATTTTTCCCCACTTCAAGGCCTTTTTTTGTTCGCTCCTGCAGTTCTAGACGATGATCCGATCAGGACGCAACACGGGAGCAGTGTTGTCGTTGTTTGCGGGCTGTCGCACAAACTTTGGTTGCTTTGCCTTCCGCGTGACGACATCATATCGAAGTTTCGCGAAAACGCCTGACTGACGTTCCAGTTGCGATCACGTCGGTGACGGCACGCCAGATGATTCGGCGTTTCTGACGCGAAGAAGATCACCGCGATGGGCAGGGAGTGATTGATCATGGACCGGCGCAAGTTCATTGCAGCAACGTGCTCGACCCTCGGCATGTCGGCGATCGGGATGCCCGCCCTCGCACAGGCCAAGACCAAGATCCGGGTCGGCTATCTTCATACACTGGCCGTCGACGGACAGATCTGGCTGGCCGAGCATCTGGGTGCATGGGCGAAGAACGGTCTCGATCCGCAATTCAAGGAGTTCAAGACCGGCATCGAGCTGTTTACGGCCATGTCAGGTGGCAGCATCGATATGCTGACGACCGGGGCGGTGATCTCGAACTTCCCAGCGCGTGGTCAAGGCAAGATGTTCCTCGTCAATTCCATCGAGTTCGCCACCGCGCAGCTCTGGGTCCGCGAAGACCAGGGCATCAAGCAGTTTTCCGATCTGCGCGGCAAGCGCGTCGCGACCACCGCAGGAACCACGGCGCATGTGTTTCTGGACAATGCGCTAAGGGAGAACAAAGTTGCTCCCACCGAGATCGAGTTGCAGAGCTTGCCGATGCCGGAGGCCGTCAACGCGTTCATTAACGGTGCTGTCCCCGCCGTGGTCTTGTGGGTGCCTTTCAACATCGCGGTGCGCGAGAAGGTTCCGCAAGCCAAGAAACTGCTCGATGCCGGCGCCTACTATCCCAGCGCAGCGGTCGTCGGCGGCTGGGCGACGACCGCCGCCTATCACGCAAGCAACCGGCCGGTTCTCACCCGGATTATCAAGGCCTGGACTGAAGGTAATGACATGCTGATAGCCCGCTCCAACGAGTCGCTGGATATCCTGCACAAGAACTACTACCCGCAGGTGCCCGATCGGGACATAAGAGAGCAGTTTGGAGCGATGCGGGTATTTCCTACGGCGGTGTGGCGGCGCCTATACAGCAACGGCACGATCACCGAATGGTTGCAGCAGGTCACGGACTTCTACACTCGCGTTGCCAAAATCGAGAATCCTCTGACGGCAGCACAGTATTTTGACCCCAGTATCTTTCTGTCGGTCATCAAGCAGTGAGTTTCGAAGGCATCAGCTGATGGTCCCGCGACGCAGCGTTGCAGGTCGATCTTATTGCAATCTATTCGTGCCACGCAACGATTGCCTGTCGCTGGCATTCGAAGTTCCAAGGTTAAACCCAAGGCTGCATGCGGCGCGACCTGCCATGTTCACGAAAAATTTTCTGCAACGGCCGGTTCAGCCACTGCGGAAATACCGCGATGATGGGCACGCCGGCTCGCATTCATCGTCTTGAAAACATTGGCATCCCGCCAATGCACGAACAGGTTGTGTGCCGCTTGGCAGGCTAAATCAATTTTTACCTTACAGAATTACCTTCATAATTTAGGCCACAATCGAACGCATCTATGCCATCTTGGCGTGTCTAGTTTTTAGGTGCGTCGTTGTGGGCGAAGGGCGCTTTAATGAATTCTGTCGGAAAGAGCGGTGCGAGTCGCGGTCTCTGCGACGGATGCGGCATGCAACGCAGCATCTGGATGTGCCGCCTTACTCGAATTCAAGTGACTGAGGTCTGGCTCCGAAAACGGAGCCGGAGAATTGCGTCTCACTGCGGGCGCGATCGAAATTCTCGTGGCGTAGGGTGATGAAAGCGTTGTGTCCTCGGTAAGTGTTGCCTGACCCGCTGAGGAGGCGCGACCGAGTAGAAGGGGGAGTTGGAATGAGTAACCCGAAGCAAGATCGCGGCCCGGACGACCCGTTTTACCGTGCACCGCTCCGGCTTGGCGAACCAAACGATCCAATGGATGCTGCGACGGGGGAGTACGGGAAGGATAGGAATGTCTCGTCGGCGCCGCGCACGCCTGATGAGAACGTTGCGCATTTTCCCATCAGAGGCCTGGACCCGCGAAGTCAGAAGCAGCCGGATTTCTTTGCCGAGGCGGTCGCAAGGGCCGAGCAAGAGCAGTTCGAACCGGGGTTGGTTGAAGTGCCGTCGTTCCCTCGGAACCACCACTCGTTCCGCAGATTCGCGGTTGTGGTGACCGGGGCCGCTGTGGTCGCGCTGGTTTTTGTCTTGGCTTATCCGACATCGCAAGGTCCTGTTGAAGACAGCGGAGCGTCGGCCTTGCCGACATGGGAACGGTTGAAGTCATCCCTGTTCCCGGCGTCGGTGCGCAAGCCGGCACCGACGCTGATCGTCCACGACAACAACGGATATATTAATGAGCCGCTGGAACTCGGTGTCAGCGTCGATGCACCCGCTCCCGGCATGACCGTCATGATCAAGTGGATGCCGGCCGGCGCCCGGTTGACGGCCGGCAGACGGGCAAGCGAGAACGAATGGCGCGTGCCGGCACAAGTTGTCACGGACGCAGCGATCATTCCACCGACCGACTTCGTCGGCGAGATGAATTTGTCCGCCGAACTACGCGGTACCGACGGAGCTGCCCTGGTCACGACCTTCTTCCGGCTGACCTGGACGTCCGCGCAGCCCGGCAGCGCCGCGGTGCCGGCCGCGAGCACCGCGGCGCCGCCGCCCGCCCCTCCCGCCGCCCCTCCCCCTGTCGCGGCGGCGCCACATCAACCGCAGGCCATTGCGCAACCGCAGGCCATTGCATCTCCGCCACCGGCCGCACCTGCCGTGGCCACACCACAAGCGCCCGCGGAGCCGGTCCGGGAGTTGAGTCCCAATGAAATCGCCGCCCTTGTCAGGCGGGCACAGGAACTCTTGGCGAGCGGCGATTTGCAGGGAGCGCGCCTGCTGTTGACACGTGCAGCGGACGCCCACGATGCCCGGGCTGCCCTTCTCTTGGCCAAGACCTTCGACCCGACCGCGTCGAGGCAGTTCAGCGCAGCCGACGCGGGGCCTGATCTGGTACAAGCGCGGAACTGGTATGAGAGAGCCAGGGAATGGGGTTCGCCTGAAGCGCAGCGCCAACTCGACGCACTCGCCAGCTTTCCGCGGCGATAGAGACCGCTACGGAACGGATGATTGCAGCCGCCGCGGCTGGTCGGAAGCCGATCCGCCGGTCTGATCAACCCAATCCCGGGCTTGGTTCCGCGAGGGCTGAGAGAAGTTTGAGCCAACGCCAGTCAGCGACCTCGAGCGAAAATCTCACGGGTCATTCGACACATCCGAAAGAAGATTGGCCAACGCCGGGCCGACATCAGACTGGCGCGGTGGATCGGCCCCGGCGTGCCCACATGTGAAGGCCGCGCACATCGACGCGAACGACAGCGCCCGACAAAGCTCGTCGGAATTCATTTGCGCCAGCGCGCTTGTCTTGATCCGTCCGATGGCGCGCAGGGCAAACAACAGCGCGGCTTGAAAGCTGTCGCCTGCCCCGATGGTATCAACCACATCGATCGCGGGG
>WNGH01014429.1_pt1 | contig 10100 bp, 9 predicted proteins | sample 5400631 | NCBI WGS metagenome assembly WNGH01 (sample SAMN13153373, study PRJNA577476) | soil metagenome | isolation source: 115 cm soil or saprolite under Garry oak tree replicate 1 | place: USA:California | collected 2016-06-15 | reverse complement strand
CCGCCGCGTACCGATTGTGCCGGGACGGATGAGGCGGTCAGGATTCTTCTCAGGTGTTACGGTCACCGTTCGGGTACCGTGATCACGGACGACGGTCAGCGTCACAGCGCCGTCATCTTTCTTGTTAATCGCGCGAGTAAGATCTCCCGATGAGGTCACCTTCTCACCATCGGCGGTTGTGATTACATCGCCGGCTTTCAGCCCGGCTTTCGCCGCCGGACTGTTCTCGGTAACCGAAGTGATCAGCAGGCCGCCATCTTTGACGCCAAAATAGTCCGCGAGCTGTTTTGTCAGCCCCTGCGTGCTGACCCCGATACGACGGTTGCCTCCAAATGAGAAAATAAAATCTCCGTTGCCCGATTCGATTCGCGGAAAATTCTGTTCAATCCCACGGAACACGTCGTCTCGGATTTGGGGCCCAAGTAGGTTACCCATGTTGCGCTTGGAGAGCGTCACGCTGAGTTCCTGCTCGGCCCCACCGCGGCTAATCGTAAGCCGCACCGTCTGATCGGCTGCGGTTTCACTAACCAGACGCGTCAACTTACGCACGCTGGTCACCGATTCGCCGTCAAAGCGAAAAATCACGTCATCCTTTTTTAAACCCGCTTTTTCCGCCGGACTGTCTTTGATGACCTGCGTCACACCCACGCCGCGAACTTCTCGCAGTCCATACCGAGACATGTTTTCTTTCGTGATGTCCTCGCCGGCCACCCCCAGGAACGCGCCGTCGAAAAAGAAAGCAAAGGTTTGTGCGTTAGAGCCGGGATCTTGAGCTTCAACGAATGGGGAATCGAAGGTCTGGGCATACACGACGGTGCCGGCCAGCAGTGCGGCGCCCAGGATGAGTCCGACGATCAAAGTCAGTTTGTTACGAGTCATATACAGAGTCCTCCGGAAAGATTTTTGACCTTCCACGCTGAGGCGACTTGACGGGTTCCAAAATCTTCGCCGGAGCGCCGACATCCTTGGCGGCGGTTCGCGGGCATCCTGCCCGCTCTTCTTTAGGGAAAAACTGCCGGCAGGATGCCAGCGTACCGCACCCCGGAGGCGTGCGCTCCATCAATCGGCCTTCCGATAGATCTCGCGTTCATCGCTGATTTCCAGCGCTAGCTTGTTTTCCAGATTCAGATAATCCAAATGAGCGACGGATTCGGAGACGGCGAGGAACCGATGCACGTCGTCAGTGTCGGGAAACAAAGCGCGCGAAACCTCCCAGGCGGTGCCACCGTTGTCAGGAAGAAGCCGAAGTATTTGAGCCTGACGCTCGCGCATCGAGCGCAGGTAGCGCGTGAAGAGTTCTTCAAAGTCACGAACCGGCTCACCGTGTCCGCCAAGTACGAGCGTCGGCGCCAGGCTCCGGACGCGAGCCAAGCTTACCAGATACTCGGCTAGCGACTTGAAACGCCGAGAAGGATCGATGGGATCCGCCGAGAGGATGGGATTCGGCGTGATGCGCTTGAGCACGCAATCTCCGGCGATGACCGTGCGATCGGCGGGGCGCACGAAAGAGCACGAGCCGGGCGTGTGTCCAGGTGTATGAATGATCTGCAAAACGCCGGATTCAAACTCCAATTCGGCTCCGTCAAGCAGTTCAGTGCACTGTTCGTCGTCGAGAGCGTCCGCATACTGACGAAAGTTGTTATAGAGTTTCCGCATCGCTTCAACTTCGTCGCTTGGTACGCCGGCGCGCAAGAGTAACTGGCGGTGCTCTTCATATTCCAATCGACCGGCACGATGACCGGTCTCCCAGCCGTGCACGAAAACTCGGGCCTCCTTCGCCTCATCGCGCAGCGCCCGCGCCATGCCGCAATGATCTTCATGCGCGTGCGTAAGCACGATGCGCCGGATATCCGAAATCGAGATTCCCGCATTGCGCAGTCCTGCTCGCAGAACGTCGACGGTTTCTTTAGTCTTGGGTCCGGTGTCGATCAGGGTAATGGGATCGTCTTTGATGAGATAGACGTTCACGGGACCGATGTAGAAGGGGGTGGGAAGGATGATGGGGATGATCTTCATTAGTGAATTTCAGATTTCAGATTTGAAATTTCAGATTCATGACTTGCGGTTGCGAATCTGCTCAAGTTCTGCCAAGAATTCTTCCCGTTCGGATCGCTGTTTTTCAGTGCGTCGAGATTTATCCGTGAGATAACGAGTGCCTCGGATTTCGGTGTTCTGTAACGAATCCGCCCAAGCGCGTAACTGTCTTGAGATGCTTTCTGCTCTGGTTTTCAAATCTGAGATCTCAGATTTGAAATTAACAAAATCCGGTAATCTCTCCAACAGGCAATACATTGATCGAGTTTCACCTGCCGAGCCTCGCGAAATGTAAATAAATGTCAGAAGTTCTTGCGTAGTTCCCCGCTCGAATCCTTCCGCGACGTTATTCGAGATCGAGACGACGGCATTTTCCAACTGGTTCCGCGTCCCCGAATGCCCGCGAAAGCACGGTCGGGCCGATAGAGCGAAAGTGCGAACCGCTAATTCGATGGCATCTTTCCAAACCGGCAGGTCTTCGAAGCGGGTGTACTTCATTACGGAAATTCTCCGAGTGTGTGATTGAAGAGCGGTGGTGAGTTATCTAGATCGTCTGAGAACTTCAAAACTATCTCAAGTCTCAGACCTCAAATTACCAGATCTGAGATCTCAACTTTTCAGTACACATACCGATTCGCCTCAATCATCGCACCCGCAATTCGCTGCCGCAGCGCCACCGTATTGATTGGCGTCATCTTTGTAAATCGGCGAAGCGCTGCCAACAAGGTGCGCAACTCATCGCCTTCCGCCATGGCGGCGAGCGTGTTCTTTGCCTGCATCTCGATCCGCTCAACGGCGTCGTTGCAGAACACTCGCGTCATGTCGATGTAACGCGCCGCAGAGTTTTCATCTTGAGCCCTGGCCAACTTCAACGTCCGCAGGATCGCCGACTCCATTGCATAGGCATCCATGATGATATCGGCGACGCCCATGAGAATTTCCTGTTGTTCGGCGAGGCCCATCATGTACTTCTGGGCTGCCGTGCCAAGCGTCATCAGGGCAACTTTCTTCGCGTTTTGCGCCAGTTTCTGCTCGGTGGCGAGCAAGCTCTCATCGACGTCGAACGAAGCGATCGACGGCGAAAGGATCTCGTCCATCAAAGCCTGCGCCGCAGGCAGGAGCGCCAGTCGCCCGCTCAGGGCCGCCTTCATCAAGCGACCGGGAATCAACATGCGATTGATTTCGTTTGTGCCTTCGAAGATGCGATTGATGCGCGTGTCGCGATAAGCACGCTCGGCGGGATAATCCGCGGAATATCCGTAGCCGCCGAAAATCTGCACCATCTCGTCGGTGATGTAATTGCAGTATTCCGACAGCGCCACCTTGATGATCGAACATTCGGCGGCATACTCTTCAATCGCTTTGAGCCGCGCGTCCATGTCCTTCGAGTCTCCGACGGCTGCGAGACCAGCCTCAATCAAGCCCAGCGTGCGATAGGTCATTGCCTCACCGACCCAGGTGCGAATGGCCATCTCTCCAAGCTTTGATTTGATGGCGCCGAACGAAGAGATCGATTTGCCGAACTGCTGCCGCTCATTCGCGTACCGCACCGATTCCGTGAGCGCCAGCTTCATGCCGCCCAAACACATCGCGCCCAGCTTGAATCGGCCGATGTTGAGAATATTGAAGGCGATCTTGTGACCCTTGCCGACTTCGCCGAGCAAATTCTCGACGGGAGCCTTCGCGTCCGCCAAAATTAGGGGTGTGGTGCTCGATCCCTTGATTCCCATCTTGTGCTCTTCGGCCCCGGGCTGGCAGCCCTCCTGTCTTTCGACGATAAACGCCGTGAACTTGTCGCCATCTACTTTCGCAAACACGATGTAGATGTCCGCAAAGCCACCGTTGGTAATGAACATCTTCTCGCCGTTGAGAACGTATTCCTGGCCATCGTCACTGAGCTTGGCGGTCGCCTTTGCAGCCATCGCATCTGAGCCCGAACCCGCTTCCGTCAAAGCATAAGCCGTGATCAGTTCGCCCGCGGCAATTTGCGGCAGGTACTTCTGCTTCGCTGCGTCCGTGCCAAAATAAACGATCGGAAGCAGCCCAATCCCGCTCTGCGCGCCAAGAGTAGTCGCGAACGAGGCCGAGCGTCCGATGTTTTCGGCGATCAGTGCGCCGCTGGTTTGGTCCAGGGCAAGGCCGCCGTACTCTTCGGGAATGGCCGCGCCGATCAGGCCAAGGTCAGCGGCCTTCTTAACCAACTCGCGCGCCAGCTTCCAATCCTTGGCTTCGAGCTCACTGATGCGCGGCAGCACCTCCGCGTCCATGAATTGCCGCGTAGTTTCGGCGATCATACGATGTTCTTCATTGAAATCTTCGGGCGTGAAAATCTCGGCGGGAGTGTGCTCTTCGATGAGAAAACTTCCGCCTTTGACGATTTCCTTTTGTTCGATTACGGCTGCCATAACGATTCCTTTCTTTATGCTTTGAGCACTTGTTCGCTGATCTCACGTGGCATTACATCGCGCAGCGCGGGGTAAGCTTCGAGGATCCTCATCAGATCGAGTTCGTCCTTCTTTCGTTTCGTTGGACGGCGGTTCTCATCGCTCCACGCCCAAATCTTTCCGCGAACGACATTGGCAAGAGATGCTACCGGCACCTGTTCTGCCAGAACGTCTCTGACTTGGGTATCTTTCAAAAACTCTTGATAACGAGGATCGAGGGTAAGTTGAATTCTGAGTTTGCTTCCGGGCATTGTCGCGTTTAGTGAATGTGGAAATGATTCCAGAGCAAAACCGGCGGCCTTCAAGTCAGCCTTGATCGATTCCAACTCGCTGGAAACGACTACGATGTCGGCATCGAGCGTGTACACCGGCTCGACATAGCAGTTAACCGCTAGTCCCCCGATGAGACACCACGAACCATGCTGATTCAGGATGCGAACTAGCAGAGCAAAGTCACTGCTGCCGCCATTTGTCACAGATTCGAAAACTTCTGTAGCGGTCATCGAAATCAAACTTGGCCTACCGATTCCGTCGAAGTCCGTTTAGAACTTTCATTACTGTAGGTAATAATTCTGTATCTTCATTTGGTCAGAGATCAGCTGGTCGCGCATATCGACTCCAGTATTTCGCCTGTGCTTAATATTCTTGTCGACCTGCGCCATTCCGGCTTCCATTCCGCGTTCGGCAGGCGCAAAGAAGATCATTGTTATGGCCGAATTCGGCGAGTTGAGTATTAGCTTGTTGGATTCTCTCTTGGTTTTCCAGCCGGATGGAACTGAAATCAATATCCCGCCCGGCTCATACTTGACGGTCTCGTCTGTCGCCGACTCAGATGTCTTGCAAGAAACAATCAGAATCGACAAACAGACAATTAACCGAAGTGAAAATCTATGTTTCACACTAATGAGCGTTCCGTTTCAACCGATTCTCTCGAAAATTCCCGCGGCGCCCATGCCGCCACCCACGCACATCGTCACCATTCCGTAACGGCCGTTGCGTCTCTCCAATTCGCGCAGGATCGATGCGGTCAACTTTGCTCCCGTGCAGCCAAGCGGATGACCGAGGGCAATCGCGCCGCCATTGACGTTGACCTTGTCGGGATTAAGCTCAAGCATCTTGATCACCGCGAGCGACTGCGCGGCGAAGGCTTCGTTCAATTCGATCAGATCGATCTGATCGAGTGTCAGACCTGCAAGCTTCAATGCCTTCGGAATCGCGAAGACTGGTCCAATCCCCATTTCTTCCGGCGGACAACCGGCAGTTGCGTACGCTACAAGTCTGGCCATCGGCTTGGCGCCTAACTGCTTTGCGCGGTCTTCCGACATCACAACCGCCGCCGCCGCGCCGTCAGACATCTGCGAAGAATTGCCGGCCGTAATCGTTCCTTTGATCTGAAATGCAGGTTTCAATTTTGCGAGAGCTTCGGCTGAAGTGTCGCGCCGCGGGCCTTCGTCTCTATCGAAGGTTATTTCCCGATGCTGCTTCTTGCCTTTAGCGTCCAGTTCTTCGACCGTGACCGTCAAAGAAACAGTTTCATCTCTGAATCTATCCGCCTCAAGGGCTGCGACCGCCCGGCTGTGCGAACGCAGCGCAAACTCATCCTGTTCTTCACGGGAGACTTCGTATTTCCGCGCGACGTTTTCAGTCGCCAGGCCCATGCTCAGATAAAAATCGGGATAATGTTCGACCAGATAAGGATTCGGCCGAATGATGTGCCCGCCCATCGGAATCATCGACATCGATTCCAATCCGCCGGCAATAATCACTTCAGCGCCGTTGGTGCGAATGCGATCGGTGGCCATCGCGATCGTCTGCAATCCCGAAGAACAAAACCGATTGATCGTCATTGCGCTGGTCTCAACCGGCAAGCCAGCGCGAATCGCCGCCGCGCGCGCGACGTTCATCCCTTGCTCGGCTTCGGGCATCGCGCAACCCATGATCACGTCGTCAACCTCGCTTGCTTCCAATCCCGGTACGCGCGCGATGGCTTCTTTGATGACGGCTGCGCCCAGGTCGTCCGGGCGCGTGTCGCGCAAAGTTCCCTTCGGCGCCTTGCCGACGGCCGTTCTTACAGCGGAAACAATGACAGCTTCTTTCATTTCAACCTCACCCGACGTTCTAATTTCTCAACGGCTTCCCCGTCTTCAACATATGCGCGATCCGTTCCTGCGTCTTGCGCGTTCCGATCAGCGACAGAAAAGCTTCGCGCTCGAGATCGAGCAGGTACTGCTCTGAAACTCGCGTCGCATGATTCAGATCGCCGCCCGTCAAAATCCGCGCCAGCTTCTCGCCAATCAACGCATCGTGATCCGAAATATATCCGGCGCGCTTCATCAAGTGGACTCCCAGTTTCAAAGTCGCCAAGGCTGGATTTCCCAACGCGAGAATGTCTGTGCGTTGTTGCGGCGGTACGTACCCGCTGGCTGCCAGGGCCAACACTTCTTTCTTCCCATCCGCAATCAAACGATCCGGATTCATCGAAATGGAATCTTCATCGCGAAGAAAACCAAAACTACGCGCTTGTTCCGCCGATGTGGCGACCTTTGCCAGCGCGATCGTTTCAAAAGCGCGCTTCACGAACGGAAAAGGATCGGCGTCTTTCATATCCGCTGGAATTGAATCGAGCGCGCGGACCAGCATCTCTTTGGTACCGCAGCCAGCGGGAATGATGCCGACTCCGACTTCTACCAAGCCTATATACGTCTCAGCAGAAGCGCGTACCCGATCCGCGTGCAAGACCATTTCGCAGCCGCCGCCAAACACCATCTGAAACGGCGCGACCACGACCGGCTTCGGCGAATAACGCAGGCTCATTACCGATTGCTGAAAGAAGCGCCCGATCATGTCGAGTTCTTCCCAGTTCTCGTCCTGTGCCTCCATCAGCATCAACATCAGATTCGCGCCGACAGAGAAGTTCTGGCCCTGATTGCCGACAACCAGACCAACGAAATTCTTTTCGACTTCGTTGAGCGCGACTTTCAACATCTCGAGCGTGTCGCCGCCGATCGAATTCATCTTCGAATGAAACTCGAGACCCGCGACGCCGTCACCGAGATCGATTAACGAAGCGCCAGAGTTCTTCTTGATGACGTCGGTTCGATCCTTCAGAGATTTCAGATTGATCGTGCCCGGCGGATCGGCGAGCGGCCGATACTCTTCGGAGGCGAAGTCGTAATAGAAGTGTTGGCCGTCCTTCTTTCGGTAGAAAGACTTCACGCCGGCATCGATCATGCTCTGTACATTCGGCGGAATGTTGCGGCCTTCTTCTTTCAATTTCGCGACTGATTTCTCAACCCCGATTGCGTCCCAAACTTCGAACGGCCCAAGCTCCCAATTGAAGCCCCAGCGCATCGCGCGATCGATTTCGACGACCGTATCAGCGATTTCCGGTATGCGATCAGCGGCGTAGCAAAGCGCGCGCGAAAGTGTCTTCCAGAGAAACGCGCCAACCCGATCTTTGGACCCCACAAGCGTCTTCAGTCGCTCCCGCGTGTCCTCGATGTTCTTCGCCATCTCGAGCGACGGGAGCTTCACTTTCTGCGACGGTCGGTAATCCAGCGTTGTGGTATCGAGCGTCCAAATCTCGGGTTTGTCGCCGTCGCTCTTTTTCCGCTGATAGAACCCCGCCTTCGTCTTGTTGCCGAGCAAGCCCTTCTCAATCATCTTCGTGACGAACTCAGGCATGACGAATATCTCGCGCTCCGGATCGTCAGGAAGATTTTCATGCAGGTTCTTGACCACGTGCGCAAACACATCCAGGCCGACCAGATCGAATGTTCGGAACGTCGCAGTCTTGGGACGACCGGCCGCCGGACCGGTGATCTTGTCAACTTCTTCGATTGAATAGCCGTCTTCGAGCATCGTACGCATGGTAACGAGCGCGCCGAACGTGCCGATCCGATTCGCGATGAAGTTTGGACGATCCTTCGCGACGACTACGCCTTTGCCTAGTCGTTCGTCGAGAAACCCAAACATCGAACACGACACTTCCGGCTTGGTCCATTCCGTGCGAATTAGTTCGACCAGGTGCATGTAACGCGGCGGATTGAAGAAGTGCATGCCGAGGAAGTGCACCCGACAATCTTCCGACCGTCCTGCGGCGAGTTGGCGCAGCGGAATGCCGCTGGTATTGGAAGCTAAGACTGATCCCGACCGGCGATATTGCTCAACTCGTTCGTACAGACTGCGTTTGATTTCCAGGTTTTCGACAACGGCTTCAATGATCAGATCGCAGTCCTGTAACTTAGGCAAGTCGTCTTCGAAATTTCCGATCGTTACCAGGGAAGCGAGGTCAGAAGTAAAGAACGCCGCGGGCCTGGCTTTTTTTGCGGCTTCGAGCCCGCCACGCGCGATGCGATTGCGAACGTCCGCCGACTCCAGAGTCAGGCCCCTGGCTTGTTCATCCGCAGTCAATTCACGTGGAGCAATGTCGAGCAGTAACGTCGGTATCCGCGCATTCGCTAGATGGGCCGCGATTTGTGAACCCATCGTGCCGGCGCCGAGCACTGCGGCCTTTTTGACCGTTTTCATGGCCTTCAGATAATACTGAATGAGTATTCATTCAGCAAGCGGGAGTGCCATGCGAGTCACTGAAATTTCTGCGCACGTCACTCGATCCCGCAAAGGTTGGCGACGAAGAAAGTCTTGTGAGCTTTCTTCGCCCGAACATTTTGGCGAATGAGTTGAAATCCGCTTCAACCCACGTGTTCCTAACTGCGCTTGAACGATCATTCGAAAAAAGCTAATCTTATTTCATCAGTACGACAATTGGCTCTGACGTAATCTTCCAGGAGGAGGGATTTTTATCGCATGCCTGAAGTTGGAGACATGGCTCCGGACTTTGAACTCGGGAGTCATCTCGAAAAAGGGAAAAAGGTGAAGCTCTCGGATTTCCGAGGCAAGAACAATGTGGTGCTGGCGTTTTATCCGCTGGCCTGGACACCCGTTTGAACGGCGCAGATGCCCGCGTACGAGGCCGACCTCGAACGCTTTAAGGGCTATGATGCTCAGGTTCTGGGCATTTCAGTTGACAGCGTGCCGTGCAACACCGCGTGGGCCAAGAGTCTCGGCGGGCTCTCTTATGACCTGCTAAGCGACTTTCATCCCAAAGGCGAAGTGGCGCGCAGCTACGGCGCGTACCGCGCAAATGATGGAATTTCCGAACGCGCGCTGTTCATTGTGGATAAGGAAGGCAAGCTCGCCTACAAAGACATCCACAACATTGCGGATCAGCCGGACAATGAAGATCTTTTCGAAGTGCTGAGGAAGCTGTAGGCGAGAAGTCAGAAGTCAGCGATTAAGACGTCAGGCGCCGAGTCGATTGCGATTTGGCGTCTGGCGTTTTGTTTGCGAATTGACGCCCGATATCATTCACACCTCGCTTCAGCGAGGTGTTCGTCGCGCCGCAAGCACCGGAAAACCGTTTCAACGGTTTCGAATAAGCCGTTGAAACGGCTAGACATACAATCCGCCGTCTCTAGTCACCTCGTTGAAGCGAGGTGTTAATGAGAACGGAGTCGCCCAGCAAGCGCGGTTTGTAACTCTGTTCAGATTTGCTAACCTACTTTCCATGACCATTTCGAGAAAATGCGTTCCCTTCACGCCATTTGAGCGTGAGCTGTC
>WNGH01015639.1_pt1 | contig 10102 bp, 8 predicted proteins | sample 5400631 | NCBI WGS metagenome assembly WNGH01 (sample SAMN13153373, study PRJNA577476) | soil metagenome | isolation source: 115 cm soil or saprolite under Garry oak tree replicate 1 | place: USA:California | collected 2016-06-15 | reverse complement strand
TGTCTGCATTCCTGTACAGATCCAGCGCTACCGCACGCGGGTGTCCGGTCCGCTACTGGACCGGATCGATCTGCATGTCGAGGTGCCGGCAGTGCCGTTTCGAGACTTGGCGGCGGACGAGCGAGGCGAGGAGTCCGCGTCGGTCCGCGAGCGCGTCATGAGGGCCCGTGCGCGGCAGGTCGAGCGCTATCACGGGTCGCGGGCGCACAACAATGCCCAGCTGCGAACGAACCAGATCAGGAAGCACTGCCGGATCGACGGACAGGGGCGGACGCTGATCGAACAGGCGGTGGCGCGGCTCGGGCTCTCGGCGCGAGCCTACATGCGGATTCTCAAGGTTTCGCGCACGATCGCGGATCTTGAACAACGAGACTCGATCGCGGCCAAGCACGTGGCGGAAGCTATTCAGTACCGGAGTCTTGATCGGCAGGTGGTGCTCTGAAGAGGGTTGTGCGTGGAGGTTGTGACAAAAGGCCGGCAGGCACATAGTTCCGTCCCTGCCGGCCCGCGTCTGGAGTGATTACTTCTTCTCTTCTTTCTTCTCGTCTTTCTTCGTCTTTTTCGCCTTCTTTTCTTTCTTCATCTCTTTCTTCTCGCCCTTCTTGCCCTCATCCTTCTTCATCTCAGGAGATGCCGGGGTCGCCGGCGTGGCTTGGGCGAAGGTTGCGGTGCTGAAGGCCAGACCGATCAGCACGGCGAATACCGCTGCTAGGATTGCTTTCATCAGGAGTCACCCCCTTCCTATTTAGAGATATAGTCCTACTGGAGATTACAGCATAGGCTGTGCCATCGCAATATTTTCTTGATTATCAATGCCATACATGATTGCGGTGGTGTAGAGGCGGGAGGGTAGGAGGACGGGATGCCGGGAATGGGGTAGGCGATGCCTCTAAAGGGCTGATCGCCCGGCCGTCAAGGGTTAGCGTGGCGAAGCAACGGACTGCATCAGAGGCAGGCGGATGTGGACCGTCGTCCCCTTGCCTTCCTGGGTCTCCAGAGAAATTTGCCCATTGTGCGCGTCCACCACGTCTTTCACGATCTTGGTGCCCAAGCCGGTGCCGCCTGCCTTGCGGCTGATGGCGCGGCCGGTGAAAAGGCTGTCGCGGACCTCGGGTGTCATGCCGCGCCCGGTGTCGATGACAAACAGGTGAACGGCCTCATCGGCCAGATCGATGTTCCCCCGGACGGTGATGGAGCCCCCGCCCGGTATCGCCGCGATGGCGTTATGGATCAGATTGTAGAACGCGTTGAAGAGCCGGCGTTCGTCGGCCGAGATCAGCGGGATCGCATCGAGCCCTTCGGCACGGAGGGAGATTTTCTTCTCGTCGGCGAGCATGTGCAGGGTTTTCATCACGTCGTCGACCACGGTGGCGACGCGGCACGGAGCGAAATGGGGCGGGGTGCTGAGGCCTTTGATGCAGTCCCCGATTTCGCGCACGCGGTCCTGGATGCGCCGGGCGGCGTCCTGGAGCAAGCCGATCACCCGGTTGCAGAGCATCTGGCTGGTCTGCGTGCCGCTGATCCCCATGGCGGTCAGGCTGCCGAAGAGCTTGTTGAGCTCGACTTGCAGGAATTCCGCGCCGGTGATGACCGGGGTGAGCAGGTTTTTGATGTCATGCCCGATGTCACCGAGGAGGCGCGCCACTTCGGCCAGCTTGGCGGCTTCGAACAAGCGCGCCTGTTCGATGGCCTGCGCGGCTAAGGCGGACACGATCGTGAGGATGTCGATGTCGTCCTTGTTGAGCTGCCCGTTTCGCTTGTTGAGGACCTCGAGCACGCCGATGGGCTGGCCTTCCCAGCGCTTCAATGGGATCGCGATCATATCCATGGTCTTGTAACCGGTGGTGTCGTCGATGCCGGAGAAATGACGGGTATCCCGCGCGACGTTGCCGATGATGGCTGGCTCTCCGGATTTGAAGACCGCGCCGGCCACGCCCAGGTCCCAGGGGATGGCCGTGCCGCGCAACTGCTCGGCTTTCTCTCCGATGACATAGCGGAAGACCAGTTGCTGAGTTTTGTCGTCGGCCAGCAGCACAGAGCCGGCGTCCGCATCAACCACTTCCAGAGCGATGCGGAGGGCGTTCTCGACCAGTTCGTCCACGTTGATGTGCTGCGAGAGGGCCTGGCAGATGAGGCGGGCGGCCTCGAGCTCGCGCTCGCGTTGGAGCAGTCGGCGGTCCTGCTGCCGTCGAGGCGCTCGGCGGCGGTCCCCGAAGTACCCGGGGTTGGGAGACGATGGGCTCCGTTCGCTCGCCACGTGCGCTTACTGACCTCCTTAGGCGTGCCGTGCCGACACAAAGCTCGCTGGAGGTATTGCGTACCCCGACATGTTTGATCGAAATGTCGGGTCCAGCAAGCTCGTTGTGGAGCTGGCGAGAGGAATCGAACCTCCAACCTGCGGTTTACAAAACCGCTGCTCTGCCGTTGAGCTACGCCAGCGCCCGAGGGCTAGCGCTATGTATGGTAGCATACTTCACTACGGGGAAAGCCACCACCGCGTGAATTTTCCGAAAGGGCGCCGTCTGTGTTATAGTTTCGTGGCTACTTGGACGTTAAAGAGAACGATGGTCACGTTTCGTTTATTGGGAAACCTAACAGCGGCGAACGGCGAGCGCGTCCTGGAGTGGGAGCTCAAGGAACCGACATCCTTGGAGCAGTTGCTCCTCGCGCATCAGGAGGAAATTCCAGACGTGATCAGGCTCTGGAAAGCGGCGGAGTGCATGTTCACGGTCGGGGTCCGCATCGCGGCGGAATCGACGGTGGTGAAAGACGGCAATATCGTGAAAGTCACGCCCCACAACACCCAGCTTCACTCCGCCGACTTCCCGATCGGCACCGGCGGCACGGTCTAGCTTCGGGTCTTCTTGGCTTTTCTCCGCTCCTCCGGCTCCAGCAGGCGCTTGCGGATCCGGATGGAGGCCGGCGTCACTTCCACCAATTCGTCCGGGCCGATGTACTCAAGGGCGAACTCGAGCGTCATCTCGCGGGGCGGGGTCAGGACGATCGCCTCGTCGGAGCCGGAGGCGCGCATGTTCGTCAGGTGCTTGGCCTTGCAGACGTTCACGTCCAGGTCTTCATCCCGCGCGTTCTCTCCGACCACCATCCCTTGATAGACCTCCACGCCGGGGCCGATGAACAGGGCGCCCCGCTCCTGCGCGATGTTGAGCCCGTAGGCGCTGCTGGTCCCGGTCTCGTATGCGACGAGCGAGCCGTGGGGCTGCACTTGGAGGGCGCGCGGATCGACCTGCTCGTAGCGGGCGAAGATGTGGTGCAGGATGACCGTGCCCTTGGTCCTGGTAAGCAACGCGTTCTTCAAGCCGATCACCCCGCGGGTCGGGATGTGGTACTCGAGCTGCAGGTCGCCGTGGATTGTCAACCTCATGTGGCGAAGCTCGCCGCGGCGCAATCCGGCTTCTTCGATGACCGGGCCTTGGAACACTACCGGCACTTCGATGGTCAGTTCTTCGTAAGGCTCCAGCGTCACCCCGTCCGCTTCGCGCAAGATCACTTTCGGCTGGGAGACCTGGAGTTCGTAGCCTTCCCGGCGCATTGCCTCGATGAGGACCGCAAGGTGCAGTTCGCCACGGCCGGCGACCAGGAACTGGTCGGTGGAATCGGTTCCTTCCGCGCGCAAGGCCACGTTGGTCTCCAGTTCCTTGTACAGCCGTTCGCGCAGGTGGCGGGACGTGACGTACTTGCCTTCCCGTCCGGCGAAGGGGCTCGTATTGACCGAAAAGGTCATCTGGACGGTCGGCTCGTCGATCGCCACGGGCGGCACGGGGACCGGCTGCTCGGGATCGGCCAGGGTCTCGCCGATCCCGATCTCCGGGAAGCCGGCGACGGCCACGATCTCGCCCGCCTCGACTTGGGCCACTTCCTTGCGTTCCAATCCTTCGAAGACGAGGAGGTCAGTGGCCTTGCCGGGGATCTGGGTCCCGTCGGTCTTGATCCGCACCAACGCCTGGCGCTTGGTCAGGGTGCCGGAGAGCAGCTTGCCAATGCCCATCTTGCCCTTGTAGGGATCGTGGGCCAGGGCGAGCACCAGCAACTGGAGCGGGCGGTCCTGCCCGATCGCCGGCGGAGGGATTTTCCCGAGAATCGTGTCCAGCAACGGCGCAATGTCCACGCCCGGCTTCTCCGGATCCAGCGAGGCCGTGCCCTGCAGCGCGGAGGTGTAGACGATGGGAAAGTCCAGTTGGTCATCGCTGGCGCCCAGGTGCGCGAACAGGTCGAACGTGCGGTTGACCATGTCGTCGATCTGGGCATCGGGCCGGTCAATCTTATTGATGACGACGATGGCTTTGTGTCCCAGGCCCAAGGCCTTGCGGAGGACGAAGGCGGTCTGCGGCATGGGACCTTCCTTGGCATCCACCAGCAGCAGAACGCCGTCCACCATGCGGAGGGTGCGTTCCACCTCGCCGCCGAAGTCGGCATGTCCGGGCGTATCCACGATGTTGATCTTGACCCCTTTATAGACCACGCTGGCGTTTTTGGCTTTGATGGTGATACCGCGCTCGCGCTCCTGGTCCATCGAGTCGAGAATGCGCTCGCCCATGCTCTCGATGTTGCGGTGCACATGGGTCTGCTTCAGGATCGCGTCCACGAGGGTCGTTTTCCCGTGATCCACGTGAGCGATGATGGCGATGTTGCGGATGTCTGTTCGGCGCATGGTCAGAAGACACCTCACTCTAACGCAACCGCGTCGGAGGAGTCAAAGCTTCGCCTGTTGTCCTTGTGCTTTCGGTGAGAGCACGGTATGATGAATGACCCGTGCGCAAGGTAAGGCATGACACTCGCTGAGCTCTTCTCGTCCTTCCGGCGTCCCCAGTCCGTCAGGCAAGCCCTGCTGTGGGGTGTCCTCACGGTGGTCCTGATCGGCTTTGTGGCGGGTCTGGCCACGGTGGGGTACCTGCTTCAAGACCTGCCCCCCATAACCGGCCTGCATGAGTACCAGCCCAGCCTCGTGACCCGTGTCTACTCGGCTGACAAGCAGGTGATCGGCCAGTTCTTTGTGGAACGGCGGATCCTGGTCCCGCTGGAGAAGATCCCCCGGTATTTGGTGAATGCGGTGGTGGCGATCGAGGACTCCCGGTTCTTTGAGCATCGGGGCCTGGACTTCGTCGGCATCGCGCGGGCCGCAATCACGAACCTCGTGTCCGGGAAGATCCGTCAGGGCGCGAGCACCATCACGCAACAGTTGGCGCGCTCGCTCTTTCTGTCCCCCAAGCGGGACTATGAGCGCAAGGCGAAGGAAGCGCTCCTGGCTTTGAAGATGGAGCAGGTTCTGGGCAAGGAGCAGATCCTGGAGCTGTACCTCAACCAGATCTACTTCGGACACGGAGCGTACGGAGTGCAGTCCGCCGCCCAGACCTACTTTGGCAAGGAGGTGGGGCAGCTCACCGTGGCGGAGGCGGCGTACTTGGCGGGCCTGCCCAAGGGGCCGGCGGACTACTCCCCGTACTACCATCCCGAAGCTTCCAAGAAGCGCCAGGCCACGGTACTGAGACGGATGGTGGAGGAGCGGTTCATCACCACGGCGGAAGCGGAAACGGCCATGGCGGAAGACGTAGCGTTCAGGCGTCAGACACGGGACGAACCGGCGCCCTATTTCGTCGAGCATGTCCGTCAACGATTGATGGCCACCTACGGCGAAGCCATGGTGTACAAGGGCGGGCTCCAGGTGTACACGACGCTGTCCTTGCCGGAGCAGCAGGTGGCGACGACCGTCCTCCTAGAGGGTCTCCGCCAGTTGGACAAGCGGCAGGGCTACCGCGGGCCGCTCCGCCGGGGTGTGTCGCCTGACGAGTTTTCCGCGAAACTGGTCACCAGCGGGGCCTCGGCCGACCCGCCGCTTCGCCCCGGGGAGATCATCGAGGCCGTCGTGTCGAAAGTGGGGAAGGACGGCCTCACGGTGCTGGCTCGCGGACTGACGGGGCGGATCGCCGCCGACGACCCCATGTGGGCTCGCCGGAGACTGAAGGGCCCCGATCCGAGCAAGCACGTGAAGGACACCGGCGCCAAGACGCCGGGCGAACTGTTCAAGGTCGGGGACGTGATCGAGGTGAGCGTCAAGAAGATGGTGGGCGACGTCGCCCAGATGACTCTGGAGCAGACCCCCCTCGTCGAGGGCGCTCTGCTGTCGCTCGATCCCCGCACGGGAGCCGTCCGGACGATGATCGGCGGCTACGATTTCCTACGGAGCGAATACAACCGCGCGACGTCCGCCAGGCGGCAGCCTGGTTCGGCGTTCAAGCCAATGATCTACGCTGCGGCGATCAACCAGGGCCTCTCCCCGGGAACCCCGATCGTGGATTCCGGGGTCGTTTACAACGAGAACGACCCCGATCTGGTCTGGCGGCCCGAGAACTACGACCAGAAGTTCGAAGGGTTGATCACCTTGCGGGATTCGCTGGCGCAATCGCGCAACGCCGCGACCGTGCGCCTGCTTGAGAAGATCGGTATCAATCCGGTGCTGGATCTTGCCCAGAACCTCGGAGTTACCTCGCCGCTCGCCAGCGACCTCACGCTGGCGTTGGGATCTTCCGGCGTGACGCTCCAGGAGTTGACGGCCGCCTACGGGACGTTCTTCAACCAGGGCATTCGGCTGGAACCCTATACGGTCGAGTCCGTGCTGGACTCGAACGGCCAGGTGCTGGAGATGCATGTCCCGGATCCGCGCTCCGTGATGTCGAAGGAATCCGCCTACCTGATCGCCAACATGATGGAGGACGTGATCCAGCGGGGAACGGGGCAGGCAGCCAAAGGCATGGGACGCCCCCTGGCCGGCAAGACGGGTACCACGAACGATTTCACCGACGCCTGGTTCGTGGGCGGCGCGCCGAATCTGGTGACGGGGGTCTGGGTGGGGTTCGACGAGATCCGGACGCTGGGCGACAGGGAATCGGGCGCCCGAGCGGCGCTCCCGATCTGGATGAGGTGCATGAAGGCCGCGCTGGAGTCTTTACCGGTGATGCCCTTCACCATGCCGGACGGGATCGATCGACCCCGCCACCGGCCTGCTGGCGCCGGAGGGGTCGGATCAAGGCACCGTCGAGGTGTTTCTCAAGGGGACCGAGCCGACGAAGCACGCCGAAATGAAATCCTCGCCCTCGCAGTTCTTCCAATTCGACCAGATGTAGCGCGGAAGAAGGGGACAGGCAGACGCGGAAAAGTAGCCTGTCCCCTTTCCTGCTTCCCTTTCCTGCTTAGCCGTGGGCGTCCTTGTACTCTTCGTGCCAGGCCATCTGGATGGCTTCGAGAATTTTCTCGTTGGACTTCCTCACATCGCCGATGAACCCCGGAATTTCGGTCACCCACCGATGGAGATCGGTGAACCGGATCGTCAGCGGATCGGTGTCGGGGTGCCGCTCCATGAGCTGAAGCGCGATCTCTTCGGTGTCATTCCAGTCTAGCTCCATGGGGTGCCTCACACGTCGGAGAGCTTCTTGTCCTTCAACGCCTCCTGCAGCGTGCTGTTCATGAGCTTCTCGGCCAGGCTGTAGGAAGCCTTGTCCACCTTCTCGATCGCCGCCCGGATAGCGCGGTGGTCGGCGCTGGCCATCGCGGACTTGAGGCTGGCAACCGCCTCCTGAATCGCCGCCAGTTCTTCGGGGGTGGCCAGGTTGCCGGCGCGCGCCAGCGCCTTCTCCGTGGCCCGCAGGATTAGGTCGGCCTCGTTCATCGCCTCGATCCGCTGCCGTTCCGTAATGTCCTGCTGGGCGTGGACGAACGAGTCGCGGATCATGCGCTCGATTTCCTGATCCGACAGGCCGTAGGAGGGTTTGACCTCGATGGACTGCACTTCGCCCGTCCGAACGTCCCGGGCGGTAACGTTGAGGATCCCGTTCGCGTCGATCATGAAGGTCACCTCGATGCGAGGGACGCCGGCCGGGAGCGGTGGGATCTTGAGTTGGAAGCGCGCCAGGCTCCGGTTGTCCTTGGCGAGCTCGCGTTCTCCCTGGAGGATATGGATGTCCACGGACGTCTGGCCATCGACGAACGTCGTGAACAGCTCCTTCGCGCTGGTGGGGATCGTCGTATTGCGACGGATGAGGCTGCTCATCGCGCCGCCCATCGTCTCGATCCCGAGGGTCAGTGGGGTCACGTCGAGTAGCAGCATGTCCTGTATCCCGCCGGACAAGATGTCAGCCTGGACCGCGGCGCCGAGCGCCACCACCTCGTCGGGGTTGAGCTCGCAGTGAGGTGTCTTGCCGAAGAGGGCCTGGACCCTCTGCTGCACGAGAGGAATTCGTGTGGACCCGCCGACCAGCACGACTTCATCCACGTCGGTCGCCGTCAGGCCGGCATCCGCGAGGGCTTGGCGGCAGGGCGCCAGGGTCTTCTCCACTAGATCGTCCACCAGCTTTTCCAACTCGGCCCGGGTGAAGGTCCGGCGGTAGCGGCCTTTGCCGTCGGGGAGCGGGACTTCCACGACGGTCTCGGTGTCCTTGGACAGGCGGCACTTCGCCTGCTCAGCCCGGACGCGCAGGTCCTGCTGAAGCTCGGGTCGTCCATCCACGGAGAGGCCATGCTTGGCTTTGAGATCCTGCATCATCACATCCACGAGCCGGCGATCGAAATCGTCGCCGCCAAGGTGCGTGTTGCCGTTCGTGGCCAGGACCTCAAAGATGCCGCCTTTGAGTTTGAGGATCGAGATGTCAAAGGTGCCGCCGCCCAAATCATACACGGCGATGGTGCCCTGTTTCCGTTTCTGGAGGCCGTAGGCCAGCGACGCGGCGGTCGGCTCGTTGACGATCCGCACTACGTCCAGGCCCGCGATCTTCCCGGCGTCCTTTGTGGCCTGGCGCTGGCTGTCATTGAAATAGGCGGGAACAGTAATGACGGCCTTGCGGATCTCCTCGCCGAAGAAGGCTTCGGCGCGAGCCTTGAGCTCATTGAGCACCATGGCCGAGATCTCCGGTGGGGTGAGCGATTTGCTGCCGAGCTGGAGCCGGATCACGCCGTTCTGCTCGGTGAGCTTGAACGGGAAGTACCGGAGTTCCTGGGTGACGTCCGAGAGGCCTTTCCCCATGAAGCGCTTGACCGAATAGACGGTATGCGCGGGATTGCGGACGAGTTGCTCCTTGGCCGCGTCACCCGCCAGAAAGCCCAAAGGCGTGTAGGCGACGATGGAGGGCACCAGCGTGCGTCCCTCCGGTCCCGGGATGACCGTGGGGGTCTTCCCGTTCATGTACGCCACGAGGGAGTTGGTGGTCCCGAGATCGATCCCGACGATGCGTGCCATCTACGCCAACGCTTCCTTGAGGTTCTGCAGCATGTTCATCACGTACGTCCGCTCGGAGAGGAGGTCGCGCATTTCCTTCAAGGTCCGCTCCTTGGCGGCAGGCTGTGTCTGGTCCTGCGCTTGTTTCTCGACCAACTTGTCCCAGATCTGGAAGAGCTCGGCCAGGCGGTTTTCCAGGGCGGCCCGTTTGGCCTCCAGGGCCTTCCTGGCGCCTCGCAAGAGTTCCCCCGCGCGTGCCAGGGTCTCGGCATCGTTCTCAGCCTTGGCCGCATGGAACTCTTCGAGGTCCTCCTGCATCTTGAGAATCGCCTCGAAGAGATCGGCCGGTGCCTTGCCAGGGATGTCCTTGGCAGCCCCAGCCTCCAGCCGCAAGAGATACTCCACGCGCAGGATGGGATCCTTGAGTGTCCGGTAGGCCTGGTTCAGGATGGCGGAATTGGCCAGGCTCACGGCCCGCTCCATTTCCGACTTGCCCTCGAAGAAGTCGGGGTGGAAGACCCGGCTCAACTCGTAGAACTTGGTCTCCAGGGAGACGGTGTCGATGTTCAGCTTCCGGGGGAGTCCCAGGCACGTGAAGTAGTCGATGTCTTTCGACAAGGGTTGGACCTTTACGCACTGGCCGCAAAAGTACTCGCCGCCGATGTCGGACTGGCAATGCCAGCACATGCTCCGCGCTAAAGGGAGTTCTTTTTTGATGATATCCATAGGGGCTCTGCCTGCTTGAACTCCTCTAAACACGACGGGCATGGCCACCAAGCTGGCCATGCCCCGTGTGTGCAATTCCCTTGGGAGGAATGGTTAAACGGAGAACGATTCTCCGCAGCCGCAGTTCTTGGTGGCGTTCGGGTTGCTGAACTT
>WNGH01007868.1_pt1 | contig 10104 bp, 9 predicted proteins | sample 5400631 | NCBI WGS metagenome assembly WNGH01 (sample SAMN13153373, study PRJNA577476) | soil metagenome | isolation source: 115 cm soil or saprolite under Garry oak tree replicate 1 | place: USA:California | collected 2016-06-15 | reverse complement strand
TCGGATCATACCCATTGGTTCGTACTGTGCCAGAGGATGCCCGAATCAGTCCGAGTATCAATCTGATGCAAGTTGTCTTTCCGGACCCGTTGGGTCCTAGGAAACCCACAACCTGTCCTTTTTGGACTTCAAGATCCACAGGACCTATTGTTTTGCTTCCGTAGTTTTTGATCGTGTCGCGAAATTCGATTACGGATGGGCTTGTCGTGTCTCGGTCTGATGCTTTGGAGAAAGCTGTGCGCCTCTAGGTTTCCGTCGCTAGTCTACCCAGTAGGGAGGTTTCTCGTTAGTGTCGGTTTCGCCGGGGGTGCTGGGAGTTGTGGCCGGTTTCCTTTTGAGTCTCTTGAAGATTGAAGGAGCGGCAAACACGGCGGCGCCGAGCAGACCAAGGCTGACTAGTGCGATTCCTATGGGTAGGTTGCTGCTGTTTGAAGGATCGATAAGTGAGAGGTTTGTCTCTTCAAGCTGCATTTGGACAGAATAGGAATTGATCGTTTCAAGTTGAAGGGAGTAGATTAGTCCAGAAGGCATTGTTATGATTGTCCCTGCGGCAGTAACGGCCTCTGTAAGCGCTGGATAGGTGGCTGACGCTGACGCTTGATAGCTTGTTCCTTGGAATGCCTGCCCGTTGAACATGATTGGAGCGTTACCCGTGTTGACTATGTGGATAGTGATTGAAATTCCATTTTCATGATAAGAGAAGGATTGATTACTAATTCCCAACAGGTATGGAAAGACTTCAGGAAACGAACTTGTGTTTAGGGCTCTCGAATAAGTAACGTTCCTCAAGTTCGATAGTAGATTGGCCGTGACGAGGACGATCCCGTCTTGACCTGTAGGCTGGGCAGATTCGTTCAGAGAGAAACTTGCGACAGTAGCGCCCTGATTGATGATGGTGACCTTGTATTCGACGTTCCCTTGAGTGGGTCCAATTGTGACAGTCGCGCCTTGTACTGCTCCAATTAAGAGCAGTCCTGAAAACACTAGGATGACAGAAATTGGGATGCGCATTCGTCGTTATCTTCGCAACAATCGAAAATCAATGATGCTCAATATAAGTGTGCCCAATTGACTATTGGTGGCCAGCGGAACTAGCGATATCTTGACCGTGAAGCATTGGGCGAAATCTATTATCCATTCTCAAGACCATCTAGTCTGATTTTCGAATGTTAACGGGGAAACGCATCATCCTCCGGGCTCCGGAGCGAGAGGACCTCAAGCTGTTTCACAAGTGGCAGAATGATGAAGAGGTCATGACGCTTGCTCGATCCATGCCCGACCATGTGAAGTCAATGGTGTCTATTGAGGCAGAGATGGAGAAGGATCTGAAAGGAGAAGACCCAGAAGTACGACGGTACATGATCCAGGAGAAATCCAGCGGGAAAGCGATAGGATGGTCTTCGATAAGATTCCACACTTGGGCTCGCAGATACCACAACGCCGACCTGGGTTTGTGCATTGGAGAGAAGGACAAGTGGGGCAAAGGATACGGGACAGAGGTTACGAAGCTCCTACTTGAGGAGGCGTTCGAACAACTGAACCTCCACAAGGTCGGATGGTGGACCTTCGCAGAAAACAAAGCGAGCATCGCCCTGGCCAAGAAACTCGGATTCAAAGAAGAAGGTCGGCTACAAGACCAGGTTTTCTTCAACAACCAGTTTCATGACAGCGTCGTTCTCGGCCTATTGAAGAGCGAGTACGACAAGCGACCCCGCATTTAATGGAGTCGGAGTTTTCGGTGAAGACCCTACGACCAATCTCATAGAATAATCACCAGCAAATGCTTCCAAGGCCCACCAGTTGACGAGTCAAGAAACTCGTTTCGAGACGCATCGCGAAACTTCCGCGAGACGTCGAACTCCCATGAAAATGAAAGGTCTTCCCCTCAATCTGAACGCGTATGAGGCCTCCGAAACAGTCACGAACAAACACTTTCGAGAATTCAAAATGTCTGAATTCGAGAGGATCTACCTCCCAGACAGTATGGGACCCTTCACCGATCTCATCCCCAGAGGTACGAAGGAATTCGTTGTAGACGATAACAGAGGAGCGGTCTCCACCTCACCTTATCTGGAAATCGACGGTACCGATTTCTACCTATCAGTCAAAGGTATAGGTTCAACAACTAATCCGTTTTCTCATCAGCTTCTCGGGAAGGGTGAAATCTGCAATCTGTTGAAAGACTCCGTGCTGAAGGACAGAATTGTGAACTCAAAGGAGACGGCTCCACGATACATTACAGGGGAATTGTGGCTAAGAGGCTCGCCATATGGAGGGCAGGGCCTTCAGCACGCTACTACTTCGATGAGAGTGTCCGAAACGGCCGACCTTACTTCCATTCACGGATTCCGAGTCGCGCCTCTAGCGAAAATACTCTTCCTTCCTGAAACCCTAGAGAATGAAATCAAGAAAATCTTCTGGTACCGAAGATTCAGGGGAAGAATAGTCCAGGAAGCAAGACTGGTTCCCTCCAATGTAAGGATCTATTTCCATTCGGGGAGCACAGTTGGTGGGAACATTAGCTCAGTCTTCGACCTCTTTGGAATAGACGAGAACGATAAGGCGCTAGACTTTCTGAAGAATTTCGTTAAGAGCGGAATAGCATTCCTTACTTTGTTCACTCGGTCAATTCAGAGCAATGAGGACGGAGCTTTCAGCGGACTAGACTTCTACGACGTGTGGCTCGACAAGGACGCGGTCCTCGCTCCAGACGGCACCATATACTTCGTAGACCTCGAAGGCTTGGAATGGATAACGATCAAGAGAGAGAAGGTCCGGGAAAAGATAGACGACCAGATATACAGATCACTTTACGAATTCATATACGCTTATGAACAGATAGAACGAGAACGCGCCGTCAGGTTCGGAGACGTGACCGAAAGAAAGGAACAGTTCGAACACTTACTGAGAGAAGCACTCAAGGATGATGAAGTTATCCAGCTTGCACGAGAGGGAGAGAGCCTTCAACTGGTCGTGGGCAATATTCTCGGCGAGCCGAGTGTAATCGGAAAATTCCCAATTGTCGACTGGTGACCAGAATGAAGTGCAATGACGCAAGAACATTCATGTCTCAAATAGCCGGAAAGTCAGTCACAATCCAAGTTCAACAATCCGACGTGAACTTTCTCTCGACCAATGGCTACCTCTCTGCAATGCCAAAAGGAGACTACGATCAGGCTGCAGCTGAGGTTGCGAACTTGACACAGATGAACGACGCGTTGCAGAATGAGATCGTGGAAGAACGGATCGCGCGCGCCGCTCTCGCAAAGGACAAGAGGAAAACACACTCAATACTGTTTCATCTCGAGGGGAGAGATGAGAAGGAGGCGGAAGTTGCAAAGGTAGAGAGCGAAAGGGGCGCCGTAGCCCGGGAGGATGCTGACATTGTGGAAAAGGACTCGAGGATAAAGGAGCTTATTCAGAAAAAATCAGCGATTGATAGGATGGTGCCGTATGACGGATTATACTTGTCGCTTACCGGTCTCGGAGTACTCACTCTGAACGATCTCAATGTCAGAAACTACAGAGTCTCCGACAGCGATTTTTCAGATTTCATCGAAGAGAGGATGGAGACGCTTGGCGAGTTGCACTCGATAGCAGAGAGAGGCAGCTTCCAAGTATCCAACCTCAGGACGAGAGTTCTAGACGCCGATTTCTCTCAGCTCTGGAACGTATCAATAGGACTGGCAAAGCTTCGAGCCGACCAGAGCCAGATCAATCAGAGATTCCTTCTCGCACTAAGCAATCTCCACCATTTCGACTCCACACTCGACAACAAGATGATGGCGGCAGAGATCATGACCTCCCTCAGCGCGAACCCGTCTCAATCCTCAATCGACAATTCTGATCTTCAGAACCTCACAAAGACCTTGCAGAGCTTAGATCATGATCTCAGGCATCACGCGAAAGTTCCAAAGCAAATATCAACGGGAGTTGCTGCCCTGGTAATGTTTGGAAGGAGATACGATGGCACGTATCCCACTGACAGATTTCAGGAATTTTCGAGAATGACCCGTTCCTACGAAGCAGCCGCCATACTATCGGTAATGAGTGATCCAACTAACCAGCTTCCCGGCAAGTTCCAAGCTTTCAGATCGATGTTCAGCCTCTGGGGATATCAGACCTCCGACGACACCGAACTCGCTTCCGCCTTTCTGGCAATCTCCGATCTGGGACCTGACGATGTGCGGTTGAAAATGTCCATAATCGTAACTGCTCTCAAGAACTATCTAGAATATCCACTGGTGGCGGCCGCAATCCTGACCTCAATACCGACACTGGAAGCGAATGAGACCCTTGACCTCATGGAGAAAGCCTACTCCTCACTCTGGTCGTTCGCCACCGGACTAGAGCGTTCTGAACTGGTGAGCCTCTCAGTCAGGATGATTCACGGGATCAAGAACGAGATAGTAGAGAAGCTCGATCCAACCGCGAAGATAACCAACACTCCAGTCCAGTTCACACACGCTCCCTCAGGTCTCTTCTTCGGATACTATGGACCCTTGATCATTGCACACTCATCCTACTACTCAACATTCAGCGGAATCGGAGGTTACCATCCCGCCCATGTGCACGGTTCCGGAGGAGGCTTCGGAGGCTAATGATCAAGAAACTCCTTTTTCTGACGATAATCGTTTCACTCGCCGTTACAGTCCACCCGGATCACGCTGTCCCAGGATACAGTCCCCATCAAGGAGATTACTTCAACTATTACGACGTGATCAATCTCACAAACAGCACAGGCACCTTTGACGGATACACCGAGCACGAGACTGTTAACGGAATCGAAAGAATGAATCAAGTGTTTGTAAACGGGACTGTAGCTTCCAACTACACCTATACATGGAACTGGAGCAACAGCTCAGGATCAACACAAAACGCAAAGCAAGCGGGCAATTTCACTTGGTCATCAGCCAGTTTCCAGTACGTTAGAGGGAATGACAGCCAGACGGGGCTTGTCAAGCCTCTATACGTCTGGTTTTACATGGACAACTCTACCCAGCCGAGCAGCACCTTCCGCTTTCTGAATACGCCGATGACAGTCACATCCACAAGCTACAGCTATTCACTAGCCTCGCAGAACAGATACGTGAAGGCGATCCGAGCCCAAGGAAGCGGGGGTTATCAACGGAACTATGGGGGATTATTCAACGCCGCGTACACCTATACGACGTACTTCGACCCGTCAACAGGATACATCATAGGATACGACTATGTCGAACAAGACACAAGCTCGACCGCCAGCTTCACCTGGACCGAAACCCTCTACGTGACCACAACAAGCTATCCGCTAACCGCAGGCGCAGGTCCTTCGTTTTTGCAGCAATATCTTGGTCTCATTATTGGACTAGCCATTTTCATCATATTCATCGCCATCATCACAATTGTGATCGTTGCCGTTTCAAGAAGGAGAAGATCTCTTCCCAAGCATGCTTACTCACAAGTCCCAATCGCCCCACCTCAGATCGATCTGACTCCAAAACAACCACCAGTTCAGCAGATCGTGATCAAAGAAGTCGTGAAGGTAAAGTGCAAGTACTGTGGAGCACTGATCGACTCGACTGTTCAGGCTTGTCCCTTCTGCGGGGCTCCCAGAACCTAAGCGACCTCTTCGTTTTCACCTTTCTGTCCGGGTTCTTCTTGAAGTATTGAAAAATTTGTCCGCAAGGCGTCATCTGCCCCTTCAACGCGATTCTTGAAGACGGAAGGTTATGACGAGAAATCTCGGAGAATGCCGAATGGGCACGCTTCGACTTTAGCCAGAGAAGTCGCGCATATAGGATGTCCTCACCTACGCGTATTCTCCTAAATTGAGGTTTTACATAGAGAGAGTGCAATCTTCCGTTGCCATTCACAATTGACAGCCATCCCCACCCCGCGATCTCCTTGCCCAACCTGACGATGAAGCACCTTTCTCCCTGCTTGAGCGCAACATCCACCCACCGCCCGTTCAAGCCAGGATGCGTCGTAACCATAAGTTGTCTTATCTCATCTGCATCTCCCTCGTCCGCTATGGAGATTTCATGGCTGAACCTATGATCAAAATCAAGACTGTCGAGGTTTATTGTGTAGATATCATAAATTTCGCGTTCGTGCTCGGTCCTCAGCTCCGCGAAGAGGAAATTGAACGATCTTAACTCGTAAAAGTAGTCAAATACCTGCCTTGATCTTGTGAAAATTGTTCCAGTTTTCTCAGAATCGTCGTAGATGAAAATGCCCGAAATGCCTCCATTGGAGGTTCTGTACACATAGGCCTCCCCTCCGATATCAAGAATTTCCTTGACGTAATATGGAAGATAAGGCTCAAAGAATGAGAACCCATTTGGGAAGATAAAGTCGATATCAGACGTATTCCGAATTTCGGATGCCGTGGTTTCTTCTGATCTGCTCACGATTACGGGTACAACAGGTTTCAATGATAAGCTTGAGTTCCAATAGTGTTCAATTACTGACACACTTCTCTGCCTTGAGCAAAGCAATCACCCGATACGGTCGACTATGATGAGATCGCTCAATCACGACACCGCTTACGCATTGAACTATCACGAGGCAACAAAACACTCTGAAATTGGCTTACGGACGTCCGCACATTATCTCGACTGGGCGAACAAACCGTCCCAGTTCAAGATCTACGAACATCTATCCTCAATAGCTCTTCCAAGGAATTTTCCCTCACCAGAAGCTGAACCTCTCGGCGCGGTCTCCGGTCGCTTTCAGCATGAGAAATCGCATAATCTTGGACTCCTCGAGCTTGCCGAACTGCTCTACTACTCCGCGGGACTGACTAGAAAATACAGGTTCGGTAACGAGGTTCACTATATGCGCGCCGCATCGGCGACAGGTGCCCTCTATCCAATCGAGCTGTACGTGGTCGCGGGAGATATTGCAGGACTCGAAGCGGGAGTCTACCATTTTGATCCTCTAGGCTTTCAACTCTCACCATTAAGGAAGGGCGATTACAGAGCAGAACTTGCGGCGATAAGCAACGACAGCATTGCCCTTGCTCCAGCGACCATTGCGTTCACATCGTTGGCTTGGAAGAATGCTTGGAAGTACGAGGCCCGATCTTACAGACACTGGTTCTGGGATGGCGGAGTAATCGCCGCGAATCTAATGTCGCTGTCAGCGTCCATGGGCTCACCCACAAGAATAGTCCAAGGCTTTGTAGATCAAACCGTCAACAAACTCCTAGGCCTCCAAGAAGAGAAAGAGGCAACGGTCTCGCTCTCACCCATAGGTTCAGAAGGACAAAAGTCAAAAGACCACTCGCTGAAAGGAATCGACCCTATTCAACCCAAAGTCCAGCCCCTCTCAACGGAAGAGACGCAATACGATGGTATCTGGGAGGCGCATCGCCCCTCTTATCTCCATAGTAAGGAAGAGGTTGACAACTGGACCAAGGTACGCCAAGAGACCTCGAATTCGCAACGAACGACCTATCCGAAGATTGCGCTACCACCTCCAATGATTGAGACTACGAAGTCTAGGAGGCTTGGCGAAGTCATTCTCCAACGAGGCTCAACTCGAAGGTTCTCCCGCTCACCCATCACACTCTCCCAACTATCGACAGTATTGAGAACTTCGACTGGACCGATTCCACGCGACTATCTTCCAGAAAGCGAGAGTTTGATCGAAGCATACTTCATAGCGAATGCAGTTGAGGGACTCGCCCCCGGCTCATACTTCTACTCAGGGGAACAGAAATCTCTCGAGGAACTGAAACGGGGCGAGCTGAGGCAAATGTCTGCGTACTTATGTCTCGGACAACCATTATTCGGCGATGCTAGCGTGGTGTTTTTTCTGACGACTAGACTTCGAGAAGTTCTGGGAGCGCTTGGCAACCGTGGATACCGCGCAGCTCAGCTTGAAGGCGGAATAGTAGCTGGAAAGATCTACCTGTCAGCCTATGCGCTAGGTCTAGGCGCTTCAGGCTCCACATTCTATGATGACGCCGTAACCGAGTTCTTCTCACCTCACTCGAAGGAAAAGAGCACGATGATCGCAGTGGGACTCGGGGTTCCTGGCTACAAGGCGAGAACGGGAAGAGTATTGCCACAGTTCACCTAAAGCTATTTTCTGATCCGGTTGATCGCCTTTTTCTGTTTTCGGACCAGCAAAGGGAGAACGGTGTGAAGATTGCACGTTTTGATTGACGATGTTGAGCTTTGGGATGGAACGGGCAGGCCTGCTCAGGCCAGAACGTCCGTTGAGATTCGCGATGGACGGATCCATTGGATAGGGCCTGCTTCGGAATGGCAGGGTAGCCGGGCTGCTGTTCGAATCGTCGACGGAAGGGCGCGTACTTTGATCCCTGGGCTCATGGATTGCCATGTTCACTACAGTAGTCCAGGAGGTCCTGACTGGATCGCGCGATTCAGCGATCCCCTCCTCGAAATCTCGATGCGTGCGATCGAACTCGCCGAGGCTAGTTTACGAAGCGGCGTTACGACCGCACGAGACGCGGGCGCACCTCAAGGTGTCAGCATAAAGCTAGCGCATATGGCACGGGCAGGCGAGATAAACGCCCCAAACATTCGTGCAGCCGGGACCTGGATCGCCCATCGCGGCACGTACGTTTCCTTCGCCAGACATTTTGGCGAGGCTCACGAGCTACGGGATGCGATTCGGATGGAGATTGAGGCGGGCGCAGAACTGATCAAGGTTGCACTATCAGGCTGGAACGAAGGTGCCCGTCCCAAAGACGCGACGGAGATTCCATTCAACGAGAAATTGCTCTCAGTAGCGGTTGAAGAGGCACACAAAGCTGGGTTCAAGATTGCGTGCCACGCCAACGATCAAGCTAGCTGTCGAATAGCCGCCGGGGCGGGCGTTGACTCACTTGAACACGGAATGTTTCTCGAGCAAGGCGATCTTGAAGCCATGGCGAACAACAAGACTTTCCTGGTGCCGACCATGTCGGTCTGGGATGCAATGCTCTACTATGCTCACGCGGTTGATTGGCCCGAGGCCCGCAAGAAACGGGCTGAGGATCTAAAACGCGGATCGCGTCTAGCAGTCATAGGTGCGGTCAGAGCGGGCGTCCAGATAGCGCTGGGGACGGACGCCGGCGGCGGAGCCGCCCGTCATGGTCGAATTGCGAGAGAGGCTGAGTTGATGGTTGAATGCGGGCTGGAGCCACGCGACGCGCTAGTAGCAGCAACCTCAAGCGCATCGAAGTTAGTAGGAGAAGATGAACGTGGAACGATAGAGGAAGGAAAAATCGCGGACCTTGTCTTGTTGGACGCGGACCCCTTGGAGAATGTTAGCGCGCTGAGGTTGATCGCGGCCGTGTTTCAAGGAGGACGGCGAGTAGCATGACTCAAGCTCCGTAACTGAGTCGTCCCTCGCCCTCGGAGTTGGTTTCAACATGTTCAGGTGCATGCGCATGGTTTTTAGAGGGTCTTGGAAACATGTGTGGCTCTAAGCGTGAAGGCAAAAGTGAGCAATAAGATGAAGTTCATGCAGATGCTTGATTCTCAGACCTATCGTATTCTTCAGAAAGAGGCAAAGAATAGAGGAGCTTCGATACAAGAACTGCTCAGAACGGTAATAATTCCCGACTGGTTGAGTGAACATAGGAGAAAAGAGAGACCCTAGCAAGAGGATCTGTTCGTCTGAACTATGCTATCCTCTACCTTTTCGACGGGTCCTTGAACTGTCCGCGCGGAAACTGTTGTCTCAGTCTTTGTTGCCAGTGTTTCAAGCAGCAGGATCTTTTTTTCCAGTTCGATGATCTTCTTGTGCTGGCCGAAAAGCATCGAAAAGAGCAATGGCACTTCCTTGATCGTAGAGACCATGGTGCTGGCGTAGGGAGCGTAGAGCTTGCACTGGTTCAGAAGATCCTGGAACACCAGCTTATCCTCAGTCCGAAGAAACTCCTGGAACTTTCTCAGCTTACCAATTTCTGCTTCCACGACCATTCGCCATGAAGGAATTGTTCTTCCCGACACTGAGCCCCCGAAGAGCCTGACCTTAACGCAGTCATCATACTCTCGTGAATAATAACAAGAGGTAGACCCGTAAGTAACGACTGGATGAGCTGCGTGAAACTGATCAGATTCAAGATTTCAATGAGCAAGGAGGCGGCTAAATGAGTCGATCTGA
>WNGH01007864.1_pt1 | contig 10105 bp, 9 predicted proteins | sample 5400631 | NCBI WGS metagenome assembly WNGH01 (sample SAMN13153373, study PRJNA577476) | soil metagenome | isolation source: 115 cm soil or saprolite under Garry oak tree replicate 1 | place: USA:California | collected 2016-06-15 | reverse complement strand
AAAAGGGCTTGCCCGCTCACCTGAGCGCAAGAAACGCTTCCAGACGACCTCTGGGATCGAGGTCAAACGCCTCTACACCCCGGCCGACACCGCTGACCTCGACTACAACGAAGCACTGAACTTCCCTGGCCAGTCCCCTTTTACCCGTGGCGTCCAGCCCACCATGTACCGCGGCCGGTTCTGGACCATGCGCCAATACGCCGGCTTTGGCACCGCTGAGGAGTCGAACAAGCGCTACCGCTATCTGCTCAAGCAAGGGCAGACCGGCCTGTCGGTGGCCTTTGACCTGCCTACGCAAATGGGGCGCGACTCCGACCATCCGCTCGCTGCCGGTGAGGTGGGCCGGGCTGGAGTGGCGATCGATTCACTGGCCGACATGGAAATCCTGCTCAACAGCATTCCGCTCGACAAGGTCAGCACGTCGATGACGATCAACGCGACCGCCGCGATCCTGCTCGCGCTGTACCTGGCGGTGGCCGAAAAACAGGGTGTGAGCTGGGATAAAGTCAACGGCACTATTCAAAACGACCTGCTCAAAGAGTACATCGCGCGCGGAACTTACATCTACCCGCCGACTCCGTCGCTGCGCGTCATCACTGACATCTTCGCTTTTTGTGCGGACCAGGTGCCGAACTGGAACACTATCTCCATCTCTGGCTACCATATCCGCGAGGCCGGCTCGACCGCAGCCCAGGAGATTGCCTTCACCCTGGCTGACGGCATTGCCTATGTCGAGGCGGCGCTGTCGGCAGGTCTTGATGTGGACACGTTCGCCTCGCGCCTGTCGTTCTTCTTCAATGTGCACAACAACTTTTTTGAAGAAGTAGCCAAGTTCCGCGCCGCCCGCCGCTTGTGGGCCAAGATTATGAAGCAGCGTTTCCACGCCAAGGACCCCCGCTCGTGGATGCTGCGCACCCATGCGCAAACCGCGGGCTCGACCCTCACGGCCCAACAGCCCGACAACAACATCATGCGCGTGACACTCCAAGCCCTGGCTGCGGTGCTCGGTGGTACGAACTCCTTGCACACCAATTCCAAAGATGAGGCCTTGGCCCTGCCGACCGAGGCCGCGGTGCGCATCGCTCTGCGCACGCAGCAGGTCATTGCCTATGAGTCCGGCGTGGCGGATACGATTGATCCGCTGGCAGGCTCGTACTTTATCGAGTCCCTCACCGACGAGCTGGAAGCTAAGGCGGTCGAGTACATCGAGCACCTCGACAAGCTGGGCGGTGCGGTCAAGGCGATCGAGGCGGGCTACCAGCAGCGCGAGATCCACGAGGCCGCGTTCCGCTACCAGCAGGCAATCGAGAACAAGGAGCAGATCATTGTTGGCGTGAACGACTTTACGCTCGAGGAAGAAGATCACAGCGAGCTCCTCAAAATAGATCTGACCTTGGAGAAGCGGCAGAAAGAAAAAGTTGCCGCTGTGCGGGCTGAGCGTAACCAGACCGCGGCCAAAGCCGCGCTCGCAAAGGTCGAGTCGACGGCGCGTGACAGCGGTAACCTGATGCCGGTGATTATCGACGCCGTGCGTGCCTACGCGACGCTGGGGGAGATCTCCGACGCCCTGCGACGCGTGTTTGGCGAGTACCGACCCCCGTCGTTTCTGTAAACAAGATGTGGTTGCAGGGGGCGCAAGACCCATGCTACCTTGCCGCTCATTCCGCCAGCAGGAGGGGCTATGACAGGCAAGGTCGGCTATATCCCGCGTGCCCGCGAGATCGAATTCTACGAATATGAGTTGCCGGACGTCGAGCCCGGTGCGGTCCTCGCCCAGGTGACGCGCACCAACGTGTGTGGCTCGGAAGTGCACATGTGGCGTGGCGAGTTCGGTAAACGCGGCATCATGCCCGGCCACGAGATGGTCGGCCACGTCTATCGGCTGGGTAAGGGCATGACCACCGACACTGCTGGCCAACCGCTGCGAGAGGGCGATCGCATCGCGCCGGTCTACTACCGGACCTGTGGTCTGTGTGTGAACTGCCGAGAGGGGAACGCCGCAGCCTGCGTGACCCTGGGCACCCGCGCCCGGCGGCTCATCCCGCAGGAGCCGCCGCACTTCCACACTACCTTTGCCACTCATTACTATATCCATCCCGGTCAATACGTGTACAAAGTGCCGGACAACGTCCCCGACCATGCCGCCTCCTCGGCGAACTGTGCCCTCTCAGAGGTCTTCTTCGGGCTCGACCGGGCGAACCTGCGCTACGACGAGACCCTGCTGGTGCAAGGTGCGGGCGGCTTGGGCCTGCACGCCATGGCCGTGGCGAAGGCGCGCGGCGCGCGGGTGATCGCCCTCGATGGGGTGGATCTGCGGCTCAGACGAGCCACAGCCTTTGGCGCCGATGAGCTGGTTGATATGCGTGCCTATCCAACAATGGAGGCGCGCATCGGCCGGGTACGCGAGCTGACCAATGGCCTGGGGCCGGATGTGGTTTTGGAAGTTGCCGGCGTTCCCGAGGCGTTCCTGGAAGCGCTCAATCTCGTGCGCAACGGCGGCCGGGTGATCGAGATCGGTAACATCTCGATAGGGCTCACCGTGGTAGTGCCCCCAGCGCTGATTACGTTCAAGTCGATCGCGGTGATGGGGGTAGCGACCTACAACCCGCATTACCTGCATAAGGCCCTGCGGTTTTTGTCCGCGCACATCGATCGCTACCCGTATCATGAACTGGTGGACGCGGAGTTTCCCCTCGACCATGCTGCCGAAGCGATGGAGAAGTCCGACCGCAAAGAGATCACGCGGGCGGCGCTTATCCCGTAGGGGCAGGCTGCTGAAAACTCTGCTGACCACTCTTCGACACGCTCAGGGTGACCGGGGTCGTAGCAAAGGCTGTTCAGCAACCGTTCGTGCTGAGCTTGTCGCAGCATGAACAACCACACTGCGGAGGAACCAATGAAAGATACGCTTAAGCCCGGGATGTCGGCAGAACAGACAGTGACCACCACGCCAGAGATGGGGATCACCCACCTGGGGCCCACTGCGCCACGGATGTTTTCCACTCCTGCCATGATCGGACTCATGGAAGGCACGTGTGTGCAGTTTCTGACGCCCTACATGGACGCAGGTGAGCAAACCGTTGGCTTTCACATCGACGTCAAACACCTCGCGCCCACCAAGATTGGCCAGAAGGTGACGGCTAAAGTGACGCTGAACGAGGTCAAAGGGCGCCGCTTACTGTTGCAGGTGGAGGCCTTTAACGAGGATGGCACCAAGATCGGCGACGGCATCCATGAACGGGCGGTGGTCAGTGTCGACCGGTTTGCCAAGCAGGGGTAAAGCGCAAAGGGTACTCGCCAGCCGAGCCCTCCCCCCTCCTTCTCCTGCCGGCCAGGAGAGAGAGTAAAACCGGGAGCACGTTTCTATCTGGTGATCATCCAGGCTGCGTAGGCGAGCATCGCATACACGGCCAATCCGAGAATAATGGCAAGATACTCGGGCATACTTATACCTCACATCGCCCTCGCACAAGTTAGGGCAGGGGTTCCTGTTATCGCACCTGCGCCCCCGGCGCGATCGGCTTTTCCGGGCTCAGCATAACTATGTGCTCACCATCTGAGGCGGCGAGGAGCATGCCCTGGCTCTCGACTCCGCGCAGGGTGGCCGGTTGCAGGTTGGTGACCACCACAATCTGTTTGCCGACCAGTTCTTCAGGAGTGTAGTGGGCGCGGATGCCGGCGACGAGCTGGCGCTCTTCGCTGCCCAGATCGATCCTCAATACCAACAGGCGGTCGGCCTTGGGATGGGGCTCAGCCGCCTTGATGGTGGCGATACGCAGCTCGACCTTGGCAAATTCGTCTATCGTAATCATGCACCTAGACTCCTTCGCGGGTTTCGTGTCACTATAGCCGCGTCTGGCAAAAGAACAAAGGCGCCAAGAGGAGGTACACGATGGCAGAGCCGTTGCAGGCAGAGATGCCGGTACTGATGGAGATTCTGGGTGGGTTTGAGCGCTCGGCAGTGGTGCTAGGCGCGGCGCAACTCGATCTGTTTTCCCCGCTCGGCAACGGCCCGACCACGGCCGCGGCAGTAGCCGCGCAGACCGGCCTACCGGTGCGCGGGGTCGAGCGGGTGCTGAATGCCTGCGTGGCTCTGGGGTTCGTTGTCAAGGACGGGGAGCGATACCGCAACTCTCCCTTGGCTGACGCCTTTTTGGTCAAAGGCAGGCCAGGCTACGTGGGCAACCTGATCAAGCAGACCGCTGATCGTTATGTAGCCTGGGGGAAGCTACCCGAGGGCGTCAAGAATGACAAGCCAATGTTGCCACTCACCGGCGCCGAGCTGTTTAATGCTAGTCCTGAGGTGCTCGACAATTACGTCCACGGCCTCTTCGAACTAGGCAAGGGCTTGGCGCAGCGCATTGGCAGCCTGGTTGATCTCAGCGGTTGCCGTTCACTGCTGGACGTGGCTGGCGGTTCCGGCGTGTACTCGATTATCTTCTGCCGCCAGTTCCCGCAACTCAAGGCGACGGTTTTCGATCTGCCGCCGATCCTGCAGCGCACCCGCCAGGTCATTGCCCGTGAAGGCATAGCGGACCGGGTCAGTGTCCGTGAGGGGAACTACTTCACCGACGACTTCGGCTCGGGCCTGGACGCGCTTCTCCTCTCCAACATGCTCCAGACCGAAGGCCGCCAGACCGGCCGTATGGTGTTGAAAAAGGCCTTTGCTGCGCTGAACCCTGGCGGCAAGATCGTGGTCCACGGCATCATGCCAAACCCCGACCAGGTCAGCCCGCTGCAGCCGGTCCTGTTCTCGTTGTTCATGATGCTGGTGTTCCCCGAGGGTGAGGCCTATCCGGCTGAAGAGATCATCGGCTGGCTGCACGAGACCGGCTTTGTCGCCGGGCAGAAGCTAGCTTTGCCACCGCCGGCCTTTACCTCACTGGTAGTGGCACGCAAGCCGGGATAGCAAAGTAGGGTGGGCACCGCCCACCAATAACCTAATTTACTGAAGCATGCGCGTAATTCCGACGCCGCACTGTTCTGGATTCCCGCTTTCGCGGGAATGACGTCATGCCCGCGTAGGCGGGCATCCAGGGTTCGCTCAGTCTGGGAAACCCGCTACGGATCTTGTTAAGGCAGCGAACGAATTATGCGCAGTCTTCAATTTACTCGGCATGGGGATCGGCTTCCTTGGCTAGGGAATCGACGTTGTCGCCGGTGAGGCTGCGCAGGAAGGCGAGCAGGGCGCGTTTCTCCTCGGGCGTCAGGAGCAGCGGTGCGATACGCGGATCTTGCCCCGCTGCTCCTGTCCCACCACGGTCGTAATACTCAACCACCTCCTCCAAGGTGAGCAGCGTGCCGTTGTGCATGTACGGCGCGGTGCGGGCGACGTTGCGTAGGGAGGGGGTCTTGTAGTGCCAGAGGTCGTGGGGATCCAGAGTCACCTCGTATCTGCCCAGGTCCTTGCTCGGCGGAGTGAGGATCTCGTCCACCTGGGCGCGCGGCAGTTGCACGGTCAGCCCGCCACCTAAGTCCACCTCTACAGTCTTTTCGGGAATGAGCTGGAGCTGTGCCACACCAGTGTTGTGGAATTGCTGGTCAGTGAACAAGGCCGCGTCCTTGTCCACCGTGTGACAGGCAATACACTTGCCCTTGCCGGCGAAGATCGCCAAACCGGCTGTGACCTCGTCAGTCACCGTGTCTGCCTCATAAGCGAAATACCAGTGATCGAAAGGGGAGTTGCCCGAGAGCAAGGTCCGCTCGTAGCTCGCCAGGGCCTGGCCCAGGGTCGCTACGCTGACGCGCTCGCCAAAAGCCTGGCGAAACTGCTCGTTATACCCCGGTAGTCTTTTCACCTTGTCCACCACGTATCCTATCGACGGATTGCCCATTTCTAGGGGGTTGGTCAGGGGAGAGATAATCTGGTCTTCCAGGGTAAACTCGCGACCGTCGTGGAAGAGCAGGCGCTGGTACGCGACGTTGTAGAGGGCGGGAGGGTTCCTCCTGGTCGTTTTCCCGTTGATCCCCACTGCTAGACGGGACTCGTTAACCGTGAACCCCTGGGCGGGAACGTGGCACATGGCGCACGACATGGTATCGTTGGCAGAGAGGCGGCGGTCGAAGAACAGACGGCGACCCAGCTCAACCTTCTCTGGAGTCATGGGATTATCGTCGGGAACAGGGAGGGGAGTGGGAAGGCCGAGGGGAATGCGGAATGCATGGCCAGTGGAAGAGCCAGGCCGAAGCGGAATGCGGAATGCAGAATCGGAAACAACAAGGCGCGGGCTGAGGAGAAAGACAAGCAGGACGGTGAGGCGGAAAGCGAGGAGGCTCATTGCTGTCTGTCTGTGACAGAGCGTTGATCCGCCTCCAGCAGTACCGTCTCGATGTCGTTGAGCACGAGTTGCGGGTTGAACAAGCCTGCGCTGTAAATGTTCCTGACCTCGTGGTTGGCATCGAGCAGGAACACCTTCAGGACGTGGCGGAACAGTCCACTCCAAGTGCCGTCTTCCCGCCAGAGTTTGGCCACGGGTTGGTTGAAGTCAGCCAGAACGGGCTGCAGGTCCGCGGCCGTTGCGCCGGTCAGAAAGTGCCAGTCCGTACGGGGGCTAAGCGCTGCGCGGGTCTCGGCCATGCGTGCGGGGGTGTCACGCTCTGGATCGAAGCTTACCGAGAGCAGCGTCACCCGCCCGGCCAACTCCGAGCGCTCGCTGAGGAGCCGATCCACTTGTTGCAACACGGCAGCGGCCAGGGGGCACCCTCCTACGTCTGCGCAAGAGGTGTACATGAACGAGACCACCGCGACCTTGCCTGCGGTCAGATCGAACAGGCTGATCGGTTTGCCGGTGGCATCGAGCAGGTGATGATCGCTGACCGTGTCGATGGCCGGCAGGCGGTAGGTGCCCGGAGCCGGCGGAGTGAAGTGCGGCTGCAGGGCGCTTTGCACAGTGGACGCCGCGCGGTCAGCCTCAGGAGTCGATTGGGCTGCTGAGAGAAAGGGGAAGGGCAGCATGAGAAGAAATGCACCCAGCAACCGGTGCAACGCTCTTGCGACGCGGGGACGGGGCGACGCCGCGTCGCGGCGATCCTGAATTCTCCGTGTCTCGGTGTCTCCGTGTCTCCGTGTCGTTCTTCTCGTCTCTGTCCGTCCCTGGGTCGTTTGCATCTCAGCGCGCATCCGCCACACTCGTGCCGCTTGCCTCCGTCTTCTGCTCGGCGAAGATCTGATTCTTGTAAAACTGCCCCTGGCCGAAGTGCATGATGTGCGGCCGGCCGAGGTTTTCTTTGTAGAAGTCTATGGCGAAGGCAGGAGTCAACTGCTTGCCGTCCCAGGTGTAAGCCTTGAGGAACTGCTCATTCGCTGCATCTTTTTTATCCCAGTTCGCTAAGAGTGAGGAGGTAAAATACACCCGCTTGCCATCCCAGGACTGTGAGACCATATTCACCTGCGCGCCGATCTTCTGTTCGTGCAGTGGCGTTGGTTTCGTGGGATCGGCCACGTTGTACACCCGGCAGAAGCCGTCCATGAAGCTGTTGACGAACAAGAACTGATCGTCAGCCGACAGGCTAATGTCCACCGGCAGGGGCACCTTGGTGGGATCGCCGATATCCGCCACCGCTCTGGCCTCAAATGTGCCGTCGTCCTTTTGGCTGATGAGCCAGAGCTTGGAGGTGAGCGCGGTAGCAGTGAAGGCATAATAATGGCGCGGCTGCAGGGCCCAGCGAATCTCCAAGGGCGCACCGGGGACCTCGAAGGTCTGCAGCGGCTTGCGGGCGTGGAAGTCCCACAGGACCATGGTGCTGCCGAAGCGCTTCATCGCCTCTTTGTCGGCGAGCATCTGGCCGAAGTCCATCATGTAGTTGTTCCAGCCGGTGAACGACGAGGTCAGCAAGCGATTCAGGTGCGGCTGCACCCGCGCGTCATACCCATATTCCGCGCCCTGCGGCATCCAGATGGTCTGGACGTATTTGCCTTCGTTGCTGTACTCGACGATGCCGGTCTTACCGCCGTGGTCGGTGGCGTTAGAGAGCCCGGTGATCAGCATCCGCCCGGGGAGCGGATAGAAGGTGTGCGGGCCGACCACCCCGCCGGAATCTTGCACGAACGTGCCGATGGTCTTCACCAGCTTGGGCTTGGCGGGGTCCGCGGCCACGTCGAAGATAAAAATTGCACTATCGTCAAGCCCGCCCAGCCACAGGTAGCGCCGGTCGTCGGTGAACCCGCCGTGGTGCGCCTCATGCCGGCCGCCCACGGATACGCTCGACACGACCTTACCGTACTGGTCGGTCTTCTGGGGATTGGCACCGACAGTGACCAATTTGTCCGAGCCATCCCCAAGCCCTTCAGCGCCTAGGGTCCACACATACACGTAGTCTTCCTGACCAATGATCTTGGGCAGGTAGGGGGACTGACAGGTCTCATCCGCCTGCGTCGTGCCAAAGCGTCCGGCAAGCAGGGCCACGGTCAGCAGTACAAAGCTCCTTAGGCTCAACCACCACCAGGAACGGACCCGAGACATGGGCACCTCCTCTTACGCATAGACTTCTTGCTCTGGGCAAAAACAGCTACCAGATCGGTTCTGTCTGCGCAACGTATCGTGTTACAGTCTTGATCTTTTCAGTCCGCAGCGTCAACCACAACTGGCCAGGCTTTCAACTGAAGAGAGAGATCACAAACAGCGCAATACCGCCGAGGCCAATGCCCATCGATCCGACCCAGATACTACGAGCACGGGTGAGCGCGGCGATGGCACCAAGCGCAATCGACACCTGAAAGAGGGTGACGGCATAGGCGAAGCCGTGGTGACGGTGCAACAGGTGATCGGCCTCATGCAACTTCTCGTCTCGATCGTGTTCGAGCGCTCGCGCCTCCTGCTCAAGCTTGACCCGCTCCGCGGCGTAGCGCTGTTCCTTCTCGGCGAGTGCTGTCGGGGGCTCCCGGCTGGCCGCCAGCCAGGCGTTGCGGGCCGCTTCCTGAACCGTCGCCTTGATGCCCTGGGCCTGGTAATATGCCCACTTGTCTGAGGCCTCGGCTTGCAGTCGCGTCGCCTCGGTTTTCAGCATCAGGGCCTCGTTAGCGGTGGACCCAGCCTGCAGCGCCGCGACGGCAGCAAACGCAGCGAGAATCGCCGTGGTCAGGGCGATGCGTTTTAAGAACGCACTGCCCTCTCGCTCCAGCTCTTCGTGGATCGCTTCGCGCAGATTTTCGGTTTCAACTTCTGGGTCCTCAGGCATGAGTCCTCCTGAGGGCTGGCTGCTGCTGCTACTCCAGGTTGGCTTCGATCAGCATCGGCCCGGGAGTCTTGAATGAGGAGCGCAGGGCATCGTTCAGCTCATCGGCCGTACGCGCGGCGCGGGCCTCGACGCCAAACCCCTCGGCGAGCTTGACAAAGTCAAATTCTGGGTTGTCCAAGCCCGTGAGCGCGAGACTGGCGGCCCCGGGGACCGCACCGGCCCGCTCTAGCTCCCAGCGCAGGATGGAGTAGGCGCGGTTCTTGCAAATCACTGTCGTCACGTTTTGTTTCTCGCGCGCCATCGTCCATAGGGACTGGATCGTGTACAGCGAGGAGCCGTCGCCTTCCAGGCAAATGACCCGCCGATCCGGGGCTGCTGCCGCGGCCCCCACGGCACACGGCAGGCCCTGCCCGATCGAGCCGCCGGTCAGGGTCATATAGATAAAGGGCGGGGCGCCGGCCGCGAGGCCATAGTAAGCAAAGCCCGCGGTGGCGCCTTCGTCCATGACGATCACGCCTTCGGGCTGCGCAGCGGCTACCGCCTGGCACATATGCAGGGCAGTCAGCGCGCCACGCGGCGCTTGTGGACGCGGAGGAGTGGAAACCTCCCGCTCAGGCGGTGCGCCCAGCATCTCGGCCAGGGCGAGCAACGCTGCCGCCGGATCCACGGTCGCGCTACACAGGGGAACGAGGTCCGCGCCTTCGGCGCACAGGCCGCTGCGGCTGTTGGGGTAGCCGAAGAACGCCACCGGCTCGCCGGCGCCGGCGAGCACGACTGTCCGGTAAGGGGCAAGCAGTTGACGGGCGGGCTCGGGCGGGTAGGGGATGCGTTCGGGCGAGAGCAGGCCCGCGCCACGGTCCTGGACCGGAGGAAAGGTTGGCGCGAGCACCCGACAGCCCGTTGCCCGGGCGATCCGCTCGGCTGCTCA
>WNGH01015872.1_pt1 | contig 10106 bp, 6 predicted proteins | sample 5400631 | NCBI WGS metagenome assembly WNGH01 (sample SAMN13153373, study PRJNA577476) | soil metagenome | isolation source: 115 cm soil or saprolite under Garry oak tree replicate 1 | place: USA:California | collected 2016-06-15 | reverse complement strand
GTCGCCGGCAACGGCTGGGACTTCGGCGCGACCGGCACCGCCAACCTGAAGATCTCGGTGCCCAGGCTCACCGGCCTTCCCGGCCCATCGTACGAATACATCGTCAACGACAACGCCACCACGATGAGCGTCGGCCTGAGCTTCCCGGCGAACACCCTGGTGAAGTCGCTGGCCAAGCTCACGGTGCGCGCGCGCCTCGACGACGCGCCCGTCACCCTGTCCGACAGCCAATGGGAGTACATCTCGGCGGCCGGCACTGCCATCCGCCTGCTGCCCTTGGGCACGCCCTTCCAGCAGAGCGCGATCTACGAGTTCTGGTACACCGCCAAGGACCCCGCGCTGTCGGGCGTCGGACTCGCAGCCAGCCGCGACTGGGTGAGCTTCCTGCGGCACGCCAGCGCCGCCGAGGGCAATCCGCTCGCCGGCCACGTGGTCCACACCTACAGCTACTCGATCTCGCAGCCTTCGCGCACGCAGAACGACTTCGTGCTGTTCGGCTTCAACGAGGACCTGCAGGGAAGGCGCGTGCTCGACGGCATCCTCAGCCACACCGGCGGCGGCAGCGGCGACCAGATCAACTACCGCTACGGCCAGACCGGCAGGACCGAGCGCAACCGCCAGAACCACCTCTACCCCGAAGGCGTGTTCCCGTTCGCCCACCAGACGCTCACCGATCATCTGAGCGGCAAGACTGGAGGGCGCGACGAGCGCTGCGCGGCGAGCAACACCTGTCCGAAGCGCTTCGAGGTGAATACGTCCAACGAGTACTGGGTCAAGGCCGGCTCGCTCCTGCACAGCGACACGCACGGCAAAGGCCTGAAGGAGCCGGACGACGTGCGCTACTACCTCATGTCCGGGCAGTCGCACGGCGTCGGCGACGTCACCGACCGGGGTAACTGCCGCGAGTTCACCAACGGCGTCAGCCCCTACCCCGCGCACCGCGCGCTGCTGCTCGCGCTCGACCGCTGGGTGAGCAACGGAGTCAAACCGCCGAAGAGCGAGATCCCGCACGGCGGCTACCGCGCCTGGGCCACCACGCGGCCCGGCTCCCAGGTCGGTGTCGTGCCGCAAAGCGAGCTCGGCTGGCCGAGCATTCCGGGCGTGCTGTACACCGGCGTGATCACCACCCGCTACTTGCTCGACTTCGGCGGAACGCTCGACGACGGCATCATCAGCAGCTACCCGCAGTCGGTCGCCGGCCGGCCCTCGTACAAGATCTTCGTCTCGAAGGTCGACGAGGACGGCAACGAGATCGCCGGCGTGCGCATGCCGGGCGTCGAGGCGCCGACCGCCACCACCACCGGCTGGGCGCTGCGCCGCGCCGAGTTCGGCGGGCCCGACGGCTGCGAGTCCGACGGGCAGAACATCCCGTTCGCGCGCACCAAGGCCGAGCGCAAGGCGAGCGGCGACCCGCGCAAGTCGCTCGAGGAGCGCTACAAGGACCACGACGGCTACGTCAAGGCGGTGGCGAAGGCCGCGAGGAAGCTGCAGAAGGACGGATTCCTCGTCGAAGAAGACGTGCAGCGCTTCGTCGATGAGGCCGAGGCAAGCAGCGTGCTTCGTTAATTGACGGGAGATTCCCCATGAAGAGACTTGCGATCGCGTTTGCGGTGCTCCTTTCGGCGCCGGCGTATGCCGCCAAGCCGATGTCCTGCGAGAGCCTTACCGGCCTGCGCCTGCCGGACACGACGATCACCACGGCGACCGTAGTGCCGGCAGCGACGTTCAACCCCGCGATCGTCACCACCGCTTGCCGCGTCGCGGGCTCGATCAAGCCGACCAGCGACTCGGACATCCGTTTCGAGGTCTGGATGCCCACCGAAGGCTGGAACGGCAAGTTCCTGTCGGCCGGCGAGGGCGGCTACGCCGGCTCGATCAACTACGGCGGCATCGGCGGCGCTCTGCGCCGCGGCTACGCCGGCGGCTCGACCGATACCGGCCACGTCGGCGGCACCGCCGACTTCGCCCCCGGCCATCCGGAGAAGGTCACCGACTTCGGCTGGCGCGGCAAGCACCTGCAGGCCGAGCGCTCGAAGGACATCATCCGCGCCTTCTACGGCGAGTCGATCAAGCATTCGTACTTCAGCTCCTGCTCGAACGGCGGCCGCCAGGCGCTGATGGAGATCCAGCGCTTCCCCGAGGACTACGACGGCGTCCTCGTCGGCGCGCCGGCGAACAACTGGACGCATCATTTCGCGGGCTTCATCTGGAACGAGCAGGCGCTGTTCAGTACCCCCGGCGCGCACATGTCGGCGAGCAAGCTTGCGGCAGTCCAGGCGGAGACGCTGCGCACCTGCGACGTGCTCGACGGCGTGGTCGACGGCGTCGCCGAAGACCCGCGGCGCTGCAAGTTCGATCCGGCCTCGATCGCGTGCCCTGCCGGCACCGACGGTCCGAGCTGCCTTACCCCGCCGCAGGTCGGCGCTGTCAGCAAGATCATGCAGGGGCCGCGCAATCCGCGCACCGGCAGGCAGATCTATCCGGGCTACGTCACCAGCGCCGCCGGCGAGGCCGCGAGCTGGCCGGCGTGGATCACCGGCCCGCCGGTCGCGGGCGCGTCGATCCAGGCGTTCTTCGGCAACGGCTTCTTCGGCCGTATCGTGGAAGAGATCCCGCCGCCCGGCGTCTGGGACTGGGCGGGATTCGATTTCGACAGCGACATGGCGTTCGCCGACCGCAAGACCGAGCACACCATGAACGCGACCGAGGCGGACCTCAGCCGGTTCACGCATCGCAACCGCCGCGGCAAGATCATCATGTGGCACGGCTGGGAGGATCCGGCGATCTCCGGCGCCGACGCGGTCGACTACTACCGCCAGGTCGTGCGCGAGAACGACGACTCGACCGACTTCTTCCGCCTCTTCATGGTGCCGGGCATGCTCCATTGCGGCGGCGGGCCCGGACCCAACGCGTTCGGCCAGTCCCTGGCGCAGGCGCAACCGCTCAGCGGCTCGCCGCAGCACGACATCCTCAGCGCGCTCGAGCGCTGGGTCGAGGAAGGCGTCGCGCCCGAGAAGATCATCGCGGTGAAGTACGTGAACGACCAGCCGGCGCAGGGGGTTGCGCGCACGCGTCCGCTCTGCGTGTATCCGAAGGTCGCGGTCTACAAGGGCAGCGGCAGCACCAACGACGCCGCCAACTTCGCCTGCCGCACGCCGAAGGGCGAGAAGCATGGCGACGACGATGACGACGACTGAGCGAAAGTGATACGTAAGCGCGCAAGTTAACGTGCGTGCAAAAAGGGAAACGGCAGTCAAGTAGACGGGGCACCAACCAACGAGGAGAGGAAATCCATCATGGTTCGCGCCAACAGCGCATTACGCACACGCGCACGCCCGAATTTTCTGGGAACAGGGCTCGCGATCCTGCTGCTGTCCCCCTTAGCCGCGCAGTACGCAAAGGCGGAGTCCTTCTGCGTCCCCGGACCCGGAGACCGGCCGGAAACCATCCAGGGTGGGGTTCTCGGCTCCGAGAGGCAGCCTCCCGACGGCTTCCAGGGCCACTGGTGCGGCGCGCGCAAGGTCGGCCAGCACGCGCTCTACAACCGCGGCAGCTTTGGCGACCTGCAACTCATCGTCGACGATCGCGGTCACTGCGCCTACGCCAGTATGCGCGACCCGTCCGACATCACTCTTCCCACCACCGGGACGGTGGTCCTCGACGTTTCGGTCGCCTCGCAGCCAAGGGACGTGCAGATTCTCAGGACTCCGGCAATGCTGCGGGCGTACTCCGCTTTTGAAATACCGATCTCGAAGGCGACCCGGCGGCCCGGCAACATCATGGGCGCTGCCTACAAGGATTTTGGCCCGGAGGCGGTAAACCCGACGAACCCTCTGGACCTCTACGACGTCTCGGGTAACTGCCTCGAGCCGCGGCACTTGTCGACGTTCAGCCTGGCTTCCGGCAACCATGACGGATGGTTCACGGCCGACGGCAAAACGTACTACGGGGTGCCCTTCGGCGGGCAGAGCATTCTCGTCAACCCGAATCGCATCGACATTCACTTGACCGATATCTCCAACCCGAGCCAGCCGCAGCGCCTGTTGAACTGGAACAGGTTGCAGTTGCCGCCGGACATCTATGAGCTGACCAAGGCGACGACCAACTTTCACGACATAAGCTCGAACGACGACGGCACACGGATTTATCTCGCCCTCTATGGCGGCGGGACGGGTGCCGGCCGGTGCGCCAACGGCCTGCTCATCCTCGACTCGTCGGAGGTGGCGTTGCGCGTGTCCAACCCGCAGCTCAAGTTCGTCAGCTGGCTCTCATGGTGCGACCAGCAACTCGACCCGGATTACGGTGACGGCTCCAGCGCTAGCTCCCACGCGACCGAATATGTCATCCACGAGAACGGCAAGGAATACATCGTCACAACCGACGAAGGCGGCGCTCTCACCGGCGGCGCGAACGGCATGTGCAGTCAGAGGACTTATTCGCGTTTGATCGACATCTCCGACGAGAGGAACCCGCGAGTCGTTTCCACGTTCAAGCCCGATGTGAATAAGCCGATCAACTGCGAGCAGAACAAGGCGACGAATACCACTGGCGGGATGGTGCATTACCTGAATTTCGACGACCGCTACAACATGCGGCTGGTGGTGTACGCCGCTTCCAATCAAGGCATCCGGATTGTCGATTTCCGGGATCCGGAGCATCCAAAAGAGATCGCCTACTACCTGAAGGAACGCCATGTCGCGGCAAATGCCACACCGGCGACGCTGTTCCCGAACTACACGACGGGATCCACTGCCGTCGACGGTACGGACTTTAGCCGTCCTGATCCGAGATACGACCTGGAGAATTGCTTCTGGTACACCGGCTGGAATCAAGGCGGGCTGGTGAGCATCGAGCTCACCAATCCGGAGTACAACCCGTGCATGCGCCGGGCAGTGAACGGCGGCGGCTGGCTTGACGCCAGCGGGAAGAACAAGATCAACTTCGGCTTCGAGGCGGCGCGCGCCGATGGCGGTTTTGGCGCGCTCGAAGGCTCGCTCGAGCTCAACGACCGTGCCGCAGGAGCCAAAATCAATATCGACAAGCTGACTCTCCTCGGTAGTCCGCGCGATCAGTGTGGCTCGGTGCCCGCCAGGGCGAACTCGATGCAGTTCGACGGCACCGGCACTTACAACGGAGCGCCCGCGAGGTTCCGGGTGTGCGTGCAAGACAACGGCGAAGGCGCGAACGCGGCGGCAGCGGACCGCTTCCACCTCGCCTGCACCGCCGGATGTGCGTACAGCATCGACGGCGCGCTCAGCGGTGGCAACATCGACGTGCTCCAACGGTAAGTTTAGTGAGGAAGGCCGGGCATCCGCCCGGCCTTTTAATACAGCCAGGAGTTGAGCCATGAAAGCCGCAAGTCTTTGGATGACGCGCGCAATCTTCGCTGCCGCCCTTATCGCCTTCAGCACGCTGCCGACATCGGCGTTCGCCGATCGGGACGACGACGCCAAATCGGCCAGGAAGGACCATCACACGATCGGGAGCGCGTGGTTCTCGAAGGAGGAGGACGTGCTGGGGTCGATCGAGGTGGGGAAACTTGCCGACCTCGCCGTGCTTTCCGACGACTACCTCAGCGTTCCCGAGGCCCGAATTCCCACAATCAAGTCTGTTCTCACGCTGCACGGCGGCAGAGTCGTCCACGGCGAACTGGACTGATGGACGAGAAGTACCGTGTAGTTATTAACAATGATGAGGAGGAAATCATGACTATGAATCGAAGAAGGTTCTTGCAAACCGCAGGTGTAGGTGCCGGTTTGGGCATGACCGGCCTAGGCATGACGGGTGCCAGTTGGGCTTTCCACGACGACGGCCTGCCACTGATGCAGCCGAGCTACGGGGATATAAGCAGGGCTCGAGATCCTCGGCTTCAACGACATGAGGCTCCCCGGTCAACCGCGCGCCGCGGGCTGGGATCAGACGTATGAGTTTCGCGTCATCGATACTCGCAGAGGCAGACATGCCTACTGCGGGAACGGCAACATGGGGTGGACCATCATCGATGCCACCAATCCGCGGAAGATGAAGGTCGTATGGCGGCAGCCGCACACGGTGACCCAACACTCGAGCGCCAGCGACAACACCCAGTACATCGACATCAAGGGCGACAACATTCTGGTCGTCAAGCGAAACCGCGCTCTTGAAACCTGGGACGTCAGCGATCCGACCCTGCCTGTCAGATTGGCCTCTTACCAGCCTTCCGACATCCACTTAACCCAGAGTGCGCCGTTCCACGGGTTGTGGGTCCATGAGGATTCGCGCGGCAGATTCGCATTCTCCGCCTTTCAGCCGGAGGGATTCCAGCAGCAGATCCTCGACATTTGCGACATCACCAACCCCAGAAACCCCGTGAGCGTAGGAAGGTGGTGGTATCCGGGAATGAGAGCGGGCGAAGAGCCACTGCGGACTTGGTGGTCGCCTGAAAACACAGCGGCCGGCCCGGCACCCGCTCCCCAGCTCGGCCTGGCAGCACCCACTGTCATGTGCCATGACATGACCACCTTCGGGAACCGCTGCTATGCGGCGTGGCGCGACAAGGGACTCATCATTCTGGATATTTCCGATATCCACAATCCGGTGAGGCTCGGCGAAGTCAACTGGGCCGACCAGCAGAACCGTCCGACGTTCGATCCTGTGGTCCAGAACCCTCCGACCACCGCCACCATCCCCATGCCTCCGTTGCCGGGCCAGACGCATAGCTGGGGCATCGTCCTTCCCAAGAAAGGCCGCCGCGTCGAGACCATTGTCGGCGGCGACGAGCTCGGCCAGTGTCCTTTCGGCTATATGCACTTCATCGATGTGCGCAACGAGAGTCGCCCGAGGGAGATCGCGGGGTTCAGGACTCCCCTGAACATGCATGCGAACTGTCCGAAAGATCGGCTCGGAAACCGGATGGGTACCCACGATGTCGAGCGCTATATGAAGAAGGCGGCTTCTGGGGCGTCGACTTCTCGGATATCCACTACCCGAGGCACGCCGGCTACTATGTGCCGCCCGTCAGAAGCCAGTCGACGCGTAAGACCGGGCATGCCGATGACGTGTTCGTCATGGAAGACGGCACTATCTTCGGAAGCTCGTCGGACCAGGGCGCCGGAGGACTCTGGGCGATGCGACGCAACCCGGGGTTCACAGGCGTAGTCCGCTGGAATGCGGACGAGTCGGACGTGGTCGTCACCCAGACCCATGCGAAGAAGCATCACGATGACGATGATGATTGAGCGAGGCTGAGGCGTGAAGGCGGAATTAAGCGCCGAACGCAATAGCGAAAAAAGGCGGCCTTTCGGCCGCCTTTTCTTTTCCCGTCACGGGGCGCGGCTATTCCTTCATGTTTACTGTGCCAACAGGAACCTAACCTTTCAGGGACAAGCCACTAAGCCAAGCCAACTTCCGGAGGAGCTTCAGTCCGTCAGCTTTGCCGCGCTGCCGCCGCTTGACTTTGGGCCTGCAGCGCCTAGCATCTGATACGTTGCGTAACGCGGGGGCGTGTCCAATCGCGGCGGCTGCACATGTCGAACAGTCCAACCGACAATCCGGCGGTGAACGCCGAGGCGCTCGCGGGCGCGCTGCGGGCGCTGGGAATGCTCTACGGCGCGAGCCAGCCGCTCGCTGAGATCATCGCCGGCGCGAAGAGCGAGGCCGAGGCAATCCGCATGTACATCGAGCGCGAACGGCCGCACCTGCTCGCGAGCTACGATCTCGAGACGCTGGTGAAGATGGTGCAGGGAGCGCGCGAGGCGAAGACCGACGCCAAGCACGGCGTGGAGCAGTTCAGCCCGAGCGACAGGCCGCCCGCAAAACGCCGCAGCTAGTCGAGGCAGCGGAGCTCCCGCCGGAATGCGCGGCGGAATTATTGATGCGTGTCAAGCTTTTACGGCTACCCCGGCGGTAAAATGGGCCCATGAACGACCGCGCATCTCCGGCGCCCACGAAAGAACGGCAGTCCACGAAACGCGCGCGGGTGCGCGGCACGCCCAAAGGGCGCAGCGTCGACCCCAAGGCCCGCGAGGAAGTGCGCGCTCTCTTGAAAGACGCGCCGCTGCGTCGCGATCTGCTGATCGAGCATCTGCACCGAATCCAGGACCGCTACGGGCTTCTCTCCGCCGCGCACCTGGTCGCGCTCGCCGACGAGATGGAGCTTTCGATGACGGAGGTCTACGAGGTCGCGACCTTCTACCACCATTTCGACGTGATCAAGGAGGGTGATGCCCCGCCGCCCGCGATCACGGTGCGCGTGTGCGACTCGATCGCGTGCGACATCGCAGGCTCGCATGAGCTGCTGGCGAAACTGCCCGGGATTCTCGGGAAGGACGTGCGCGTGCTGCACGCCCCCTGCATCGGACGCTGCGAGACGGCGCCTGCAGCAGTCGTGGGGCAGAACCCGCTGCCGCACGCGAGTGTCGCAAAGATTGTCGCGCTCGTGAAAGCGAAATCGGTGAAGCACCCCGGCTCGGGCGGGAAGCATCCGCACATGGACATCGTCAACCCCGCCTGCGTCGATTACGCCGCCTACCGTGCCAAGGGCGGCTATGCGCTCGCGAAGTCGTGCATCGACGGAGCGAAGAAGCGCGAGGACGTGATCGCGGTGATGGAGAATTCCGGCCTTCGCGGACTCGGCGGTGCGGGCTTTCCCGCGGGACGCAAATGGAAATCGGTCGCCGCGGAACCTGCGCCACGGCTGCTCGCGATCAACATCGACGAAGGTGAGCCGGGTACCTTCAAGGACCGCTGGTATCTCGAGCGCGATCCGCACCGCTTCATCGAAGGCGCGCTCATCGCGGCCTGGGCGGTCGGCATCGACGAGATCTACGTCTACCTGCGCGACGAGTACCACGGCTGTCGCGCGATCCTGGAAAAGGAAATCGCGGCGCTGCAGGCGAATCCGCCGTACACGCTGCCGCCGATTCATCTTCGCCGCGGCGCGGGCGCCTACATCTGCGGCGAGGAATCGGCGATGATCGAGTCGATCGAGGGCAAGCGCGGCATGCCGCGGCTGCGCCCGCCTTACGTCGCGCAGGTGGGCCTGTTCGGCCGGCCTACCCTGGAGCACAACATGGAGACGCTGCACTGGGTGCGCGAAATCCTGGAACAGGGCGCGGACTGGTTCACCTCCCACGGACGCAACGGCCGCAAGGGCCTGCGCTCCTTCTCGGTGAGCGGCCGCGTGAACAAGCCCGGCGTGCATCTTGCGCCCGCGGGCATCACCGTGAAGGAGTTGATCGCCGAATACTGCGGCGGAATGCAGGACGGCCACCAGTTCTACGGCTACCTTCCGGGCGGGGCTTCGGGCGGGATCCTCCCCGCGACGCTGGGCGATATCCCGCTCGACTTCGATACCTTGAACCAATACGGCTGCTTCATCGGCTCGGCGGCGGTAGTGATTCTCTCGGACAGGGACCGTGCGAGCGCCGCGGCGCGCAATCTGACGAAATTCTTCTCCGAGGAGTCCTGCGGCCAGTGCACGCCCTGCCGCGTCGGCACGGCGAAGGCGCTGAAGCTCATTGAGAAATCCAAGTGGGACCAGCCGCTCCTGAAGGAACTTTCCCAGGCGATGATGGACGCATCCATATGTGGGTTGGGGCAGGCCGCTCCCAACCCGGTGCTTTCTGTGATGAAATACTTCCCGCAGGAAGTGACGTGAAAACCGGGGACAGACCACTATTTTTTTGCAACGCGGGACACGGAAGGGATTGCGCCGGAAAATGGTGGTCTGTCCCCGGTTTTAGAGTGACGTGACGGCTAGAGGTGATCGATGGACCGCATAAGCACCGCGCAGGCGGCGACGATGCCCGTTGAGTTCAAGCTGAACGGCAAGACCGTCGTCGGCCGGTCGGACGAGACCCTCATCGAGACGGCCAGGCATTACGGCATCGACATCCCGCACCTCTGCTACAAGGAAGGCATGCGGCCCGACGGCAACTGCCGCGCCTGCGTGGTCGAGATCAAGGGCGAGCGCGTGCTCGCGCCTTCGTGCTGCCGCTACCCCAAGGACGGGATGGAGGTGACGACCGACAACCCGCGCTCGGTCGCGAGCCAGAAGATGGTGCTGGAGCTCCTGCTCTCGGACATCCCCGAGAAGTCGTACACGCTCGACTCGGAGCTCGATCGCT
>WNGH01025714.1_pt1 | contig 10107 bp, 12 predicted proteins | sample 5400631 | NCBI WGS metagenome assembly WNGH01 (sample SAMN13153373, study PRJNA577476) | soil metagenome | isolation source: 115 cm soil or saprolite under Garry oak tree replicate 1 | place: USA:California | collected 2016-06-15 | reverse complement strand
TGGCGATCGCGCCCTGCGCGTAGGTCACGTTCGGCAGCTGGGTCTGCGGCACGTTGGTCGGCGGGTTCTTCGCCATGCGGTCGGCGATCTGCTTGGTGGTCTCTTCCTTGCGCGACAGGCCAAGCGACGCGATCGTGTAGGCCTTGTAGTAGGCGTTGTCCATCGAATGTATCGGCGCGCCGTCGCCGCGCAGCACGGCCTGGCGGACGCCGTCGAGATCGACGACCACCGCGACCACCTGGTAACCCTTCTGCGCGCAGGCCGCGACCGAATCGCCGACGAGCTGGTTCGCCAGCGCCGCCGAGAGCTTGTGCGTGGTGACCAGCCCCTGGGCCTCAACTCCCGTCGCGGCAGCGCTGGCGACGAGCACGAGCACTTGCAGTCCTGCCGAAATCCGTGGCATTGGGTTTCTCCCTATCGGCTTGTTTGGGGGCATCAACGATACTTCAAAAGTCCCCGCCGCGGAAGTGGCGTCAGAGCTCGTATTTGTCGTGGTAGCGGACCCAGGCCTGCGTGAATTCCAGGGCGTCCTCGTCGCGCCCCTTCGGGACCAGGTCGAGGTAGTGGTAGGCGGTGTTCAGCATGTCGATTCCCCGCGCATAGGAGGAGTAGGTGTGAAAAACGGCGCCGCTCGGGTCCTTGTAGAACACGCTGACGCCCTCGCGGTCGGTCACGCCGACGTCGGATTTCGAATAGTTGAAGAACGCCGCTCCGCTTTCGACTTCCTGCGGAGTGAACGACGCTTGATAGTCGTAGTTGAAATCGTTCTGCCCGGAGGACACCCATTTGAAGCTCCAGCCCATGCGCTTCTTGAACGCGTCGAGCTTGGCGAGCGGAGCCCGGGAGATGGCGACGAAGCTCACGTCGCGGTGGTTGAGGTGGATGCCGAGGCCGTTGAAATTGTCCGCCCAGAAGGAGCAGTGCTTGCAGCCCTCGCTCCATTCGGGCGCGAACATGAAGTGATAGACGACGAGCTGGCTCTTGCCGTCGAAAAGCTCAGGCAAAGCCTCCCTGCCCTTCGGCCCGTCGAAAACGTACTGCTTGTCCACCTTCTCCCAGGGCAGGGCGCGCCGTTGGCGGCTCAGTTCGTCGCGCAACCGGGTGAACTTCTTCTCCTTCGCGAGGAATTTCCTGCGCGCCTCCATCCAGGCCTTGTGCGATACGACTCGATGCTTCTCGACTCCCTTTCTCGTGCGTGACTGGGCCACGTCAGCCTCCAATAGGTTGTGTTTGCTTTCTTCCAGGGCCGCCTGCTAGATTGACACTCTATTCGCTTGCCGGGAAGATTGGCGAGGGGCAGCATGAAAAAACTCCATCGAATCGCAGAGGACAGGAAGATCGCAGGCGTCTGCGCCGGGTTCGGCGACTATTTCGATCTCGACCCGGTCTTCTTCCGCCTGTTCTTTCTGGTGTCGCTCCTTTTCGGCGGGCTCGGGGCGCTCGCCTATCTGGTCCTGTGGATCATGGTCCCCGAGAAGACGGGCGCGCAGGACGAGCCCCGCCCCTTGAAGCGGCTGCATCTCTCGAATTCCGACCGCAAGATCGGCGGCGTGTGCGGCGGCCTCGGAGAGCGGCTCGAGATCGATCCCGTTCTTTTCCGGGTGGCATTCATCCTGCTCGCCCTCGCGTGCGGCCTCGGCATTCTCCTCTACATCGCGCTGTGGCTCCTCGTCCCGCGCGCCCCGGCCGTGCCCGCGGTCACCTAGCCCGGGTTGCCGGCAAAAGCGAGCGTGATAAACTAAAAGCCCACAATTTCGAAAGGAGGTGATCCCGTGAGAGACCAACAAGGCAGGACCGGACTACCGACCTCGCACAGCGGATCAATCCGCAGACTTGGGATTTCCGCCAGCCGTTAGGCCGGCGTGCCTTACAGCAGGACGACGCCCCGGGGAGAAATCTTCGGGGCGTTTTCGTTTACTAGGAGGTCTTATGAAATTTGCAACTCTGATTTTCGCTCTGCTAGCCGGTTGCGCCGCCCCGGGCGGGATCGGCGAAGCCACGGGAAGCTGGGACGGCGCGACGTACGACGAGGTCGTGTTGCGCTGGGGAGCGCCCGCGCGCAGCACCAAGCTCACGGACGGCCGCGACGTGTATACCTGGGTGTCCGAAAGCGCAGGCTCCAGGGGAAGCTCGGCGGTCGGCTTCGGGATCGGCGGCGGAGGCGGCGGCGGCGGAATAGGCATCGGTACCGGCATCATGTTCGGATCCGGAGGCGGCGAGGCGGTGCGCTGCGAGCGCACGCTGATTTTCAAGGCCGGCCGCGTCGACGAGCAGAACTGGCAGGGGCCGGCGGAGTACTGCAGGACCTTCGCCCGATAGAGTTGCACCCGTGGCGTCTCCTCGCGACGCGGACCGAGCGACCGGGCGCCTGCGCATCGACAAGTGGCTGTGGGTGGCTCGCTTCTACAAGACGCGCAGCCTGGCCGCGCGCGCGGTGGAAGGCGGCAAGGTGAAGCTCAACGGCGAGCGCGTGAAGCCGGGCAAGGAAGTCAAATCGGGCGACGAGCTCGAGCTGCGCTCAGGGGAGCTGCAATGGCTGATCGAAGTGCGCGCGGTGGCGCTCAAACGCGGTCCGGCCGCAGAGGCGGCGCTGCTGTATGCCGAGGGCGAGGAGAGCCGGGCGAGGCGCGAGCACATGATCGCGATGCGCCGCGCCGGGCCGCATCCGGCGCACGACACTCACGGCCGGCCCACCAAGCGCGACCGGCGCATGATCCGCCGCTTTACGGGCGACTGAGCGCGAACGCATGAATCGCCTGATAGCCGAATACGGGCTCGCCCTGGTTTTCGCGAACGTGCTGCTCGAGCAGCTCGGCCTGCCGATTCCCGCGGTCCCGGCGCTCGTCGTCGCCGGCGCTCTGGCGGCCGAGGGAGAGCTTTCGCCTGTCGCGGTATTCGGCGTCGCCTTCGTCGCGTGCATGATAGGCGACGCGATCTGGTTCCTCGCGGGCCGGCGCTACGGCCGCCGCGTAATGGCGTTCTTGTGCCGCGTGTCGCTTTCGCCCGATTCCTGCGTGCGCCAGACTGAGTTCCGCTTCGAGCGCTGGGGGAGGCTGACGCTGGTGCTGTCGAAGTTCATCCCGGGCCTCTCGACCATCGCGCCGCCCCTCGCGGGCGCCATGCGTCTGGGCTGGCCGTCCTTTTTGCTGCTGAACGGCCTGGGTGTGGTGATCTGGGCGGGCGTCGCGATCGGCGCGGGGATGGCGTTCCACACCGAAATCAACGAATTCATAGTTCGCCTGGAAGGGCTCGGTACGCTGGCGGCCGAAGCGCTCGGCGTTCTGCTCGGGGGATACATCGCGCTCAAGTGGTGGGAGCGGCGGCGCTTCTACAGGACGCTGCGCATCGCGCGCATCGGCGTGGCGGACCTGCGCGCTCTGATGAACGGGGGCAGGCGCCCGGTGGTCGTGGACGTGCGCTCGCCCGGCGCTCGCGATCTCGATCCGCGTTTCATTCCCGGCGCTCTGGCGATGGACGCCGCCGAAGTGGACGGGCGGCTCGGAGAGCTGCCCGCCGACCGCGAGATCGTTTTCTACTGCACCTGTCCCAACGAGGCTTCGGCGGCGCTGGTCGCAAAAAAACTGATCGGTCTCGGCTACGCCAAAGTGCGTCCGCTGCACGGTGGGCTGGACGCTTGGATCGCCGCCGGCTACGAGGTCGAGCGCCGGGCGAAGGGACTGGGATGATTTCATGGCCATTATGGACAAAATGACCATTATGTGTATAATGTGCGAAACACCGATAAGGCCCGATCATGACGACACTGACTTTCCGCAACCGCCTCGGCGAACTGGTCGACGTTCCGAGCGTCGCCGCTACCCGGCTGAAGAACGAGTTCGGGACCGTCCTGGAGCAGGCGGCCCGCGGCGCCGTCGCGATCACCCGGCACGATGCCCCCAAGGCCGTGCTGGTTTCCTACGAGGATTTCGAGGCGCTGGTGAAGGGGCAGAATCAAAACTTGAACGATCTCGGCGCGGAATTCGATACGCTTCTCGACCGCATGCAGACGCCCAAGGCGAGAAAGGGCGTGCAGGCGGCGTTCAACGCTGCCCCGGCGCAGCTCGGCCGGGCCGCGGTCAAGTCCGCGCGCAAGCGCCGCTAGGGCCGCCGCCCGGGCAACCGCGGCGGCGCGATGAGCATCCGGCCGCCGCGCCTGCACGTGCTCGCCGGAGTCAACGGCGCCGGCAAGAGCAGCATCGGCGGTGCAAGCTTGCGCAGCTTCGGCGGCGAGTACTATAACCCGGACGAGGCGGCCCGCGCGCTGATGGCAGCCAATCCCGCCTTGAGTCAAATCGAGGCCAACGGCGCGGCGTGGCACCAGGGCCGCAGGTTGCTGGAGCGGGCCCTCGCGGAACGGCTCGATTACGCGTTCGAGACTACGCTCGGCGCGAACACGATCCCGCGCCTGCTGGCCGAAGCGGCCTCGCAGGGGTACGAAGTGCGCATCTGGTACGTGGGACTCGCCAGTCCGGAGCTCCACATTGCGCGGGTGCGATCCCGTGTGCGCCGGGGCGGACACGATATTTCCGAGCAGGACATCCGCCGGCGCTACGAGCACAGCCGGCTCAACCTGATTCATCTCATGCCGAAACTCGCCGCGCTCCGGGTGTACGACAACAGTCCCCTGCTCGTCCTCCACATGGAAAAGGGAAAGATATTGAATCATCGTGATCTGGCGCGCTCCCCCGCGTGGGCGAAACCCATCGTCGCCGCGGCCTTGAAGCTGGACCTGCGCTGAATCAGAGGTGAACGAGGGACATGGACGCGGGTTGGAGGCGCCGTCCAAGTGACGCGGAAACGCTGCTAGACTCAGGACCCTCGGGAAAATCCAATGCTGCGACATCTCCCGGCCGGCGCCTCCGGCCACGACCTGGAACGTGAACGAAAAGGACCGTGCCTGGGTTGACGCCAAACAAACCGCGCAGCCGATCGGTGTCTCGCTCAAGCCGGTCAAGCTCACCGGCGCGCGCGACCGCGTCGCGAAGAAGACCTACATCCGGGCGATGAACTTCGAGAATCCGAACTTCGACCGCTTCTACGCGAAAACGAAAGCCGATCGGTCCTGGCGCACCTACGAGGTGGCGTGCGGCCACGACGTGATGATCGACATGCCCGACCGGCTGACGGAGATACTTCTGGAGGTGGCGTAAGTATTCAGGCGTTCGCCGGCGCCAACGCTTTCCTCCTCATGCGCGCGAGCACCGCCGCCAGCGCGACGCCGACGACGCACACGGCGCTCGTCGCGATGAAGCCCCAGGTGAAGGCGCCCGCCGTGTCCTTCACCACGCCGAGCGCATAGGCGAAAGTGAGGGCGCCCAAGTTGGCGAACATGTTGCAGAACCCGGCGGAGATGCCGGCGACGCGCGGCCCGAGGACCTCGACCGGTACGTAGAAGAGCGGCCCGAAATAGAACTGTAGGAAGATCGCGTTGACCGCGACCACGAGCACGAGCAACGGGATGGACTCGACGACGACGAGCAGCGCCGAAGTGCAGGCGAGCACGGCGAGCGATGCGCCGATCACGAGCGGCGGGTTCCGCAGGCGGTCCGAGGTGTAGCCGCCGAGCGCGTTGGAAGGCCCGGTCAGCGCGAAGCCCATCGCAGTGATGAATCCGGCGGCCTGGAGCGACAGCCCTCGATCGGCCACCAGGAGCGAAGGCAGCCAGAAATTGAACGAGGTGGTCACGCCGAAGCGGATGAACTGGATGCCGGCGCAGACCCACATGATCGGGTAGCGGAAGAGCCGGAACGCATCGAGCACGCCCACCGGGTGCTTGGGTCCCGCGGCGGGCTTCTGCTTGCCGAAAGCCAGATACACGAACGCGGCGCACACGCCCAGCGCGGCAAAGGCGATGAAGGGCGGACGCCAGCCGTAGTGGTTCACCAGAAACGGGCCGACGAGAGAGAGCAGGATGTTCCCCGAGACGCCGCCGATCACGTACACGCCCATCGCGGTCGCCTTGCGGTCCGCAGGGAACCAGGAAGCGACGAGCGTGAGGCCTGGCGCGAAAATGAGCGCGCGGAACACGCCCGACACGATCTGATTCGCGAGCGCGGCCGGATAGGACTGGATCATCCCGAAGTTGAGCGAGAGCAGCGTCGAGCCGAGGATGCCGATGAAAAAGATGCGTTTCGGCCCGAAGCGGTCGGCGAGGTAGCCCCCGGGGATCTGGCCGAGCGCATAGGTGAAAGTCGCGGCGGCGGACAGCATCCCCGCCTGCGCGAAGCTCATGTGCAGGTCCTCGCGGATGAGCGGCAGGAAGAGCGCGATGCCGCCGAGCGACAGCATGTTGAAGCCCTGGCAAAACACCACCAGCGTGACGGTGAGCGCGGCGTCGCGCCGGCCGGGGGAGGCGGGAGAGGAAGATTTGAGGGACACGGGCCTGCCGGAGCGCAAAGCCGGTGAGGATAGCGGTTTTGCGGCGAGGCGGTCGGGCTGCTAGGAGCTTCGCGCTTTGATTCTGTTGCGTACCCGCTCTCGCGCGGGCTCTTTCGCCGGGACGGCGGACTTCTTGCACTCGCTCGCCACCGCCTCACGGATGATTTCCCCCAGCCTCAAAGTGGCGGGGCCGGCGTGCTCGCGGTCGGCGAATATCAGGTACAGCTCGGCGTAGCGCTCGCCGCCTTCGCGTACGGGCAGCGCCCTGAGCGTGCCCGCCTTGAGCTCCTCGCGGATTCTCTCCTCCGGCAGCCAGGCGAAACCGTGGCCCGAGCGCGCGGCCTCGATGGAGGTCGCCAGGTTGCTCACCGTCCAGCGCTGCGTCGCCTCCATCGTCAGCGGCGTTGCGCGCCGCGGGCTCGACTCGCGCACCACCAGCTGGCGATGCGCGCGCAGGTCCTGCATCGAGAGCTTGCGCCCGAGCTTGTGAAGCGGGTGATCCGGGTGCGCGGCGAGAATGAAGCGCACGCGCATCAGGGACTCGCCCATGAACCCTTGGGGGATCGTCCCGAATATCGCGAGCCGGGCCTGGCTCTGGAGCAGCGCGTCGTCTTTTCCGCCGAGCACCGTCTCGATCAATTCGACTCGAGTGTGCGGGCTCTCCGCCCCGAGGCGCGCAAGGCACCCGAGCAGCAGCCAGGTCGGAAAAATGGTTTCCACGGCGAGGTGGATCTCCGCCTCCCAGCCCGCCGACAGCTTCTTCGCCGCCTGCTCCAGCCCGGTGGCCTCGTCTAGCAGGTAGCGGGCGCGGCGGTAGAGCAGCTCGCCCGTGGGCGTGAGGTTCGCCTTGCGCCCCTGGATTTTGAAGGCCTTCACGCCGAGCAGCGATTCGAGCTTCTGCACGGCGTAGGTCACCGACGACTGGCTCTTGTGCAGGGCCTTGGCGGCCTTGGCGTAGGCGCCCTCGTCGACCACCGCGAGGAGGGCGCGCCATTGATCGAGGGAGATACGGGGTGCGGCCATTTGATCTATCCAGTAAATCGATGGATATAACCTAATTTTTGCGCTTTTTTATCTACTTGTCCAATGATCAAATGTCCCCATGTTCGGACCGATGAGAGACCAAGGAGGCGCCATGAAAAACGCTCTGAAGATCGCCACGAAGATCGCCACGAAGAACGTACGCAGCATTCACCGCGGGGGCGAGGCACATTGGGTGGGGGACGGCTTCCCGGTGCACACGGTGTTCAGCTACCAGGATCTCGGTGCGGAGCTGACGCCCTTCCTGCTTCTCGATCACGCCGGCCCCGCCGATTTCGGGCCGACCGTCGAGGAGCGCGGCGTCGGCTGGCATCCGCACCGCGGTTTCGAGACCGTCACGATCGCCTACCAGGGCGAGGTCGATCACGAGGACACCGGCGGCAACCGGGGCAGCATCCGCCCGGGCGACGTGCAGTGGATGACCGCGGGCTCGGGCGTGCTGCACAAGGAAATGCACGGGCGCGATTACGCGCGGCGCGGCGGGCCCTTCGAGATGCTCCAGCTCTGGGTGAACCTGCCGGCGAAGTCGAAGATGACTTCTCCCCGCTACCAGGAGCTCCTCGATCGTGACATTCCCGCGGCGAGGCTTCCCGGGGATGCCGGCTCGGTGAGGGTGATCGCGGGCGAATTCGAGGGCGCGAAGGGACCGGCGCGCACGTTCACGCCGATCAACCTGTTCGACCTGCGCCTGCGCGCCGGGCATCGCGTGCGCCTCGACCTGCGCGAGGGCTGGACTGCGGCGCTCTTCGTCCTGAAGGGCAAGGTCTCGGTGAACGGCGAGGCCGCGAACGAAGGCGAGCTCGTCGTATTCGAGCGCGAAGGCGACGAGGCCGCGATCGAGGCGGCGTCGGACGCGACGGTGTTCGTCATGAACGGGAAGCCGATCGACGAGCCGATCGCGGGCTACGGACCCTTCGTCATGAACACGCAAGAACAGATCCGGCAGGCCGTGGTGGACTACCAGAACGGCCGGCTGGGACGGATTCCATCTTCGACACATTGAGGTGAAACATGAAAACGCTGCTCCAGATCCGATCCAGCATCTTTTCGAACGACGGCCAGTCGAGCCGGCTCGCCGAGCGCTTCGTCGCCCGGTGGCGCGCGTCGAACCCAGGCAGCAAGGTGATCGTGCGCGACCTCGCGAAGGAGCCCATTCCGCATCTCGATGCCACGCGCTTCGGCGCGTTCCTCGCGAAGCCGGAGGAGCGCACGCCGGCTCAGCAGGCGGTGGTCGATTACTCGGATGCGCTGATCGGCGAGCTCAAGCGCGCCGACGTCGTCGTTCTCGGGCTGCCGATGTACAACTTCGGGGTCCCCTCGACCCTCAAGGCGTACTTCGACCACGTCGCGCGCGTCGGGGAGACCTTCAAATACACCGAAAAGGGTCCAGTCGGCCTGCTGACCGGCAAGAAGGTGTACGTGTTCGCCGCGCGCGGCGGGATGTACGCCGGGACACCGAACGACACCCAGACGCCGTTCATCCGCATTTTCCTTTCCTTCCTCGGAATGAGCGACATCGAGTTCGTCTACGCCGAGGGACTCGCGATCAGCGAGGCGAGCAAGCAGCACAGCCTCGCGCGCGCGGAGGCCGTGATCGACGCACTGGTGGAGCCCGAACTCGCCGCGGCGTGACCCTCCGGATTCGTACGCTCAAGTCACTGCGAGCGGAGCTTCGTCCATCAGTGCGATCTGCTCCTTCAGCTCGAGGATGCGGTCCTGCCAATAGCGCTGGGTGTTGAACCAGGGAAACGCGGCCGGGAACGCGGGATCGTCCCAGCGCCGCGCGAGCCAGGCCGAGTAGTGGATGAGACGCAGGGTTCGCAGGGCCTCCAGGAGATGCAGCTCGCGCGGATCGAAGTCGTGGAAATCCTCGTAGCCGGAGAGGATGTCGGCGAGCTGCCGCGTCATCGACGCCCGGTCGCCCGAGAGCAGCATCCAGAGGTCCTGGATCGCCGGGCCGTTGCGGCAGTCGTCGAAGTCCACGAAATGCGGCCCTTCGTCGGTCCATAACACGTTTCCTGCGTGGCAGTCCCCATGCAGGCGCAGCGCGCGCACCTCGCCCGCTTGCTCGTAGCTGCGGGCGACGCACGCGAGCGCGAGGTCGACAGCGCTCTTCCACGCATCGAGCAGGTCACTTGGAATGAAATCATGCGCGAGGAGCCAGTCGCGCGGCTCGCGGCCGAAGCTCCCGATGTCGAGCGTGGGCCGGTCGGCGAACGCTCGCGTCGCGCCCGCTGCGTGAGTGCGCCCGATGAAGCGACCGATCCATTCGAGCGTTTTGCGGTCTTCGAGCTCCGGCGTGCGTCCGCCTCGGCGCGGAAATACCGCGAAGCGAAAGCCGCAGAATCGGTGCAGCGTCTCTCCATTGGCCTCGAGCGGCGCGACCACCGGAATCTCGCGCTCGACGAGCTCGAGCGTGAACGCGTGCTCCTCGAGGATCTGCGCGTCGGTCCAGCGTGCGGGGCGATAGAACTTTGCGACGACCGAGTCCGGCGAGTTCGGCGTCTCTTCCGCTTCGAGCCAAACCTGGTACACGCGGTTCTCGTAGCTGTTCAGCCCGAGCAGCCGCCCGTCGCCGGCGAAGCCCGCGCTCGCAAGCGCGTCGAGCACGGTATCCGGGGTGAGCCCCGAGTAGGGCGGTTCGGCGGGCATCGCGCCATTGTAAGGGCCGGAAAGCGAAAGTCCGCC
>WNGH01008716.1_pt1 | contig 10110 bp, 7 predicted proteins | sample 5400631 | NCBI WGS metagenome assembly WNGH01 (sample SAMN13153373, study PRJNA577476) | soil metagenome | isolation source: 115 cm soil or saprolite under Garry oak tree replicate 1 | place: USA:California | collected 2016-06-15 | reverse complement strand
CACGGGTCATCAAGATCGAGAACCCTGCCGGCGGCGATCCTTCCCGACATAATGCACCGTACTTCGGCCTTGGCGGCGTCAAGCTCGTCCGGGAGAGGGCTGACGATATCTCCGTAACCGCCTTTAATCGGCTTCGCAATAAGCTCGGTGTGACCCTCAACCTGAAGCATCCGCGCGCTCGCGAAGTTTTTGCCGATCTCGCGCGCAAAGCGGACCTGGTGGTCGAGAACTTCACGCCGGGAACTCTCGACGAGTTGGGTGTCGGCTACGAGGCGGGGCGGCGAGTGAACCCACGTATCGTGTATTGCTCGATCTCCGGATTTGGAAGCGATGCTGGCCCGGGTTCTCCCAAGGCGCTCGACACGGTGATCCAGGCGCTGAGCGGCGTTATGTACGTTTCCGGACGGGAGGAGGATCCTCCCGTCCGCGTGGGGCTGACCATCGCTGATCTAACGGCTGCTTTGTTTGGCGTTATCGGTGTGCTCGCCGCGCTTCATCAGGCTCGCCGGACTGGCGCCGGACAGCACGTCGATGTCTCTATGCTCGGCGCTCTGACGGCTCTGATCGCCGGCGAAGCCTATGAGGCGATGGAAGAGTGCGGCGCGCCGGTACGAACCGGCCAGACCGTGCAAAGGCTCGCCCCGTTTGGGATTTATCCCGCGAAGGACGGGCACATCGCGATTTGCGCCTATACGGATAGTTTTGCGCATCATCTGTTCGAGATTATGGGCCGCACCGAGCTGATTAAGGACGAGCGCTTCCGCACGCGCGATGCGCGCGTCCAGAACTATCGCGAACTCGACGCGCTGATCGGGCAATGGTCGAGCGCCGAAACCACCGCCGAAGCGATCGCTAAACTGAACTCCGCCGGAATTCCCGCCGCTGAAGTGCGTAATCCCACGGTTGCCGTTCACGATCCTCGAGTTGTGGCCCGCAAAGAAACGGTCCCGATGTTCCATCCGAAGTACGGCGGGGTTTATGGCATTTGCGCCATGGGACTGCCGATACGTTTTTCTGATGCCAAGGCCGAGTTCGATCAGCCGCCGCCTGGTCTGGGGGAGCACAATCAGCGCGTCTACGGCGAGATTCTCGGGTACGATGCAAACCGGATTGCGGAGCTTCGCGCGCAGGGTGTCATCTAGTGCCGTTCCAACTATTCGGGCCAAGTGCTTCGCCCTGACGACGCAAAAGTTCAACAAGGTCGCGGACAGGCATTCTTTGGCGAGACAAGTTGGAACGGCACTAGCAGCCGAAAATGCGCCCTACTCTCCACGGCAAATGCGCGGCGCAACGATCAGCGTTCGGCTGCCGTAACTTTTTTCGCGGCTGCAAGTACATCGGCGTAAGGACCCACCGAGCCGTGGCCGCCCGCGAAGCGCTCCGGCTTGATCCCCCATTGGTCCACGCCTTTCACCAGCGCCGCCACCATCGCATTAGAAGGCACGGGTGCGCCGGGGACATAAAGATCGGTCACGATTCCGAGCTTGGCGTCAGGCACGTATACGATGAGCATGTCCGCGGCGTGAGGATTGTCGACCATGTAAGCATCCGCCTCGCGCCCGCCATCGTTTACGCTCCATTTGCCATCGGCTTCGATCACCTTGGGCGTAAAGGCTTTCTTCGGCGCGTCCGGGTTCAGCGTTTCCGGCCGCACCAGCACTTTACGGAAATATTCGCCGTCGCCTTTGCCGACGACGATGGTGGCGCCTTCCGCAGCGTAGGTGCGCATGCCGCCGACATGGTCGACGTGGTGATGGGTCAGGATCAGATAGCGGATCGGCTTGCCCGGATATCTCTTCTTGGCCATGTCGATGGATTGAATCGCCTGGCCGTCGTCGTTCGGCGCTTCCACGGCAATGAGGTAATTATTGGTGGCGATGAAGAGCGTATTGTGCGTGCCGCCCTGAGTCTGGCTGACATTCGTGGCGACGTCGACCAGTTTCAACGTATCCAGATCGTCGGTATACTTCGCGTCCGAATCGTAATAAAAACCGGTGAACTGACGCCGGATGATCCATTGGAAAGGCGTCGCGTTCGCGGGCGCCGGCTTGGCGGCCGCAGTCAACATGGCTTGCGGGATGTTGAATGTCGCGGGCGGCAAAGCCGGGTTGATCATCACGCTCGAGAGCTTCAGGTCGGCTACCTTCATGCCGTTCAGCGTGTAAAGGGTGTGGAAGGCCATCTTCGCGCCGGAGACGTCTCGCCAATCCGAATATTCCGCGTCGAAGGAGGAATCGCCCTCCAGTGCGTCCCAATCCAGTGTCCGCACCCGCGCCGGAAGCTTCGTGGCCGGATCGAACATCACGATGTACGAACCATAATCGTCGCGATATTGCACTGCGGGATAGGTCTTGCCCCCAACGGTCTGATCGCCGATCGCAGCGACGCGGTCCAGATGCCGTTTCATTTCCATGACAATGAATGGGCGCTCCAGTTCGCGCAGGGTCGCGGTGAGGCGGCGGCCGGACATGCTGTGCTCGGGCTGATTGCCTTTCACGGTACGTTTGGGCAAGCGGCCGTTCGTCGCGTCGTTACCGATCACGTAGCCTGCCGCCGGAGTGATGACTTCGGTGTAGGTGCGCTTCTCGCCGTCGTCGGCCTTCGGTCGAATCCATTCGTTGCGCGCGAATCCGCGCTGTAGATCACGGCTCTGCGCAAGGTCTGACACGCCGGTGTCCGGTTTGGCAGGATCGGAAACAGAATACGATTCGCCGGGATCGAATTGCTCCAAACGCGCTTTCAAAGTAATGGTCTTCAACTTGTCGCCGCCGATCGCCGCATAAGCGGCGTTGACCAGTTCTTGTGGCGAGGTCGCAGGCACGGCCCGCGCAAAAGGCCCAACTATCAATGCGCTGATAGCAGCAGCGCAACACAGAAAGGCCATCAAATAGCGGCTACTTTTTCTGGACATGGATGCTCCTCCGTTCGTTCTGGGCGTTAGCTCAGGCACCGGCCGGAATTCTGACGTGCAGTCTACAGCAAGTTCATTCGGCGAGGCGAGGGCCACCGCCTCGCGCTGCCCTAGTGCCGTTCCAACTTGTTTGAGCAAATCGTCTTTCGTCTTGAACCGAACGAATCGACTTTTCACCTGCTCAACGGCAGCCGGCCAGATGAATCGATTCGTTCGGCTCTTGATTACGGCGATCTCTCGGAAACGTTCGCTTGCGCGTTTGGCCAATCTAGTTGGAACGGCACTAGGGTGCCGCGCTGGAAGTTTGAGTTTGCGGATGAATGATATTTCCTGGGGCGGCTAAAGGCTCGTTGAATGTGAAGGGCCGTATGCGATATGTTCTCACCGGGAAATTGAGTTTCCTTGAGTTCACCGCTGAGCGGTTCGGGGAGGAATGGACATATGAATCGCCGAGACTTCTTGATTTCGGGCCTGGCATCGCTTGGCCTTCCCTCACTTGGCTCGCTACCGCTGGCATCATTGGATGCGAACGAGCGGGCCACTGACCAGACGAATGTCACTCTTCGCATCGCTCCGATATCTCTGGAGATAGGACCAGGAAAAACCATAAAGACAGTCGGCTATAACGGGTCAGCTCCGGGTCCGATCCTGCGATTCAGAGAAGGGAAACCCGTCACTGTTGATGTGTTCAACGAGACGGACGTTCCCGAGACGGTGCACTGGCATGGGCAGCTGATTCCCTCAGCAGTGGACGGGTCGGTTGAAGAAGGAACGCCAGCAATACCGGCTCATGGCCATCGCCGCTATCGGTTTACTCCCAAACCCGCTGGCACGCGCTGGTATCACACGCACTCGATGGCGCATGCCGATCTGAGCCGTGCCGGTTTCTCGGGCCAGTATGGTTTCGCGATTGTCGAGCCCGCTCGCCACCCCGGCGACTACGACCAGGAAGTCTGCATTGCGGCCCATCACTGGGAGCCATCCCTGGCCCCTCTGGGCCCGGGTGACAATGGCTGGGAGATCGCTTACCGTTCCGCAACTTTGAACGACAAAATGCTCGGGAGTGGCGAACCTCTTCGCGTGCGCATGGGCCAGCGTGTCCTGTTTCGTTTCCTGAATGCGAGCGCCACAGACGAAATCAGGCTGGCGCTTCCCGGCCACCGCTTTAACGTCATTGCCATGGACGGCAATCCCGTTCCACGTCCCCAGACCGTGGATTTTGTTTACTTGGATATTGCCGAGCGCGTGGACGCCATCGTGGAAATGAATAATCCCGGCGTGTGGATTCTCGGTTCGCCCAAGGAAGACGAGCGCAAGATGGGCATGGGCGTGATTGTCGAATACGCGGATAAGACCGGAGAGCCGCAATGGCAGCAGCCGTCCGGTATTGTGCGCGGCCCCTGGGACTACTCCATGTTTGGGAGCGGAGGCACTGCGCCCGAACCGGATCACACGTTCGAGATGAAATTCCAAAAGATTCCGGGGCATAAAGTCGACTTCAATCGCTGGACGATCAACGGCAAGTCCTTCCCCGATATCGAAAAACTGCGTCTGGAGAAGGGCCAGCGCTATAAACTCTTCTTCGACAATAAGGACACCGGCGACATCCACCCGCTGCATTTGCACCGCCACACGTTTGAAGTCACGGAAGTCGGGGGCAAACCCATGGCCGGGCTGATGAAAGACGTCGTCAGCGTAGGCAGCCGCGGAACCGCTGCCATAACTTTTGTCGCAGATAATCCCGGGTTGACGCTTTTCCACTGCCACATGCAACTGCACCAGGATTTCGGATTCATGCAATTGATAGAGTATGCGGGCAGCTAAGGTGCGAGAAATGACTCGATTGACCAGATTACGGGCGCCGATGCAGCACGTGGACAGCGATGTCCGGCCAGAATTCGCGGAAGATATTCGTGAGCGCATCGCGGCCGAGAGCGTATCCGTACTTTTGGGCAATGCCTCCGGGCGTTCGCGTCTGGCTGGGATAATAGGTTATCGAAATACCTTGAGCGATACCCCGGCCCAGAATTTCGGAGATATTGAAGCTGTTGTGCCCATGATAGCTCGGCGTGATGAGGATGCGGCTGGCGGAATAGGTGTTACGGACTGGAGAAGTTTGGCCTGTCATCTGCGGTAGACCGTTCCGCCTTTCATGACGAAAGTAACCTTCTGCAAGACGCCAATATCCTGCAGCGGATTGCCGGGAACGGCGATTATATCGGCGAAGTACCCCGGTTTCAGGGCGCCGATCTGGCCCTGCCAACCGAGCAATTTCGCCCCATTTATCATGTCGGCTTGCAGGGCGGCAAGCGGCGTCATTCCATATTTGACCATCAGCACAAACTCACGGGCCTGCGTGCCGTGCGGATAAGGCCCCACGTCAGAGCCAACGGCCATGGGCACGCCGGCCGCAAGTTGTCTGCGGAACTCTTGAGCATGAAATTCGAGCAGCCGGCCCCAGGTGGCTTCTTCCGGCGAAGAGGGATGTTCGGCAAAGTACTCCTCGATTGTGAACGTCGGCACAGCGGGGATTTGTTTTTCGTGCATCAGCCGCATGGTTTCGTCGCTGAGCTGATAGGCATGATCTACGGAAGCCACGCCAGCTCGAACGGCATAGAGCGCGCCCGGCTCGCCCGTGGCGTGGACGGCAACGCGCTTGCCCACGCGCTCGGCTTCAGCCGCAGCGGCGCTGAGTTCGGCTTCCGTGTACTGATAGGGCGTGGAGAATTGGCGATTGCGGAAAGAATCTTCGCCGGTTTCGTAGATCTTTATGAAATCGGCGCCTTCCTTGATCTGCTGGCGAATCACAGCCACGAGTTCGGCAGAGTTATTGGCGAAGGTGGCGTTGGGGAGAACGCGCTGTTCGGGGTTATAGCCGAGGGCGTCTTCGTGCCCGCCCAGGATGGAAATTGCGTTGCCACTGATTCTCAGGCGAGGCCCGGGGATCAGGCCCTGATCGATGGCATTACGCACGGCGGTATCCGCCGAACCGGCGCCTTCGGTGCCCATGTCGCGCTCTGCCGTGTACCCGGCCATGAGATCCGCGCGCGCAGCCAAAGTCGCCATGATGGTGCGCTGCGGCACCGACTCCTGAACCGTCTGCAAATCCTCCGCTCCCGGATGCAGAAATAAGTGCACATGCGCGTCGATCAGGCCGGGCAGCAAGGTGGTGTCATCCAGGTCAATCATCTGTGCGCCCGCAGGATGATTCACCGCGGAACCGACCTCGGCGATGCGTTCGCCTCGCAGCAGTACTTCGCCGGGCGCGGATATCCGGCCGGTCTCGATGTCCAGCAGGCGCGCGGCATGCAGCACAACGGGTGCCGGCGTAGTGTTTGTTTGGGCTGGCGCGCGATGGATGAGCGCGAGAAGCCCGGCAGAGAACGCCAGGAGATAGGCCAGCCGCTTCCTCATAGCTTGGCGCGATGGTATCACTTCCGGCTGCTTTTGCGGATTGCCGGGAAGTTGGCGAAATTCTTTAAGTAAGGAAAAACGGGCCGAAGGCATGGCTCAGCATGCCTTCGGCCCGTTTTGTGCAAATGCAATTTCGCCAGCGGAGCAGCGCGGTTCTACGACGTCGGCATTGTGCCGGTGAAGTAGAAGATCACGTATGCCTTAATGCTGCCATCCGACTGCGGGACGCCGAAGACCTTCACCGGCGTGCCGGCAACCAGATGCGAGGCGACGTTGCTCGGCCCTGCAGAAGTGGTGAGGTCCTGCGGGCTGATGGTGATGATGCCATTGCTCTGGCGGTCGACTTGATAGAGTGGCGGAGCCGGAGACGGCGCCGGCGTCAATCGTAACCTGGTTGGTGCCGCCGGCCGCCTTGATGCTAAAGCTGCCGCCGCTGGAGCCGCTGTTCGTGACCCAGTTAGTGGCAACGAAACACGCCAACTCAAAGATAGTTGCGCTGGATGAGCGAAGGAGTGATGGTACGAGAGTACTACTGTGATTCAAATTGATAAATGAAGCTGTACCCGGCGGCGCTGCCTCCGGCTGCTGGCTTAGGCTTTGCTTGACTTCGGGACGATGTGAAAGTACAAGTGAGCTACGCTGTTTAGTCGGATTGGCGGACGCACCAGGTCTCGGAAGAGTACGAAGGGCAGATCAGGACCGTTCTTTCTTTGTCCTCTGACGAATTCGCGTCGCGCGTGAGAGTGCATGAATTCTTGTTTGTCGATTGTTATACCCGCCTACAATGAGGCTGCGATACTGCCGATAACGCTCGATTGCCTTCGTGCATTCTTGATGCGCCAATCGTTTGCGGCCGAAGTGATCATCGTAGACGACGGCTCGACTGATGACACAGCGGTTCTGGCGGGAGAATGGCAGCGAGCTTTTGAATCCCTTCGTCTAGTGCGCAACTCCGCAAACTTAGGAAAAGGAGCCAGTATTCGGCGCGGAATACTCGCGAGTCGTGGGGAATGGGTATTTGTTACCGATGCGGATTTGCCCGGCCGTCCAGAAGATATCCTGAGATTGCTGGAGGCGCTGCGCGATGGCGCCGCAGTCGCAATTGCGTCGCGTCGTCCCGCGCCGATGAGCTCCGCTCCCAGCCGCTCGCGCTTCCTGGCCAGCGTCGTGTATAGAACACTGGTGCGCGCGATTCTGAAATTGCCCCTGCGCGATACTCAATGTGGTTTCAAGGCATTCGTGCGCGAGCCGCTTTTGCCGGTTGTCGAGGGGCTTCGGCTAGGCGGATTCTCGTTCGACGTTGAATTTCTCTTTGCTGCATGGAAACGAGCATTGCCCATTCAGGAGGTCGAATTCAATGTGGTCGAACGGCGCGCCACCCGTCATGCAATCCTGCTGCAATCGCCGCGCATGCTGATGGACCTATTGCGGATTCGCTTCGCCGCCGCGCGGCCGTGGCGACACGCAAGTGTGGAAATCGCGGACCGTGGGCCATCGCCGAAGCATTCCGAGGACCACAACTTAGCGCAGGATTCTGATTTGCCCCGTCGCCAGTTAGATTTCAAGCTGGAGGCTGATCGGGAAGGTCCTCTTCCCAATCGCGAAAGTTAGTCCAGCGAATTCCCAGCCGCCCCACCATCTCCTTGACTTCCGGTGCAGTCAAAGCAAGCAACTCAGTTTCGCGTTGCCGCGTGAGTTCCCCGCCAAAAGATTCCACCTCCGCGCTTGCGTATCCGGGATGGCACATCAACTCAGTGGTGCCGTTCGGCACCAAAGCAAGAAGGGCCCGCAACGCTTTCACGTCCAAGAATCCAGTGTGGGCGAGGCCCAAAAAAGCGTCCGGGCAGACGAGGCCAGCCATGCGCATTTGCTCGCCGAATCGCCGTGCGACCGAGCTCACTGCATAGGCAACGGCCGACCGCTCGAGCGCGGCGATGCTGGCGCCGCCGATTTTCCAAAGCACAGGTAACGTGGCCTCGAGATTTTCCGCTGGACAGCGAACGGCGTGGATGCAAAATTCCCGCGCGAGAGCGATCACAATCGAAGAAAGTTGCGGCAGGATATGCACGTGCAGGTGGCCATCCAAATGCGTTGGCGTCACGCCTGCGTCGAAGACCTTGAGGACCTGGGCGCGAAATTCCGTGCGAATCTCCTCGAGGGTTATTTTCCTCCTCAGAATTCTCATCCACAGGCGGAACGGGCTGAGGTGCAATTCCCCACGCTCGTTCACGAGTCTCGGAATGCGAGCCGCAGGCGAGACGGGCTTTCCTTGACTGATGTTGAGGTGCACGCCGACTGAAACCTGAGCATACTGCCGGCTTAGAGCGATCGCCTGGTCAAACGCCGAACCATTTGCAAGCAGTGACGTGCTCGTCAGAATGCCGTCGCGATGCGCGACGATAATCCCGCGATTGACGCTCTCGGCGAGACCGAAATCGTCCGCATTCACAATCAGCCGTTTCATCGCTTGGCTTGTCGTTGACGTTCAATCAGTTTCGCCCGCCGGGCTGAGGATTTGCAAATGGAGCGCGGTTTTCAAGAAATCGTTGGGGCGAGATTCCCATCCGCGGTGTGCTTGCTCCATGCATGAATCAATAATCTCGCATGGGGCTCAACATCGGTGGCTGCCAAAGGGGGAATGGCGGGTAAGTCGGTCCAATCGCCAGACTGCTCCGCCTTCGGATGAAACACGTCGGAGCCTCAAGAACTAGGCATCAAGGTCCGTCATCATCCGGCCGATGATGCCATAGTCGCTGCCAATCACTTGTGGAGACGACCATAGTTAATCCTTATAAAACGCCATTCTGCGTCACATTTCGCGGTGTTTCGTTGTCGTAATATGTCACTCTTAACAGGTCAGAAAATCGCCGCGCCTGTAGCAGCCAAAGAGGTTTGCTCGTGTAGCGCGCTCATTTTGAAGGGCTTCGACAAATGTGTCGGAAGAATTACCCGTGCTCGGCCTGGATGGCGGCTGCCGTGCATTTAAGCAAGTACAGGCGAGGCAGCCAAGAATCCCAGGCGCCTTCGGAGGAACGAATTCAAATGCGTAACAAACAGAAGGGTTTCTCGCTAATTGAGCTTTTGATCGTGGTGGCGATTATTCTGATTATCGCCGCCATCGCCATCCCCAACCTGTTGCGGTCGAAAATGGCCGCGAATCAAGCTTCGCTAAACCAGTCTTACTCGATTACGGCTACCCCCATTACCGCGGCCACGACCGGACAGAATATGTATTACACCGATCAATCCGGCGTGATCCGCGTGAACACCTCCGGTTCGGGTGCAAACTCCGCCAGCACCCCGATCGGCTAAGTTTGTTGCGAGGCGTAATGGCAGGAAGGAGAGGAGTTGAACTCCTCTCCTTTTTTGTTTTTTCACTTTTGCCGGCTATATCCCGCATCGGCAGAAAGTTTGGACCTGGAATCGCCGGTCTCTTCCTGGCTTTCCGGCAATCTTCCCAGCAAGCGCCACCTTGATTGAGAAGTACGAACTAGAAAAGAAACGCCGCGCCGGCGTAAGCGGGGTAATCCGCAGCAGAGATGTAGCGGGCGTCGATGCGGCAGGCGCCGCGATGGGCGGCATAGGGTTACTGGCCTTTGCTTTCACCGTCTACAAGACGGTGGTGAGACATCCCGCATTAGAAGTGCTAGTACCTATTAAGCACAATCGAGTACCCACGGTCCATTGTTCCGGGTAGACGCAATTGCTATAGTCCAGCCCGCAGAATCAGCGCGCTTTCTCCTAAGTTGCTCATTCGCGGCGCTCTTAGCCCGGAAAGGCCGGCA
>WNGH01009362.1_pt1 | contig 10111 bp, 9 predicted proteins | sample 5400631 | NCBI WGS metagenome assembly WNGH01 (sample SAMN13153373, study PRJNA577476) | soil metagenome | isolation source: 115 cm soil or saprolite under Garry oak tree replicate 1 | place: USA:California | collected 2016-06-15 | reverse complement strand
CGCCGATGTGACGCCAAGGAGGCTCACGCTTCCGAGCACTGTAGCAGGAGCGCAGGTCGAGGCACAGCAGATCATCAAGGCAGCCCAGACGCAGTATGATTCTGCGCAGAACGAGGCGGACAGGCGCGAGTCAAAGCTGCGCTCGATGGAGAAACTAAGTGAAGCTGTCGGCAGCAACAACGACGCGGCGAACTACCTCACCTCGCAGATCCTCAATGACCTGCTTGAGCAGACGCCGTCGAAGAACGTCGGACGCATCACTGTGCTCAACGGTCTGTCTGGAAGTGATCAAGCAATCATCAGCCGACAGAGCGTGCTGCAAGGAAGATAGAGTTTCTTTTTTCTACGTCGAGGCGGGACCCCTGAAAACGGCTCGGTCAGCGTTAGACGTCGATGACGGGTCCGGGGGGAAGAGGTGGCGGGATCCTCCCCTGTTGACGCTTGCGAATGGCCACAACAATCGCCACACATCCCGTCCACGTTGGCAGCATATCGGCAACCGGCAAGAACTCCAGGGCAAAGGTCGGCAGCAACAAGGGATGGAACCCGATGAGCCGCCATGTCAGGATCATCGCCGTCACGTCGAGCAGTTCATCGGCAAACGCCCACCCGAAGGGACCCAGGAGCAATTGGAGCAGATCGGTCGTCACCGCGACGGCGTAAGCGAACCTCACGCGCTTTCGTGTGAGAACGGGCGATTGGAATATCTGCAGGAATGCCTTAAACACTTGGTAAACGAGTATACCGACTCTCGGCGGAACATCGTTAAGGCGGACTTTGAGGACTCGGGAGAGTGCTGGAGTTTGGACATTTTTGGGCTCGTCGAAGATGAAGAATCGTGTCCCTCCCAGAGGGAGAGAGACATGCAAACTCCAGGAGCACTCGGGAGAGTGTTGCCGAACAGGAGACGCGCGATCAGGAAGTCCTTCCTGCGCGAACAGAGAATTGGCTGCATATTTCAAAGGCCGACGCACCGAGCGCGAGGCCTGTGCCCCTCTGAAGATCATCAATGCGTTCGTTCGCGACCGGTAGAGCCCGACCCGCCCGCCGCTGCCGCGTACCAATGCCACCATCCTCCGGCCACGCCGAAGGACGATGGCTCGCTCTTACTTGCCGATCACCAGAATCGAAAACGAACCTGGTACCGGTGTGCCCTGGGCCCCGCGGCCTCCGCCAGGCGGTGGCGGCGCGGCCGGCCCGCGCTCAAAGCTCATGGTCAGGATGTGGTTCGTCTTGCTGTCGAACGTCACCGTCCGGGCGCCATTCATCGTCTGAAGATTCTGCTCGACTTCAAAACTCGTCGGGCTCTTCTCCTTGACGACGGTCAGCGTGCCGTTGCCATGCGTGCTGAAGGCTTCCATCGTCGACGGGTTGAACACCGCGCCGTCGGAGCCGCCGGCGAGCGGCAGGCTCGTGAGGATCTTGCCGTCATCGGCACTCAGAATCACCATCATCGGTTGCGGCGGCTGCGCCGGCGGATTTCCCGAGTTCGCGCATGCCGCGAAGAGCACATGATTCTTCAAGTCCAACGCCAGCCCGTTGCACCTGCCCTTGTCCCCAAAGGGGTAGTGCGCGATCGCCTTCATCGTCTTTACGTCGACGGCTGTGACGCTGCCCTGCGCGTCCTGCATAACCGCCCAGAGCTTGCCGTTGCCGTCGGCAACCGCTTGCTCCGGTACGCCGCCCAGATCGATCGTGCCGAGCACGCTACCGTCCTTCGAATCGATCACCGTCGCGTCCTTGGTCGGGTGACTGAAGATGTAGACCCTATCGTTGAAGGCATCGAAGAGAATGCCGTCCGGCTGGGCGGCGCCCACATCGATCTGCTTGATGAGCTTCAGCGTCTTGGTGTCGAACATAGAGACCGGCTTGCTGCTCGAGAAGCCGTGGCCTGACTTCGGGTCGACCGCCACACCGTTCCCTCCGGTGCCCGGAATCTCGCCGACCGGCTCGAGCGTGTCGAGGCTGAAGACTGGGATCCGGCCCGGCACTGCGGCCACGGCAGGTGCGGTGTCCGTCGCCGGAATCGCTCGCGTGCCACCACGCGGAATGTATAGCCGGCGTCCGGCGACGTCGGCATAGATATAGTCAAAGCCGCCTTCTCCGCCGACCTTAGCCGTCTTGAGCACCTTGTACGGGCCGACTTGTTGAGCCAACCCGATTGGCGCGAACGTCGCGATCGCCACTGCAAGCACTAAGCAAAATCGTCGCATTAAAATTCTCCTGGAACGAGTATAGCTCAGGCAAAGGTCATCGAACCAACTTCGACCACCGGCAGTCAGGATCAGCAGTAAAGCAATTTTCAATTTAAACACTTCTTCAGGCAGGCCTGTGCTGACCTGGGCGCTTGGTGCGAGGAGGCACGTAGTGGAACCGAACCAGATAGATATTCTCGCCTTTACCGTGCTGCGCGACTTTAAGCAGATCGAGGACACCCAGGAAACCCGACTCTCGCGCCAACTCTGGAGTGATATCCGGAAAACCGATTGGGGTGATCGAATCCACCTCGATCTCACCCTCTTCCATACTGTACCGGGCACCCACTTTGACGTGGGGCTGCGTCCATATCCGGATGCTGCAAGTAATTTCTCCGCGACGAACTCCCTCGCGCAAACGCTTGGTGAAGACCATGAGGAGAGTTTACAACCGGCGGAGGACGGAAGGTAGCTGCCCTCGCGCCTTGACAAGTACGCTGCTTCGGCGTACTCTGTATGCTGTTATGGCGTACAAGGCGCTGACCGTCGAGGAACTCCTGGCCCTGATGAAAAAGATCCAGGGTGAAAAGACCAACACCGAATTCGCCGCCGATCTAGGGATCTCCAAGCAGTACCTGGGCGACATTTACAAAGGCCGCAAGATCCCCAGCGACACCGTATCGGCCGCGTTGGGTTTTGAGCCGAAGGTAGAGACCCGTTACGTTCCGTCAGCGACCGCCGCCAAACCGGAGGCGCCCAGTGTCCCAGCATCACCGCGAAAAACAGCTCGTGCTCGTAAACGTGATTCTTGATAAGTCCGGCTCGATGGCCAGCAAATTGAACGACGTGATCGAAGGCTTCAACGCCTACGTCACCGGACTGGGGGAGGAAAAGACGGTGAACTACCTGTTCTCTCTCACCTTGTTTGACACCCAGGTGGCCCACCGCCACGTGGCGATTCCGCTGGCCGAGGTGAAGAAGTTGGACGTCAAGTCGTACCAGCCCGGCGGCAACACGGCGCTCAACGACGCGATTGGAATCACGGTGCGGAAGGTCGATGCCGACCAGCCCAAGGTCGACAAGATCGTCACCGTGATCATGACCGATGGCGAGGAAAACGCCTCGCGCGAATGGACGCTCGATGCCGTGAAGGGCCTGATCGAGCAGAAGGAGAAGGAAGGCGCCTGGACATTCGTGTTTCTGGGAGCCGCGCCCGATGCGTGGGCCCAGGGCAGGGCGTATGGCATCCCCGCGGCCAACGTCGCGCAATATAGCGCGGACCGATACCGGCAAACGTTCACGGCCGTATCGCTCGGGACGAATGCAGTCGCTGCCAGCCCGAGGCGTCATTCGAAGAGCCTGTTCGATTGCGTATCCAAGGAAATACTGCGCAAGGCGGGGCTGCGGCGGGCGGAGGAGAAGAACTAATTCGGGATCAGGGTTAACGCCCTGGCTGCGTGGGGGCTTTGCCCAATAATTCTGGCACGATCGCTAAAGATATTGCGGATCCACGGTGCGCCAGGGTAAAACGCGAATAATCCACGCCCGCAAAGCGGATCGCATCATGGAGAAAATTTATGCCAAAGCACCAAACAGGCTAAGAAATTGTGGACGAAGAAGGAACTCGATGAACAACACCGACACGATCGCCAAGCCGGTGTTCCTGAAGAATTCCTGTACCGCCCAGATCGTTCCGTTCAAGTTTCCAGGGATAAGCGCCACGATGCTGGGCCTGGGGAAACAGATTTGCGGAATGTGAAGGTCGCGATTCACATCAAACTAGACGCAGACATTATCGAGTTCTTCAAAGCGCGAGCAGCTGAGCCTAACGCCGCTCCTTACCAAACTCAGATTAACAATGCACTAAGAGAAGTCGTTCAGAACCGTGCAACGCAAACACCGGAGCGACTCGTCGAGGCCGTTGCGGGTAGGCTTCTACGAGATCCGGCGTTTATTCAATCTGTTCGAGGTAAGACTAAGAGACACGCGTGATTTCCGTACCGGCCGGCATAAGTACAGAACTCCTGATGTCGAGGAATTCAGGATGAACCTATACGAAGCGAAAAATCCCCTCCTTGGCAAAGGAGGGGTGGACGCGCCATCAAAAAATATTCCCGTTCTTTTAAAAGGCGCGGACGGGGTGGTTCGTTCAACCTCCGAATAGATCCTAACGGTAGCTTGAACGAACCACCCCGTCTGCGCCCGGCTAAGGTGGCTTCGCGACATTTCATTGATGGGCGCAGCCACCCCTCCTTCGCCAAGGAGGGGAATTCCAGCTCATTCTGTTTTCCTCGTTTGTCTGCAAATTGTCTGGCGAGATCAGGATCTCTGAAGTACGACTATTGCTGTCAAAGTCAAACCCGAAGTCGAGTCGGAGTGGACATGCCTTTCGCGGATTCACAGGAAATTCGGAGAGTCGGAAGGATGTGCCTTATGACTCTCGCCGGAGATCCTTAATGATTTCCCGGCTCGCATTAGCGCCAGGAGCGCCCGTCACGCCGCCTCCTGGGTGTGTTCCGGCGCCGCAGAGATAGAGACCTTTGATTGGAGTTCGGTATTGAGCCCAGCCGAGGATGGGGCGGAAGGCGAAGAACTGATCGAGTGAGTGCTCCCCATGAAAAATGTGGCCGCCCGTGAGGCCGTATGTTTGCTCCAGATCGAGCGGCGTAAGGATCTGGCGGTGAACGATCAATTCACGGAGGTTTGGCGCGAAGTCGGAAAGGGTATGAACGACGGTATCGCCGAACTGTTCACGCTGCGAATTCCAGCCGCCACTCTTCAGTTCATAGGGGGTGTACTGAACGTGGATGGACATCACGTGCGCGCCTTTCGGCGCGAGGGATGTGTCGACGAGCGACGGAATGGCGATATCCATGTAAGGCTGTGGGGAAAACTCACCGTACTTGGCTGCATCGAAGGCGCGTTCGAGGTAGTCGATGCTCGGGCCAATGTGGATTCGTTCCGAGATCTCCGAAAAATTCGGCAACCCCGACAAGGCCAGGTTCACTTTGGCTACCGATCCTGTACATCGGTAGTTTCGGACTTTCATCAGAAAGTTCGGATCCAGAGCAGCCGGGTCCACCAGCTTGAGGAACGTGTGCCGGGGATCGGCACTGGATACGACCGCAGTCGCGGAAATCTCTTCTCCGCTGGACAGCACCACACTCGTGGCCTGCCCATCCTTCACGCGAATGCCCGTGACGGCCGCATTTTTACGAATCCGAACGCCTGTGGCCGTGGCAACCTTGACCAGCGCTTCGGTGATCGCTCCGGCGCCGCCCTTCGCAAACAAGGCGGGGGCGACGGCATATCCGTCGGCCGCCGCCTGCAGCAGGACTCCCAAGCTGGTTCCCGCCGACCATGGTCCGGCAAATGCGCCGAAGATTCCACGCGCAGCGATTGTTGCCCGCAGCAAGCCGCTCTCGAACCATTCCGAAACCAGGTCCGCCACGGCCATCGGCCCCCAACGTAAAAGCCGATAAGCATCCTTCTTATCCAAATCCCGGAATTTCAAACCGAGCTTGCCGATATTCAAATAATCCCCGATTTTGAGATGGTCCATGTCCGGTGGCGTCATCGACAAGAGAGGCGCGGCAACGCGCCGGACTTGAGCGAGGTTTCGGTGAAATTCCGCGTATTTTTGCGCATCGTGGCCGGAAATCCGCATCAACTCACCCACGGTACGCCCATGATCCTGGCAAATGTGAAGCGAGCGGCCTTCTGGATTCAAAGCCAGGACGCGAACTTCCGGACTGATCATTGCAAGTCCGCGTTTCTCAAGCTGCAGTTCGCGCGCAATGCGCCAGAACAAGGAACTGGCTGTATGGGCAACTGCCGGACATCGAAATCCGGGCATCAATTCCTCGGTGACCGTCGATCCGCCAACGACAGCCCGGCGCTCCAACACCAGAGGCGGAAACCCGGCCCTGGCCAGGTAGCAGGCGGCCACCAGACCGTTATGCCCAGCACCAATCACGACGACGGCTTGTCGCTCGCTCGGCATTACCGTCTCCAGTCGCTCAAGATCTTTCGCGCCGCATTCAGCCCGGACGCTCCCATAATGCCGCCACCCGGATGTGTGGCCGAGCCGCACATGTAGAGGTTGCGAATCGGCGTGCGATATTGAGCCCAACCCGGCACAGGCCGGAGGAAGAACAACTGCTCCAGTGTCAGCTCACCTTGGAAAATGTTGCCTTCAGAGAGACCGAATCTGCGTTCGATGTCGAGCGGTGTCAGCACCTGGCGGTGCAAGATGATGTCGTGGAGGTTTGGCGCGAAGTCGGCCAGGGTATTGATAACCGTATCGCCGAACTCCTCGCGCTGCTCATCCCATGTCCCTTCCTTCAAGTGATAGGGGGCGTACTGAACGAAGCAGGACATCACGTGCTTGCCCGGTGGTGCGACGGATGGATCGGTCAGGCTCGGAATAACGATGTCGATGTAAGGACGGCGCGAGAACCGGCCATATTTGGCGTCATCGTAGGCTCGTTCCATGTACTCGATGGTGGGAGAAATCGAGATGGCGCCTCGAAGATGTGGCCCTGCGCCAGGAAGGCACTTGAAGTCGGGCAGTCCATCGAGAGCGAGGTTCACCTTTCCGGAGGAGCCACGAAATTTGTATCGGTGGATGTCGTCTACGAAATCGCCGGGCAGGTTTTCGGGCCCCACCATTTTGATGAATGTCAATCGCGGGTCGACGCTCGAAGAGACGACCTTTGCTCGGAACTCACCACCATTCTCCAGAGCGACTCCCGTGGCTTCTCCATTCTGGACAATGATCTTCGCAATCGGCGCTTCCGTACGAATCTCCGCTCCAGCTTCGCGCGCGGCAGCGGCGATGGCGTTGGATATCGCACCGGTCCCACCGCGCACAAGTCCCCACGAGCGGAATGCGCCGTCGATCTCTCCCATGTAGTGGTGCAGTAAAACGTAGGCCGTGCCCGGAGAGCGTACACCGAGGAACGTTCCGATGATTCCTGAAGCGGCCATCGTGGCTTTCAGCACGTCGGTCTCGAACCATTGATCGAGAAAGCCGGCGGCACTCATCGTCATCAATTGGACCTGGTTGTATTTGTCCTCCATCGGCAACCGTTGAAAGCGGCGCGCGATGGAGAGCAGGTCTTTGAGGCCATGCAGATTCAGTGATGCGGGATCCGGAGCCCTCATGCCGAGCATCGGTTTCACAAAGCGGCCCATCTCGACCATCGCTTTGCCGTATTCCTCGTAGGCCTCCGCATCCAGTCGAGAGTGACGCGCAATCTCGCGGCGCGTTTTCGCGTGATCGTTCACGCGCCAGAGGTAATCTCCATTCGGCATGGGCGTGAATGTGCCGTCCAGTGGGAGGACCTCCATCCCGTGGCGCGGCAGATCGAGTTCACGAATGATCTCGGGACGGAGTAAAGACACGACATACGAAGCGACGGAAAACCTGAAGCCCGGGAAAATCTCTTCAGTAACCGCGGCCCCGCCGAGTACGTGGCGTCGCTCGAGGACCAACACTTTCTTGCCCGCTCTCGCGAGATACGCAGCGTTGACCAGTCCGTTATGTCCGCCACCGATGACAATCACGTCGTATGTGGAATCCATGATTAGCCAGATGTGAGTCTATCGGGCGGGCGATACAAAGCTCAAGGCCGGAGGAATTTCGCTTTGATTCACCTTTATGCCCAACAGGTGTAGCTTTGCGTGCCGGAGTCTTCACTGGTGCCCAACACGGGCACAAAGCCTGGGAAGTAAACGCATTTGGTTGTTGACAAAGTTGGCTTGAAGCGAATTCCCCTCCTTGGGAAAGGAGGGGTGGCTGCGCCCATTAATAAAATGTCGCGAAGCCACCTCAGCGGGCGCAGACGGGGTGGTTCGTTCAAAAGAAATTGTTTGGAGTTTGAACGAACCACCCCGTCCGCGCCAGTCAAAGGAACGGGACCATTTACTTGATGGCGCGTCCACCCCTCCTTTGCCAAGGAGTATTCAGAGCTGTCCTGCTGGCCAGCTCCATAACAGTAAGGAACTTTTGATTGGTCCAGTTCGGTCCCTGCCGTCATGTACAAAATCGGAGACGGCAACGGTAAGCGTAGATCGGTTTTCCCAATGGTGCTAGCTTCGGCGAGCCCGTCAAGGAGTTTGATCCCAGGCCCGTGCGCCATAACATTGGTGACGCGCAACCGCTGTTTGCGTTGCGATGATCCCGCTTGAGAGATTTCCAAATTTTGCACGCCTGGCTCGTTGCCGAACTTCACGAACGGAGACGATCCATGGCCAAGACAAAGAAAAGGAAACAGCGAAAATTGGACCGAAGTTTGCCCGCAATGAGACCCAACGCCGGCGGTATTGATATTGGGGCCACCGAGATCTTTGTCGCCGTACCGGCCGATCGGGATACCGAATCGGTCCGATCGTTTCCCACATTCACCGAAGATCTGCACGCCTTGGCGGACTGGCTGCAGCAATGCCGCGTCGACACGGTGGCAATGGAGTCCACTGGCGTCTACTGGATTCCACTGTTTCAGATCCTGGAGGCGCGAAACATTGAAGTCCATTTGGTCAATGCTCAACACGTGCATCACGTTCCTGGCCGCAAGTCCGACGTCCTGGATTGTCAGTGGCTTCAGTATCTCCATTCGGTTGGCTTGCTGCGGGCCTCGTTTCGCCCCGAACAGGCCGTCTGCGAAATTCGTTCTCTCATGCGGCATCGCGAAAACCTTGTTCAGATGGCCTGCGTGCATGTGCAGCATATGCACAAGTCGCTGGATCAAATGAACCTCCAGATTCACCACGTCATCAGCGACATCACCGGCGTCACCGGACTGGCTATCGTCGACGCCATTGTGGCCGGAATTACCGACCCCAAAGAATTAGCCAAGTTGCGCGACCACCGGATCAAAGCCTCCATCGCCACCGTTAAAAAAAGCCTCGTTGGCGATTACCGTCCTGAACACATTTTCACGCTGAAGCAATCGGTGACGGCCTACCGGCAGTACCAACAACTCATTGCCGATTGCGATCGGGAAATTCAGCAACGCGTTCAAACTTTCGAAACCAAAGACGACCACCCTTCGCCGGCCAACGATTCTTCCAGCGCCACCACCCCACCTCCGTCAAGTTTCGATCTCCGCAATCATCTGAAACGCATCTTTGGTGTCGATCTCACTCTCATCCCCGGCTTCGATAGCCTCCGCGTTGAGACCATCTTCAGTGAAACCGGTGCCGATCTGTCCTCGAAGTTTCCAAACGATGACCGTTTCTGTTCCTGGGTCAACCTCTGTCCAAAAGACGGCACAAGCGCCGGTCGGCGCATTCGCGGGCCGAAGATGAAAACCAAAAACCGCGTCAACCAAGAATTCCGGATGGCTGCTCAGTGCCTTCACAACAACAAGTCCTACCTGGGCGATTACTACCGGTCCCAGCGCGCACGCTACGGCGCTTTGAAGGCCATCAAGAACACCGCTCACAAATTGGCCCGCATCTTTTACCACGTCGTTACAACGCGGCAGCCGTATGACGAGACCGTGTTTGCTAAACTTGAAGCTCGTAACCAAAAACGCCGCCTCCACAACCTACAAACGCGTGCGCGGCAAATGGGTTACACGCTTGTGGAGGCCCATGCGTAATCCCTCCAGCTCCTTGAGAGGGGACTTCGCTTCGACCGCTATCTAGCGAGATTAATTGCGTACTTCTGAGGGCTTTATTTGCCTGCGTCTTCAAATTTTTGATACTACCGAATCTACCGTTACAGTGCACTAGTATCGCACCCGGCGTGCCCGGCTCGATTGACCTTCCCGAACTGGCGGAGGTAAGATCATCCCCATTTCCCAATCATGAAAGGCGATGAGTATGTGGCCAGTTCGATTTGGTGTTTTGATTCTAATATTAGGCGCCAGTACTTTGTTTGCCCAGCACGAGTACACTCAGTCCGAGAT
>WNGH01007855.1_pt1 | contig 10111 bp, 8 predicted proteins | sample 5400631 | NCBI WGS metagenome assembly WNGH01 (sample SAMN13153373, study PRJNA577476) | soil metagenome | isolation source: 115 cm soil or saprolite under Garry oak tree replicate 1 | place: USA:California | collected 2016-06-15 | reverse complement strand
TTGATATAGATCGGGAAGCTGTGGTCCATCTGCTGGATTCGGTGCCCGAGTCGATGGAGTCCTCGATGCAACGTGACCAGGCCGCCGGCCGTCCCCTCGAGCTTGATGCGTTAGGCGGCGCCTTGCTCAGGCGCGCAGCAAAGGCGGGAATCGCGACTCCGGTGACGCGCCGGCTGGTAAGCGAGCTCCAATCCAGAAGCGGCCACCCGGCAGCCACCGGCAGGGAATCGTGACCACCTCCGAGGGCAACCGAGTCGCGGTAGTGCAGGCTGCACCGGTCGTCTTCGATTGCGCCGCCACGTTTGCCAAGGTGCAGAAGTTGGCCTCCGACGCAGCAGCTGGTGGAGCGGGCTTGGTTCTGTTTCCTGAGGCTTTCATCTCCGGCTATCCCCGAGGCATCTCTTTCGGCACCGTCATCGGCGACCGTACTCCGGAAGGCCGTGATCACTTCCGCAGGTACTGGGAGAGCTCCATCGACGTTCCGGGACCAGCATTGGACCAGCTCGTCGTCCTCGCTGCCAAGCTCGGGATCTACATGGTGATTGGCGTCGTCGAGCGGGAGGGAGGCACTCTCTACTGCACGGCCATATTCGTCTCGCCAGACGGCTATCTGGGCAAACATCGCAAGGTCATGCCTACCGCGGCCGAGCGTCTGGTCTGGGGTTTCGGCGACGCATCCACGCTCCCCGTCTTTGACACGCCGTTTGGGCGATTAGGGGCAGTCATTTGCTGGGAGAACTACATGCCGCTGCTGCGAATGGCCATGTACTCGAAGGGCATCCAGATCTATTGCATCCCGACCGCGGATGGGCGGGAGACCTGGCTGTCTACGGTGCGCCATATCGCTCTGGAGGGCCGTTGCTTTGTCCTTTCCGCCAACCAGTTCACCAGGCTTTCCGACTTTCCCGCGGACATCAAGAACGAGCTCGCCTCAAAGCCCGACGATATCGTCTGCTTCGGCGGAAGCTGCATCGTTGGTCCAATGGGCAACCTGCTCGCAGGTCCCGACTTCACCGGAGAGTCGATCCTATTCGCAGACCTTGATCTCGCCGATGTGGCGCGCGCGAAGTACGACTTCGATGTAACCGGTCACTACGCCCGGCCAGACCTGTTTCACCTCGAAATCAACGAACATCCGCAAAAGCCCGTCGTCTCGATCAAGCGCGACACGGAAACGACGGCTTAGAGGCGCCGCTACTGTTCGCGGCTCCAGCCGACCGATCTGGTTGCAGCATTCATGTGAACCGGGTCTGGGCAAAGAGAACGCCCGCAATCGGATTCGAAACCGGCCACATTCAGCTGCGAGTGCTGGTTACTCGTCCTCGATCTGGTTGTGCAGCGCCTGGTCTGAGGAGAGTGCCTTAGACAGCGCCGTTCCGTATCGGCGTCCTCGATCTGGTTGCGTGAATGGCCACCATTAAACGACTTGATGACGAAAATGAAATTGCGTCGAAGGCTTCGAGCTTCCACAGGATCGAACCGTTGGCCGAGGAGGGCCGCGCCAGGCCGAGTCAACCGGAAGATCAACCGCTAATCGCCGACTGGTGGAGGCTTGCCCGGAAGTGTTCTTCCCTTGACATTACGCCTCGGATCAGCCGAGACTGAGGCTGGACCGCGCACGACGGTGGCACTCGCGACGTGCAATCGACCGGGTCGCCCGGCATTCTCCAGGATGGAGGAATTTTCAAGGAGGAGACCATGCGACGGAAACTAGTGGTCATCCTTTCCCTCTCGGGACTTCTCGTGGCGAGTGCGAGCGTGGCTGTCGAGGCCACATATCCAGGCACGAATGACGGCAGGCTCGCTTTCGGGATGATAGTCGGTGGCAACGTCGACATATACAGCGTGCTTCCAAGTGGAAACGACCTGCGCCGGCTGACAACAGATGCGAGCTTCGACGCCTGCGCCTCGTATTCACCCGACGGAAAGGAGATCGCCTTCTGTAGCAACCGCAGCGGCGCGAGCGAGATCTGGAAAATGAAGCAGAACGGCACACAGCAGGAGCAGCTCACGCACCTGAGCGGCAACGTCACCTTCCCCGATTTCTCGCCGGACGGAAGCAGGATCGTTTTCGGCGGGAGCGCCGGTGGCTCCAACCCCGATCTCTGGATCGTGAACAGCGACGGCAGCGGTACGACTCGGCTGACGTCGGGCCCCGACGTCGACATCTTCCCGGCCTGGTCGCCAGACGGAAGCAAGATCGTCTTCATCAGGAACGGCCAGGTCTGGACGATCAACGCTGACGCTGGCGTTGCGACTCAATTGACCTTCGACCCCGCGCTGAAGGGGCAGGTTCCGGACTGGTCGCCGGACGGCAGCAAGATCGCTTACAACAGCGGCGATGACATCTGGATCATGAACGCGAACGGCAGCGACCAGCATCCCCTCTTCGTTGATCCGAGCACGATCGAGTTCGGGCCGGCCTGGTCGCCGGTCGGAGACCAGATCGCATTCGTCTCATTCCCGCTCGGAAACCCGGGCGCACGAACGATCTACGTGATCGACGCGGACGGAACCGGAAAGCACGCCGTGCACCCTGGACCGGGACCGCAAATCGTGCCGGCCTGGCAGCCACGCGGCGACCGGATCGACTAGGTGAGATTCAACTGGCGTTAGTGCGGCGCGGGCATCGCCCCGGACGTTCAACCGCCGGAGGTTCTTTGTGGGGGACTTGAGTTGCCCTAGGCGCTCGGGTACAAAACCGGCCAGCCTTGAGAACCCGCGAGAACGAGTTACTCATCTTCGATTTGGTTGTACATCACATCGACTGCGAGGTGGCTCAGGCGATCGCGATTCGTATTGGCGTCCTCCATCTGGTTGCTCGAAGGGCCACCATTGAACGACTTGAGGACGAGAGTGAAAGTTCGTCGAAGCACTGGCCATCAACCTGCCGCCTTGACCATAGAACAGCCGCACCTTTCCACGGTTAATCCCCTGAGGGCGCAGCCGATCGGCGGGCGCCCGCCGCGAAGATGGGTGGACCAATCAGCGCGCCGGGCTTGCCGCTTGCAGATCGGGCCAGTGGCTTTGCTCATGCCGAGTCAGGTAGCTGAGCTGCTGTATGACCGTGATCCGGCCCCATTCAGGATGGCGTCCTGTCCGCCGCCACTCGGCTTCGCTGAGTCCACGCAGCCAGGCAACTTCTTCCAGGCGCTCACCTGTGAACTTTTCCACCAGGTGGCTGAGGACCGGCTGCCCAGGCTCCTTGACAGCCGTGGACGGTACCGCAGTGAGCTCCGGGTCTTCCTCCTCCACCATGCGGTGGACTCTGCCCATCATCAGGTGCTGGGCACCAAGGAAGTGCGACATGACCTCTGCCAGCGGCCATTCACCAAGTCGGGCACTCACGTCATCCACGCTGGAGCACGCGTGCCGAATGCGATCCGGAGATGCCTCCATCGCAGCAAGCAGTACAGGCACTTCCAGCGGCTCGAGGTAATAGACGGGTAGGACCTCTTCGAAAGTGAGCCGGCCAGAATGGCAGGCGCTGCACTCGCCGGGTGGATCGCCACGAAAGAGCTCCCCACAACGCCGGCAAACGAAGATGCGCTGCGTGATGTCCTCCGGCAGATGGCACCCCGAATTTGCGATAGCCTTGTCCAACTCCGGCCCGGGCATTGGGTGCTCAACCGTTGCCCTGATCTCTTCGGAAAGAGCCGCCGCCCGGAAGACCTTGGCCTCGTTGTAATGGCCATCGGATTCGAGCCCGCGGGCAACCGCTAGCAGTCGCAGCACTTCCACGCCGTCCCTAGCCACGTCGGTTGGGCTAATTGCCTCTTCTTCGCTTCATAGTTGAACCAGCACCTGGAGATCAGCCGACGAGCGCTCACCCACCGAAGCAGGCGTCGATTATGAGACCTCCGGTGATGGCCGCCGCGGTCGCCGAGTCGTGCGAAGCAGCCCCACCCGTGCCAGTCCCCGGATTCGAGAGGACTGAGTTGCACGCGGTGGCAACGTTGGTCCCGGGCTTCTCTGGGAAGGTGCTACCGGGCGAACCGGAATCGGCGTACGCCGGCGCCATCGAGACCAGCATCAAGCCGAAGGCTGCCAGAGCCGATATGGTTAAACGCTTCATTCTCATATCCCCCAAATACGTAGTTGTCGAAGGCGAGGCGATTCGGTCCCACGGCTCACGTAAGCACCGGACGGTGCGCCGGTCAACGCGCGAATGCCAGGCGCGGCCGTGTCGCGACCGGCAAGCAGGGGCTCTCTGGCCGACGTAGCCGCCGATGACCAGTCGGGCACTGCCGTTGGGAACAGACGCCCCGGCGCGGCGTATCGCGTCAACACACGTCTCCTTCTTCCGCCCGATTCCTCATCGCCAGGGAACCAATAGCAGCCAGAGCCATGGCCACGATGCCGACCGCCAAAGTGGGCGCCATGGCCTGAATGTACGCGTGAGTCAGGACGTCATGGGCAAGGCGGTGCATCAGGTCGTTCGGGCCGACGGCGCCTGCCGCGCCGAGCTGCCGTGCGCCTCCCCTCACTGCCCCGCTCAACACGTCCACGAAGGGGGTTCGGGCCGCGACCGGCAGCTGACTGGAGTAGATGACGGCTTGGTCGTGCATCGTCGTCGCCAGCTGGTTCTGCAGCAGGCCGCCGATCACCGCGACGCCCAGGACCTGGCCCACCTGGCGTGAGGCGGGCACGAAGCCCGACGCCGCACCGACCATCCCTTCGGGAATGCCGGACATGACCATGCTGAAGAGGGGCGCCATGATCAGACCCGAGCCGAGCCCCACAACCGCCAGCGGCAGGATCAAGTCGTGGACGGACGCGCTCACTGAAGCGGCGTTGAGGACCAGCCAGAAGCCAACTCCGCTGACGGCCGTTCCCGCCAGCAGCACGTACTTGCCGCCCACGGCGTCGGCAAGACGCCCGCCGATTGGAGCCGCGAACAGCAGGGCCAGGAAGGTGGGCATCAGGGCGTAGGCGGTACCCAGTGGGGTCAGCCCGAGAACGACCTGGCAGAACAAAACGACGGGTAGCAGCAGGCCGAGCATGGAAAAGGCAGCGAGGGCGGCGATGGCGTTGCCGACGGCGTAGTTGCGGTGGCGGAAAAGCGTTAGGGGAAGCAGGGCCCCCCGATGGCGCAGCTCCCAGACGACGAATGCTCCGAGGAGGATCAAGCCGCCGCCGATGACATCGGGGATGCCGACCGGACCCGAGATCGCACCCCAGGTGTACCGCTCGCCGTCGAGCAGGCCGTAGACAACACCGAGGAGGCCCGCGCCTACGAGCACGATGCCGATGGGGTCGATGCCGCGCCGAATGCCGGCGCGCGCGGCCGGGAGTACGAAGAAACTGCCGGCCAGGGCGACGATGCCCAGTGGCACGTTGATGCCGAAGATCCAGCGCCAGCTCCAGGCGGTGATGACGTAGCCGCCAAGGACCGGACCCGCAATCGCGGCCAGCGCGTTCAGGCCTCCGAACAGGCCTAGCGCAAGCCCTCGCCGTTCCGGGGCGAAGGCATTGGTGACGAGGGCCAAAGCCTGCGGCGTGAGCAAGCCGCCGCCGGCGCCCTGAAAGACGCGCGCGATGATCAGCTGGGTGGAGTCCTGAGCCAGCCCGCAGGCAACCGACGAGCCGGTGAACAAGACGAGCCCGATCGCGAACAGGTTGCGCTGGCCGTAGAGGTCGCCGAGGCGCCCGGCGGGAACGAGGAGAACGGCGTAGACGAGCAGGTATGCATTGATCGCCCACAGCACCTCGTCAAGCGACGCATTCAGGCCCGAGATGATGCTGGGCACCGCGATGTTCACGATCGTGGTGTCGACCAGGATCATGACCAGCCCGGCGGAGACGACCGCTAGCACCAGCCACGGGCTGCGCTTGCGCATCGCCGGCCTGGCGACCAGCCTCGAGGCGGCATCCTCTTCCGGGTTTGCAATCGGCCGCGTTGCGAGCGCTTCCAACGCCGGCCCGCTAGCCATGGCCCATGGCCACGCCAACGCCGGCCACGACGCAGCCTCCGAGGGTGACTTGGATGAGTGAGTGATGGAGAGGCACCTTCAGGAAGCGTCGGCGCACCCACGCAATCGTGAGCAGCTCTACCGCCACGACGAGGTAGGCAAGCTTCAGCGCCGATTGCGTATCGCTGATAAGGAAGGGGAGAGTATGGAAAGTGCCGCCGATGAAGGTCGCAACCCCAGTCAGGAGAGCGCGTACGTAGGAGCTTCCGCGACCACTCAGCTCGCCATCATCGGAGAGCGCTTCCGAGAGGCCCATGCTGATTGCCGCTCCCAACGAGGCCGCCAGGCCAACCAATAGCGCCGCATGCGAACCAACAAGGAAAGCGGCGGCAAATATCGGTGCGAGCGTTGAGATGGTCCCATCGATGAGACCGATCAAGGAGGGCTGGATGAAGCGCAGGATCCGGTCGCGTTCCCTCTGCCCTTGCCACCTCATAAGGAGGAGGGTGATCTGCCGGTTGAGGAGTTCAGCGCCGGTGAGTCGGGCGGGCGACGCTTGCATGCGCCGAGCATCGGTCAGGCGAGATTCGACAACATCCACCACCTGGTTGATGTTCTGGCGTCGCGGGTGGTTGAACCTGTGCCCATGGAAACGAAGAACGTGGGAGACTCAATCGGCGGCGCGGGTCGCCGGCTTCGAGTACTGAAGGAAGGTGAACGCCCGTTGAGCGAGCCGGATCAGGCGCTGCGGTCGCTGGGCGCAGCACCCACAAACCTCCCGTCTCCGCTGACCCGTTTCGTCGGCCGGGAGGCCGAGCTGGCTCAGGCCGCCGGCCTTCTCGCGGCGGCGAGGCTCCTGACTCTTACGGGGCCGGGTGGCTGTGGAAAGACACGGTTGGCCTTGCGTTTGGCCACCGCAGAAGGGGAGCGCTTTCCCGACGGATTGTGGTTCGTCGACCTCGCTGCCCTGACCGACGCCGATTACGTGCTCGGCGAAGTGGCGATGACCATCGGGGTCGAAGAGCCTGAGCGGCGAATCACCCTGCAGGAGGCTCTCAGCCGATATCTGGCCCGTCGTCGGGCGCTGGTCGTGCTCGACAACTGCGAGCACGTCGTTGCGGCGGCTGCTGCGGTCGCGGCCAGGCTCCTCGACGCTGCTCCGGAGCTGACGATCCTGGCAACGAGCCGCGAGCCACTCGGCGTAGGAGGCGAAGTAACATGGGCGGTGCCCGCCCTGGGTGATGCCGACGGTGTCGCGCTGTTCACGGATCGGGCCCGCCTGGCGCGACCTGAATTCACCCTCCGCAAAGCTGATGCTGCCCATGTGCAGACGATTTGCCGGCGGCTTGACGGACTACCCCTTGCGATCGAGCTGGCTGCCGCGCGGACCCGATCGCTGGCACCGGCTCGCATCGCATCTCACCTTGACGACCACTTCAACATCTTGGCCGCGGGGCCGCGTACGGCTCCCCGCCGACACGCCACCCTTCTGGCGTCATTCGAGTGGAGCTACGAGTTGCTCTCAGATCGTGAGCGCGCCCTGCTCCGACAGTTGGCCGCGTTCGCAGGGAGCTTCGACGTCGACGCCGCGCTGGCCGTCTGCCCAGCCGCCGCCATCGCCGTGATCGCGACGCTGGTGGACCGATCACTGCTCATGGTTGACGACAACGAGGACGAGGCCACGCGACGATATCGGATGCTGGAGACGATCCGGCAGTTCGCTGCTGAACGGTTGGCCGAAGATGGTGCGGAGGCGGCCGGCCTCCACGCCCGCCACTGCGACCACTACCTCGCTTTGGCCGAGACTGCCGAGCCGAAGCTGGCGGGCGCCGACCAGCAGCTCTGGCTTTCGCGGCTTGCCGTCGAGCAGGACAACATGCGCGGCGCACTAGCGTGGGCGCGGGATCAGCGCGAGGCAGAGTTGCTGGCCAGGCTGGCAAACGCCCTGACCGGTTTCTGGCTGGAACGAAGCCAGTGGACCGAATGCCGGACCTGGCTGGAGGCAGCCGCGGCTAATGCTGACGACCTCTCGCCGCTCCTCCGAGCGCGCCAGCTGAACCGTCGGTCCACCCTGGAAACCTGGGCGGGCTCTCTTGAGATCGTCCCCGGTCTTGCCAACGAGGCGCTCGCGCAGGCGCGGGAGGCCGGGGACAGGCGTGAGGAGGCGTACGCGCTCGCGGTCCTCGGTGTGATCTCGGGGATGGTGGTGGGTGCCGACGCAGCCCGGCCGTACATCGAAGAAGCCATCGCATTAGGGCGATCGGTCGGGTTGGCCATAGCTTTGGCCCAGGCCTACTTCGGTCTATTCAGGTGGCTCCAGGCGGATCCGGACGAGACGCGGCTCATGCTCGAGGAGGCAATCGCAGAGGCACGAGCGGGCGGCGACCGCCGCGCGCTGCGCCTCGCGAGCTTCATTGCCGGGCTGAACCACGTCGCTCAAGGCCGGCTGGCCGATGCGAAGCGCCGCCTCAACGAGGCGTTGACGGCAGGTCGCGAGGCCGAGCATCCCTTCGTGGTGATCGGGGCGCTTGTGGGTCTGGCGTGGGTGCGAGTGCTAGAGGGTGATCTCCCCGGCGCACGGGACGCCGCGGGCGAGGGCGCGGCGGTCGCCAGGGAGACCGAAGAGAGCCGTACGTTCCAAGCCCTGGCCTTTTGGATCCTTAGCTGGGCGCAGCAGGCGGCCGGGGATGCGGCTCAATGCATAGCGACCCTGGAGGCGGCGCTCGAAGTGATGAGGTCATCTGAGGTGCCTCGCTTTGAGGGCTTGCTACTGGTCACTATGGCCCAAGCCCAGCTGTTGATTGGCCGTCATGACGAGGCACAGGCCAGCCTCGATAGGGCAACCTCGATCGCCCGCTCGGCCGCGTACACATGGATACTCGGTCGCGCCGGTCTTGTCCAGGCGGAGCTGTCGGCCAGTCAGGGCGAGCTCCAAGAGGCGGAGTCTTCCATACACGATGCGCTGGCCCTGCAGCGAGATGCCGGAGACCAAGTGGGACTGGTCGATGCGCTAGAGATGTTGGCAAGGCTGGCGTCGATGCAGGACAGCCCAAGGGAAGCAGTACGCCTATGGGCAGCGGCGGAGTCGCTGCGGGCCGATCTCGGCTACATCCGCTTTCCAGCCGACTACGCTGCGCATGACGCCGCGATCGCCGGCGCAAAAGATGTTCTCGGCCCAGATGACTTCGCTGGCGCCTGGGCAGAGGGTATGCAACTCTCGCCAGACGCGGCAGTCGCATATGCCGCGCGGGGCCGCGGAGAGCGCGGCCGCCCGGCCGTGGGATGGCAGAGCCTTACGCCTAGCGAACTTGACGTGGTGCGGCTGGTCGGGCAGCACCTCACGAATCCCGAGATCGCGGCACGCCTCTTCGTCTCCCGTGCCACCGTCAAGACACACCTCATCCATGCGTTCGCCAAGCTGGGGGTCACCTCGCGGTCACAGCTTGCCGCCGAAACGATCAAGCGCGGAATGGCTGAACCCCGTGCGCATCTCCCCGGTGCAATGCGACCCGGCGGCTCCAGCGCGAAATCTTCTAATCGCACCACCTGAGCCTGTCCTGAGTAGCTGACCGATCTGGTTGTCGAGAGAACGGCCACAGACCGATCTGGTTGCTACATGCCCGCAGACCGGCCGAGTTCACAGACCGATCTGGTTGCCGCGGGCATCAGAATCGGGCCAGGGCAAAGAATGAGGCCGGAACCGTATTCGAAACCGGCTTCGGAGACTTCCTTAGGGCCCTTACTCGTCCTCGATCTGGTTGTACATCAGGCTGTCCTGGATCTCATAGAGAGCGTCCATCGCCTCCATCACCGAGGCCGGCTTGGCCTGGGCCAGGACCGTCACCTCAGGCGACTCTTCGATGACCTTGTTGATCGCGACCGACAGCACAGGCGGCATCTGCCGCTGGTCGGCCAGGTTCAGCATCTCGAGCTCGTTCAAGAGCTTGTCGATGTAGCGCATCTTGTTCCGGCGGGCGTACTTCGCCCGCTGGATCCGGCGCTCCCGAGCGGTCATGTGCTCGATCGCGCGGCTGGCCTGCTTGATCATTGGCATTCCCTCTATCTCCTCCGCACACCAAGTTTAGGGCGCCTCCGTCTTTTGTCAAGAACCACCTGTAATAAATCGCTTTACCGGTTTTGGCCTGTGCTAGCATCCGAGGCAAGCGACCGGATGTGCCCCCCATGATCGCCGGCCGTTC
>WNGH01022068.1_pt1 | contig 10112 bp, 18 predicted proteins | sample 5400631 | NCBI WGS metagenome assembly WNGH01 (sample SAMN13153373, study PRJNA577476) | soil metagenome | isolation source: 115 cm soil or saprolite under Garry oak tree replicate 1 | place: USA:California | collected 2016-06-15 | reverse complement strand
TCCCGCCGAAAACTCCATAGGAGGTTTCGCCATGACCGGCAGCGCCCTGATGGACTTCCTGATAGCCTGCGTTGGTCTTTGTATTATAGTTTATATGATCTTTCTCGCTCTAGATTTCATCTCCCCAGACGATAGATTCAAGCAAATCGGTCGATATGCCATAGGAGGCGTAGCCCTTCTGGTCTTCTTGGTGGCCATAAAGGGAGTTCTTTTCGGAGGCGGTGGTGCGCTAACCATAACTCCAGTCGGCATTATCGAGTTCGCCATCGGCCTGATCGTGGTTATGGTGGTCTTATTCATCATTTACATGGTTGTTGATCGACTTGCCCCGGCTGAACTAGCCGTGCCGGTAAAATACGTCATCGGGGCAATTGCTCTGATTGCTCTCCTTATCGTGGCGGAAAGAGCACTATTTGGGGGAGGCGGCCTTGGCCTCCTTGGGAGCCAAAGTCCCTTTCGGCTCTCAAAATGAAGGATATGAACCGATAGAGCCGTTCAGGCCGGGAGTATGTAAGGGATGCTAAAGAAATTATTTCGCCTTGATGATTTCGGGTCCGGCTGTTTTGGCCTGATAGCGGCTGCCATCTTCGCTCCAACGATCATTTGGCTGTTGTGCTGATGCTAACTACACGAGATTATGTGCTGGTTACGGTTGGGGTACTATTGGTCGTCGTGGCAGCATTAATTATTAATGCTTATTGGGGTCCACCAATGCCTCAATAATGGCCTTGGCCTTCTCTAACTTCTTTCTGGATAGACCAGATGGAATTCCAGCGCAGGCCGCTTTGTGCCCCTCCACAGCTTCATCCCATGTCGAATAGCGCCACATATCCCCGCCATGATCGCCTTCAAATACCATCGTCTCAAAGAGCAATGGCGGACCATCCGCTCTCCAATTATGGTCAATTCCTAAAAATACCGTAGATATCCACTTATTTCCCACCTGATCTTGAGCCACTATCCGGTTAGAAGATTCAAACATCTTCCCCCATAGCAGCAACCCCTCGTCGCCTTCTGGCACGGGGGTAATGCTATGATCTTCATTCAGGAGATATTTCAAGCTTTAATGCCTTGCTCCAAATCCGATGGTGCGAACCTGTGCCTTTTTGCCCTGATTGAACAATTCAGCAATCGTATACTCCCGTTTTTCAACCGGGATTGGCAATCCAGCAACATTGGCCGCAGCCTGCGCTTCCGCCAGATTAAGCCCCCGAGTATGCATTACCCCGAAACACCTTCCGGGACGCAACAGAGCATGATCCACCTTTCCGAAATCCCCAATATTGGTGGTGAACACCAGTTTTTTATTGGGTAGCTTGATCAAGCCATCGGAAACATTCAGGAAACGCGACATAAGCTTATTACCATCCTGCTCTCTAGCACTCAAAATGGTATCAGCATCTTCAATAATCATGACTTCGCTGGTGTCATCGAATAGGAAGTTCTGGAATACATTATCGTTCTGCATCAAGGCTTCGTCATAAATCACATGCGCGCACATTCTATGATCCGTAATCATATGACGCAATAATGTGGTCTTACCAGTCCCCGGGGGGCCAGCCAGAAGTATAACGCTCTCATTCGAAGCAATATAATCAGCTATATACTTATCTGGATCGCCAAGATCAGGATAAAATTCTGAGAGTATTTTCGTTTCGTTTTTAGGGAGAAAAAACTCACGGGTTTCAGGCCCGTGCTGGCCCCTCGTCCACCATTTGATCTGCGCGTGTTTCTCCTCCTTGAAAGACCCGGAGATAAATTTCTTTAAAGCCTCTCCTGCATCCGGAGATGCGGTAATCTCAATATTAATATCATGTACGTCACTTATATTTATATTTCGCCGCCTGCTGCGGCCAGAACCAGAGATACTGAAGTTTACCCAAATTAAAACTGGAGAATGTTTGTAATCTCCGCTTATCAGCACATTATCTTCGCCATAAGGCATTACAGCCCTAGAATTCGACAGCGGCTCTTTGATTTTTTCAACAATTTGCCGACGAGTGAAATGTTTTTCACTCACAGCAAGCAGTACCTTATCGTAATAGAAATCTCCGTCATTCTCAGCAATAAATCTCTGCGAGATTTGAGTGCTGCCACCAACATCATTTACTGTTGAATGCGGCATATCCAACAATCTTCCAAGTCTATCGGTCATCAATCTTCCCTCTCTATGATTAGAGTACCTAACGCCCCGAATACCCCAACCCGCCCATTTATCGGATGGATTTTTAGGATTGCGACTATGCCCTAGCCTTATCTCCGGACTATCTTCCCACTCATCATCTTCTTCCATGGCGAATTCCTTGATCCGGGCATTGGATTTTTGCTCTTAGCAATTCCATATGTCTTTTTAAAGACCCGATCCGCTTTTTGCATGATTGGGTTATCTTGAGTTAGTGTTTTCTTGGCATGGCATATCTTTATGCACAGCACGCGGCAGTTTTCTAAGGTTGGCTCGCCGCCCAGCCCATCAGCAACATTATGGTCATAATGAACGTTACCAGCAACGAGAGTAATACCACATCCCTCACAAATCGGAATGCCCTTCTCATTGCAGCATCTTTTGAAAGCCAGAGCCTTAACACGTCGGGAGAATTCCTTACGCACTTTTCTTCTTGGCCCAGTATTTGGATTTCTTTGTATATTTGCGCTTGCCCTTTAGTTTTTTCAGAGCCCTCTTGATCTTCGTATTGATCCGCGTATCTTTCTTAGCAGGATAGATACCAAAAAGATCGCTTCTTCTTAATTCCTTTTTAGCGGAAGATATAAGTCGCTCTCCAGCCGACTGTACTGGCTTACCAATAATCCAGCCATAGATGGCATCGCATTCCGCATTAAAAGCACTGAGTCTTATAGCTCCGCTTTTCACGCTCTCATATGCCATTATGGCGATACGTTCACGCATATCCATTTTCTCAAGTCGCTCTAATGTACCGTTATCACTCACCTGTACTTCTCCCTATAAACGTCTCTCGGCCCTTGCTGTAGCCTCGTGACTCTGTTGCTCGGAAAATCGCATTCTCAAAAACTCAAGTTTAACCTTGAGCAAGTTGGCGTTACTGCGAAGCTTAACCATCTTAGTGATAAAGTCTTTATATTCAGAACTGGACTTTGCAGCAAGCTCCGCCTTGTTGAAGGGCATGTTAATATTATAACTAATCACATTGTTGATCATTTCAGACAAAACCGCCGTCTTGGTCTCCTCCATCAAAGATGCGGCCTCGTCAGCTTCCACCCACTTCTTTGCCACTATCCTGAACTGTTCCGAGATCGGATAATTCGAGCTTGCTTGCTCTGACATGCCTCATGGCCTCTCTCAATAACAATGGCGTCATATCTCCTACGCCGCCACGCGCCTGAAGGGCTTTAGCCTCATAAGCCCCCAAAAGATCTATAATCTCTTGTTTAGTTACAGGATACTCTTTTAAATTTCTCATGGAGTACACCATCCTAACATTTTACACCAAAACCAAACTGCCTGTGGGGAGTCATATTTAACGCTCCATACAATGAAACCGGGGATCGCCACACCCCAAATAAGCAACAATATTAAGCCCTTGATGATACGATTTCTCATATTTCGCCCTTAGAAAGGAATATCGTCATCCATATCGCTGTCACGTCTCGGTAATTCTCCCTGTGGATCATTACCGATTGGCTTTCGAGGCCTGAATGGAGAGCCAGCAGGCGATGCAGCGGCCTTCTTGGCCTGCTTCTTGTCTTCTGACACCTGAAGATAGTTGGCACCAGCGGCGCTTCGTTTGGGCCATAACGCAATCGAAGTCTTAACTCCGTCAATTTCCACAAAGCCAGTAAATGCTGGCCCGCTGTCTTTGATGTTCTCAAAGAATGCACCCTTAATTCTGTATTCCGTCATCGTCTTCCTTCCTCTCTGGCTTTTGCCCATCAAAATTCAATAGACCAAGGATTTCCAGCGAGAGAACCAAGGTTCTGGCCCAATTTCCTTGACTGAAAAGCTTACCATGCGGACCATCAGCATCAGCAAGTTTCTTGATCGCCTCTTCTCTTGTCATACTAAATCCCAAACCTGATCCATTGTCTCTTTAACTCCATATGTGAAGCCACCAACAACAATGACAGATTTTGCCTTATCATCAAACTCACCATCATTTGGACGTATCATGCAGATTTGTTCCGTGTTTATGAGGCATTTCGTATCATTGGGCCGCGTAAGCTTTATGAGGTTCATTTTCGATCACCTAAATTCTATCTTGCCGCCGTGCTCTTCTTCTCGCATCGCCAATTCCTCATTGGCGCTTAGACGCATAGCCTCGATGTATTCATCGGAGGTTATGATACCCTTATCGATCAATAGAACCGCTAACCCCAGCATATCCGCTTTCGACATATCAATGCCAACACGCATATGCTTGGGCTCTGTTGCCTTGCTCCCTTGCTCTATACCATAAGCAATAGCAGTCTGGACGCCATGAGCGGCCTGTTCATAGGTCAGGCCAAGATCACGCAACTTGAATGGGATCATTTTTATTTCCCGAAAAAGAATAGCCAATCATCTTGCTGCAATTCCAGCGAGGCTTGCCCCTGTGAGGCAAGAACCTGCCGCCAAGCATCATAGTCCATGATCTTGGTTTGATGCTCCTTAACCTTGGCCACACACTCGCTAAGGTCCTTTACCAGATCGTTACGAATGCTCACGGAAGCGCCACGCTGGGCAGAAGAAAACTTATAGGCCTCTTCGGCGGCGGCAACGCTATCATCAATCTCGATGCCTTCGGACCTGATGGTTCCCTTGATCTCTTCGCGCTTGTCTTTCCACCATTTAAGGCGGCCTTCATGCCAGTTAATCTTGGCTTCTGCTGCCATCAATAGTTTGTCGGCATTATAAACAAATTTCCAACTATTTCGGTTCATTTTCTTTCTCCAGTGCTTTCTTAACCTTGATTAATGCCAAGGTCATGTTTGTGAACATCTTCGGTGCCTGATCCTTCATGTTACTCATAGGCATCGCATTTTCTTTCTCCAGCTTCGCCAAATCAGCCTGATCCTGCGCTAATCGTGCCATGGCCATGAAAGCCATTCCCCACGCCATCCAGTCAGAGCCACTTTCATCACTCAGTAAGGGAACCTTGATTAACTCTGGAGAAAATACAGGGCCTAATGTTTCCTCAAGATGGTCCGGCGCTTCCATTTCGGGGGCCTTAGCTCGCCCCCGATTAATGATAGTCGCAGGTATCCCAGAACTAATCGGATCGGGCGCTGGAGCCTTCGGAGCCTTATCTTTGACTGCCTTAATTTCATTTCCATCAGCAGCATTTCCATCATCATCTTCGTCGGCGGCGATGCCCAAGATGGCTGCCAGAGCGTATCTTTTCATATAGGTGAGAGCAGAACCGAATTGCTGATTGGTACTTCCTTCCACGATAATCGGCGTTTTACTGGATAGAAACTGATTGCCGAAATGTAACGTGGTGGTCAGTACATAGAAACCCGTATCGGAGTCATGAGAAATGATCTGGGTATATGCCAAACCAGCTTCTGATAGAGGCTTCCTGATTGCATCAATGATCGCGCTCAAGGTTGCATACTTGAACTGGTATTCCTGACCGCCAGATTTTGGCCTTACCGTAACCGTGCGATTGCGCTCGATCTCCGGAAATGCGCCCTGCGCCTTAGCTAAGGCCTCAACCAGCTTGTCAACTTCCTCGCTTCTTGAGGGGGGATACAACATTTGTATCGCTGACAGGCTTGATCGAGATACGGTTGGCCCGATCCCTTCTTGCGGTTGATTATTTCCTGTCATATTATAATCACGCAATCTGGAAATGCGCTTTAGTTCGACAGGCTCTAATTCAACGGGAGGCGTCATATTCCAGACGTGTTCCATAAGACGCAATGCTCTGGCCATTAGCTCATCAGCATAAACTTTGTCTCTATCAATCGGAACCTTGCGCGGAACCCTTCCGCCCTCAATCACTGAAAGGATACAAAGAGAGCTTCCAGTAACCTCCATCTGCCATTGGCATTGTGGCTGATATCGCTCGATCACCTTCTCGATAGGTTCAAAGCCTCCAACATGCTTGGCTTCTATAGGCCCCGGGAGAAGATTGTCATATCCATCAAGAGTTGCAGCAGCCCAATTATAATCAGGATGCACAACCACTTCGCCTCGACGTACAAGGGTTCTTTTTTCTGTGCGCTCGTACCAGTCAAGATTTAATTTCTCCGTGGTAAGACCTAACTGTACTTGCCAGATATCCTCAAGATTTTCTTCTTCATAAGTCGGGTCGCCGCACAACTCGCGCCATACTGCCATGATCTTGGCCTTGTCGCCAGTCATCAAGGATGCAACGCGAGATGCTGTTAATTTCCCCTCACGGGCCAGTCTTTGGGCATCAGTCAGCGCCATTCTCAATCCATCGATCTAGTTACTGTTAGCTTGTATATCTTACCGTTGCCCATATCGACGCGAATTTTTGGAGATTGAGCATACGGCCCAACGTCTATTTTTGTATCAACCTGCACATTATAAGCAGCCCCTATAAGACCACCAAGGGCGATGGCGAAGGCATCCCTTTCGCTGGTAGTCGCGTTATTGTATTCGGCCTCGGGAACTTTCTTGAGAATTTTCATCCCGCCCCTTCCATGGATAATTCCTTCTTCTTTTCAAAGAAGGGCTTTTTGTCGCGATCCCTGATCTTGACTGTCTGCAAGATAAAACAAGTGATCAAGAATACCGTCGCGATTGCCGAGATTGCATCAAGATCGATCAAATCCCCTACTAAAAATCCATATTGGAGACCAATAAAGAAATGACGTACATACCCAGCTTCGATGTATAAGGCTATGGCATTAAACTTTTCGTTCTTTCCTTTGTCTTGCCAGCTATATGGCAAAAGACAAGTCAATCCAATAATGGCAATACATGCTCCTAGAAATACCATCCATCCCGGGTCGAACTTATGTTGGAATAAGCCTATAGCAGCAGCCACAAGGAAAGACCCAAATATCAAAGTTGCAACATAAACTCCGGTCCTGTCCAAAAGCCAAAGGTACCCATCTTGGATTTTGGAAAGTAAATACTGATCGAAGGCGCGATATATCCCTACAACTTTCTGCATAGTTATATCCCTCTAAATCTTGTGATAACTCTCCATCCGACGCAGCGTAAGATGCCGCGAAGTCTGTTTGCCCTTGTTCAGATGATCGATCAAGTGACGATAGAGCAGCATACCAGCAGCGGAGCCTGCACCAGCCAGCCGGATAATCGTCGGATCATCCAACGGGAAAGACTTCAGTTTAGCCTTCTGGCCTGCATCCAACACCAGCTTGTTCCCATCCCAAAAATCTTCATGGTCAGAGAAAACAGCCGCCAACTGGATCATGAAATTGACCCGCGTATGAGTGGCACGATCAGAATATTTGATCCCACGCAATCCCCATACTTCATCCAAAGTCTCAAAATAGGCATGAATGTTACTTCGGAAATTTTGCAGCCCGGAAGCCTTCGCCATAGCATCCAGCGTTTTCGGCAACATATTAGAAGATGAAATCTGACGACCGCCCGGAGCCGTATGCCGCAACAGCGTAATACAGGCCTTGGAAAAAGAAACCGCCGTGGTCAGTTCGCCACGATGCATTTGCTGATCCCAGCAGACCTTGCCGTATAGCGCGAAGTTTTTGTCATTCATGGTGAGACCATAAAGCGTAGCCACACCATCAGAATGATTGCGTCGGTTCCGAAGGATCACGCTTGGAGACATTGCCTTGCGACGGACGTTGAGAACCGTGAACAAGGCCTCTTCCGTGTCGCGGGTAGTATTAAAGCGAACCTCGGCACCGATATGAACCTTGGATGCCTCTTCTGGATTGTCCGCAGCATGTTTCCGCAAGGCAGAAACGCGCTGAAGACCATCAACGATATAAACATCGTCTTCCAGCAACATCGTGCCGGATCGGGGAGTATATTTCTCGCCACGCATGCCAAGCACGATATCCGGCAAGCGAGCACCCTCTTCGATGGCCTTCCGCATAGTGGATTTGTGCCCACGGGTTTCCAGAATTTCGCGCTGATAATCCCCAACACGCAAATTCTGAAGAGCGTCGATACTCAACCAGCCATGGGCGACAATTTCACCGCCCTTATCGTCAAGGGCAGCTTGATCGAGCCGGACAATCACCGGCTCTTTGGTTTCTTTCGCAGACATGAATTTCCCTCTTCTTCTCTTCTATTATTTAACCACTAGCCTCCAGATACGCTACCCATACCTTCAAGGTAAGCAAGGTAAAGGGGATATCATCTGGATGGTGTGCTTCAGCAAAAGCATTCAATTCGTCAGCCGGAAACTCCCCGATAGCAATCAGTAATTGATTAGCTTGCTCTAGCAGGGCCTGATATTCAGGTTCGGTCATTTATGCTTGTACTCCAAACGTCCACCGCCGCGAACATCGCTAAGAACCTTTGGACTGCGGCGATGTTTGCCGGGACGACCATGACCAAATTTGGGAACGTTACCGCGCCGCTTTCCGGTTGGAAGTTCAGTCGGAGAGAGCGGATTGATATCATAGATGCCCGGCTCGAATGTGCCGCCGCGATCAAAGGTGGCGATTTCCGTTCGCAATGCGCCGGTTGTTTTCCCGCGCAGCCAATACAGCTTTTTGTTGCCATTTCCCATTTTCAGGAAAACGCGGCCAATATGAATTCTGGCTTCGTGACAGTGCGGAATTTGTCTTGTGGCCGCGAGTGCAGCCGCACAAGCGTTAGGAGCTTTCTTATTTCCCTTTTTACAATCTTCATCGCTGATTGTGAGCCTGATCTTGTGCTTCAGGTTCCGAACTGGAAGCCCTTCGATTGTATAGATACGACGCTCTTTCTGAACTCGTCGAGACTTTTGCATGGATTGTTCCTCTGTTTTCAAAAACAAACTTCAACTTACTTTGCCTATGTGACCCATATTGGGGAGCTTGTCAAGACCCGATTTGGGTGTTAGTTTATAAATCATCAAAAAAGGAAGCAGCCATGGCCACACTTAGAGACTGGATGGATAAGACGGATATCGATGTATTTGAGGCTGCCAGAGCTTTCGGTGTCTCGATTTATGCGGTAAAAAAGTGGTTGAAGAAAGAGCGCACACCACGGCCAGCGATGCAAGCCAAAATAAAAAAGGTTACTAAAGGGAGTGTTACCGGCGATGATTGGGTTCCAAAAGGATAAGGACAAAGTGAAATGTATCATCCACGTATTGATTGGACGCCCGAGATGGACGAGGCGATCAGCGTTGAGGGAAGGGTTAATCTGGCCCAGCTTGGCAGAGAGCTACAAGTCTCACCTAATGCGATCAGAAGTCGAGCTAATAAATTAAAAACCGGGTGGATTCTTCCGGCATTATGGACAGACTGGCAAATAGATATCCTTAAAGCTGAATGGCCAAAGGGAAAACTAAGCTCCACTGACATAGGTATTCTAGTAGGGAAATCACGCAACTCCGTTATCGGAAAGGCCCACAGACTTAAATTAGGTAATAGAACACCATCCGGAGATCGAAGGTCTGGATCGGACAGAAAGGAGAGGCCGCCACGGATACGGGTTAGGACCATCCGCGCGCCCAAGATTGAGATGGTTACCATCAAGAAGGCAACTCCGCCTAGGTTTTATCCAGAGGCGGTACCCCTTACTACAAAGCCGCCTATCACGATTGGCGAGCTTAAAGCTAAAACCTGTCGCGCGCCTGTCGGCCACGGGGCGGACGGGATTGTGGTTTATTGCGGCGATTTTACCTTTGCAGACAAGCCTTATTGCGAGGGGCACTGTGCGATGTACTATGCTCCTCCTCGTGAGCGTAGATATCGGTGAATATCTTCTCAATCCTAGACAGCGTTATTATGCACTGGAAAATAGCTCCGGGCGGAGGACTTGTATGGACGGCCTCACTTGGAAATAGGGTTATTGATCTTTCTACCAAAAAGGAATTGGTTCACGTAAGTTACTATAACTCCTACTTAGCCCTCCCCGTAGATATAGCTGTAGGGCGGCGTAAGGAAGATGGTAGTTTATCCTTTAGCCCGGGCCTTATAATTAGGTTTGCCGGGGAAGAGGAATTTGTGGTGCAGGATAGAATTCAAATTTTAATGGA
>WNGH01017729.1_pt1 | contig 10113 bp, 8 predicted proteins | sample 5400631 | NCBI WGS metagenome assembly WNGH01 (sample SAMN13153373, study PRJNA577476) | soil metagenome | isolation source: 115 cm soil or saprolite under Garry oak tree replicate 1 | place: USA:California | collected 2016-06-15 | reverse complement strand
GGAGGCGGGTCACGTCGGCGCAAAGCTCGCGCAGGCGAGTCCACTTGGTGGACGGGTTTGGTTCATTGGCGATGAGCGCTTTGGCGGAAGCGGCGTAGTGGAGGGCGACCCAATGAGCGAGCCGGGAGCCGATGGGATCGCTCAAGGACTCGTGGCCGAGGGCCTCTTTATCGTCGAGGTCCTCAACGAAATCCAGAGCGTCCTGGCGGACGAGCCAGTCGCGGTAGCCGCCATGCCGCCACTCGGTCAGGTTGACTTTGTTGAGGGGGCGCCCGTCGAAGTTGGCGGCAAGCACGGCCTGGACTTCGGGGACGGAGTTGAGCCATTCGAGGATGGAGTGGGCTTGTTCGCCGTCGTTGAGGCGGCGATTGAGTTGCTCACGGATGTCGTGAGGGAGGCGGGCGATTTTTCCGGTGCGCATGGTTTGGGTGTTGGGTCTAAAGTCCTATCCGGGATCGACAGAATCATGGCGGGACAGAATCATTTTCTGGTGATGGGGTATCAGGTTATCAGGTCATCAGGATTCAGATCCAGGGATCGCGACGGATTATTTGGCCTTGGTGTCAATTGTTACCTTCTTGGGAAGGCGGCTTGGGCCACTGCTCTTTGCCCGACCAAAGTGTAGATCAGGTTATCGGGTTGTCAAGTGGTCGTTTTCGGGCTTTCGGGCCGCTGTCAAGGGGGAGATCTCGACTCGGTGAGGGCCGCTTTTTCTTTCCGGTAGTTAGCCTTCCCAGTCGCGCTGGGCGAATCGTGCGGTAAGACCGAATGGCAAGTCCATGCGTATTGCTTGATGCGCAATCATTTCCACTTGGTGATTGAGACGCCCTATCCGAACCTGGTGGTGGGGATGAAGTGGCTGCCAGGGGTTTACACCAAGCGCTACAATATTCGCCACAAACTTTGCGGGCACTTATTTGCGGGACGTTACAAGGCGCTGCATGTCGATGGCAGCGGCACAGGTTACCTGCGAACGGTTTGCGACTACGTCCACCTCAATCCGGTGCGAGCCAAACTGATTGAGCCTGAAGCGGCGCTGGAAAGTTTTGGTTGGAGCAGTTACGGAAGTTACCTTGGAGCGCCGAGTCAGCGGCCAGCATGGCTGCGCGTGGATCGTTTGCTTGGAGAACACGGGATTCCGAAGGACAGTGTCGCAGGTCGCCGAGAATTTGCCCTGCAAATGGAACAGCGGCGGGGGCAGGAGGCAGAGGCCGATTATCGGCAAATCCGGCGGGGCTGGTGTTTGGGAGACGAGGACTTTCGCAACGAACTGATAACCTCGGCGGTGGAGCGTGTTGGACCGAGTCATCACTCAGCCCGGCGCCAGGAGACCGAACAAGAGAAAGCCGAACGGATTGTGAGGGACGAACTCAAACGAAGGGGTTGGGAAGAGCAGGACTTGCCAGACCAGCCGAAGGGCGCTAAGGCAAAGGTGGCAATGGCGCGACGCCTCCGAAAGGAAACGACGATGACTCTAAAATGGATTGCGGCTCGACTGAAGATGGGCAGTTGGAAGTATGTGTCCAACCTGCTGAACGCAGGAAACAAGAATGCCAAATTGAGTTTGTGCCAATAGTGAGGACTGACACTTACATATGTCCTCTATAGGATTTCATTGCTGATGCAGTCATATCAACAAGCAGACGTTGAGGCCACCACAAGAACTGCAATGATTTTGGAAGCATATTAAACCAATTAGGTAGAAGGCTTGTTTGATATGGGCTCTACTTTTTCTAAGATGATTGATGCAAGCGTTCAACGGCTTGCCTCCGACCGCGACAATGGTTTTTCATTTCTTCGCCAAGTGCCCAGCAGGCATGCTAAATTGTTTGTGAATTTTTGGGATCAGACCGAACGCTTTTATTGGAACGAATATCTGAAATCCGATTTTTACTCCCGGTTTTGGAATGAAAATCTCCCTAAGAATTTTGAGGCCTATGTTGAAAAGGTAGGGCGTCAATGGGGGTTTCTTCCTTACGGCATGAAAACGATATTGGGCATGATGTTTGCTAAAACCGGCAAAATTCCTGGCCATTTACAGAGCCCAGAAATGACGAACGCAGTGCTTAAAAGGTATGCCAATGATCAATGGCTGAACGAGAAGGACATTAAAACAGTATTGGGAAAACATTTTGAAATGGAATTATTAAACCGCGAAGAGGGTTCGGATTGGCGGATTTCAGCGAAACGCGGAGTGAATAATTGTGAAACACGATTGATTATTTCAAGAAAGACAAAGACGTTGTCCTATTTTCATGTTTTGAATAATTCGTCACCATTCTTGTTAATTGATCATGCTGGAGCCACAGTTTTCCCCAAAAGCTGGGATCTCGTTTCTAACGAAAATGTGGAGAGTGCGGCCTTGATTTTGAAGAAGATTGTAACTACATTCGAGGCTTCTGTAACAGTTTAGCTCGTCCCGAATGGCTCAACAACGCAGCGAGGGGCGCGGCTTTCGGCTCAGCGGTTTGCGATTCGGCAGCCAAAGGTCGGATTGTTCAAACCCGTGCTCGAACTGGCGGCCGAGGAACTTCGTAGCAGCCGACGCAAGGAGACTCATTCTACGAAATCTGAAGTCCGCAAGCTGAAATCCCAGTTCCCCTCCCGGGAGGGGTCAGGGGTGGGTTCACCTGCCGCGTTACCCATCTCTGCGTCGGAGCGGCTTCGACCTGCGGACTCTCGGACCCAGTTCCCCTCCCGGGAGGGGCCAGGGGTGGGTTCATTTGCTGCATTACCCATTGGAATCGCAGGCGTTTGTGCGAAAACGAAGCAAGCCACCACCGAGGCCGCCCTCGCCCGTGAACTCGGTTATCACGCCGGTCTGCTCAGCCTGGGAACGCTTCAGGATGCGAGCGACGACGAACTGCTCATTCACTGTCGCACCGTTGCGGAGATTATTCCGCTGGTCGGTTTTTACCTTCAGCCGGCTGCCGGAGGGCGCGTCCTGCCGTATGCCTTTTGGCGGCGATTCGCTGAGATCGGGAACGTGGTCGCCATCAAGATCGCCCCGTTCGACCGCTACCAGACTCTCGACGTAATCCGCGCCGTCGCCGAAGCTGGCCGCGAAGACATCGCCCTGTACACCGGCAATGACGACAATATCGTCATCGATCTGGTCACGCCGTTTCGATTCAACGTCGGCGGCAAAATTGTCGAACGTCGCATCGTCGGCGGCTTGCTCGGTCATTGGGCGGTGTGGACGAAGAAGGCGGTCGAGCTTCACGCTGAATGCCGACGCATCGCGATGACGGGCCAGCCTGTGCCCCTCGAACTCCTGAAGTTGGCTGTCGAAGTCACTGACGCCAACGCCGCTTTCTTCGATCCGGCCCACGACTTCGCCGGCTGTATTCCCGGCATTCACGAAGTGCTGCGCCGCCAGGGCCTGCTCGAAGGCATCTGGTGTTTGGACCCGAATGAAATACTCAGCCCCGGCCAGCGCGAGGAAATCGACCGCGTGTCTTGCGCGTATCCGCACCTGAATGACGATGAGTTTGTCGCCCAGCACCGGGATGAGTGGTTCAGTGGTTAAAAAAATCCATTTTCGACAACCCGAAATCTCATGAGAAAATCCATTCCAGCCATTCTCGTCGGCGTCGGCGTGTTGTGCTGCGGCCGCTCAATGTTGGCAGCCGAACCCGACTTGATATTGCACCACGGCAAGATCGTGACGGTGGACCCGCGGTTTTCGGTGCACCAGGCCATCGCCGTCACGACCGATCGCATCACCGCGGTTGGAGACAACGATTCAATCCTTCAACTCAAGGGGCCGGCGACGACTATCGTTGATCTTCAAGGAAAGATGGTTTTGCCCGGGCTGATTGATTCGCACGTCCATCCGGACGCCGCCATGACGGAGTTCGATCATCCGGTCCCCGAAATGGAATCCATCCATGACGTTTTGGACTACATCGGCAAGCGGGCCGAGACGCTCAAGGAGGGCGAGTGGATTCAAGTCAGCCAGGTCTTCATCACCCGGTTGCGCGAGCAGCGTTATCCCACGCGCGCCGAACTCGACCGCGTTGCGCCGCGCCACCCGGTCATCTTCTCAACGGGCCCCGATGCGTCGCTTAATTCCCTCGCCCTGAAACTCAGCGGCATCGACAAGGATTTCAAAGTGATCGACGGCGGCGCCGGCTTCGTCGAAAAGGACCCTCAAACCGGCGAACCGACAGGCATTTTGCGGAATTGCACCCGTTTCGTGAACGCCAAACCGACAGGCAAACAACCCAACGAAGCGGATCATTATCAGCGCACTCTGCAACTGTTCAAGGACTACAACTCGGTCGGCATCACGACCGTTTGTGACCGCAATGCCAGCCCGTCCGCCATTGCGCGCTACAAAAAAATGCTGGACCAGGGCGACCTGACCGTGCGTGTCGCCGTCTCACACCACATCGATACGCTCGGACCGATCGAGGAAATAAAGAGCCGGATTCGCGAGGTGGCGAAGAACCCGCTGTGTCAGCCCAATCCGCGGCTGCGGATCATCGGCATCAAAACCTTTCTCGACGGCGGCATGCTGACCGGCAGCGCGTACATGCGCGAGCCGTGGGGCGTGAGCGAGACGTATGCGATCACCGATCCGACCTATCGCGGCGTCCTGTTCATTCCCAAGGAACGCCTGCTTCTGATTGTGGAAACGGCGGTCGAGTGCGGGCTTCAATTCACGGCGCATTCGGTCGGCGATGGAGCCGTGCACACGCTGCTGGAGGTCTATGAAGAGATCAACCGCACGCGTCCGATCCGGAAAACACGCCCGTGCATCACCCATTCGAACTTCATGAGCCGCGAGGCAGTCGAAAAGCTGGCGCGACTCGGTGTGTTGGTCGATATCCAGCCTGCCTGGCTGTACCTGGACACGCGGACACTGGTGAAACAATTCGGGTACGATCGGCTGCGGTATTTTCAACCTTTGCGGAGCATATTCGAGGCGGGCGGGATTGCGGGCGGCGGCTCGGACCACATGCAAAAGATCGGTTCGCTCCGGGCGATCAATCCCTACAACCCCTTCCTCGCGATGTGGACCGCGATCACGCGCAAGGCCAGATGGTATGACGGCCGGCTCCATCCCGAAGAAGCGCTGAGCCGGGAGCAAGCCATCCGTTTTTACACAGGGAACAACGCTTACCTCCTGTTTCTCGAAGATCAGATCGGCTCGTTGGAACCGGGCAATTTTGCCGATTTCATTGTGCTGGACACCGACCTTCTCCAATGCCCGGAGGATCAGATCAAAAGCGCGCAAGTGTTGAAGACCTATTTCAACGGTAAGTTGGTTTTCAGCCGGCCTTAGCCGGAAGCATGCAGTGGTTTTGGGGAGCGCGCAAAAGCGATGGCGAACCGGGCACCAAAACATTGTGGCGAGGATTGCAGCAGCTCGATGCTATGACCAACATGTGGCGGTTGTTTCACAAGAGAGGGAGGAACCAAAAATGTGGGTAATGATAAGCCCTCGGGGAGAGGGAAAAGCGAGCAACGCGCAGTGGAAAGCCGAGATGTCTGGATTGTTCTCCGCCCACAGAATGTTCCACCCACTCCCCAACGGAGAGGTCTGGGGTCTCGACCGGGCAACTCATCCTCACCCCACCGCGGGGTCCGCGATTGCAAATGGGTTCTGCCGGTCGCCCGCCACCATCTCGGGTCCCAAACGCATCCGAGTCAAAGGCCGGACAGGGGCAAAACCGAACCGTTGAGCCGCCGCCTTCGCCGACTCATTTTTGTCCGGAACATCCCAGATCACCGAAGGGTTTCCAGTCCTGTCCAGCAACGCCGTCACCAGCGACAACGAACCCTCCTCGCTCGAACAAACGAGCGGACCGAGGTAATCGGCGTTCGCCCCCGGACGCACCATGCCCCAACCAACGACGCGGCCCTGCGCAGGCCAAACCAGCACGGCCCGACTGTCGTGTGCCAGGCTGCGGAGCAGACAGGCCCGAGACGCGCCGAAAGCAGCGTGGTCGATTGCGTCCACTGCCTCCCAATCCGCGTCGGTCAGTTCTCTCGCACCTGCCGCTGCGGCGTCGGGAGTTTGAGTCTTGCCCGACGACGGCCGCTGCCACCGCGTCAATGTCGATTCGGGAACAAAGCCGAGTTTTTCGTATACGGGGCGGCCAGCCGGCGTCGCGTCGAGTTTGACACACGCCACGCCACGGTCGCGCAGATACTCCAAAGCCTGGCCCATCAGACGCGTGCCGATGCCACGCCGCTGATGCGCCGCGTGCACGAGCATCATGCCGATCCAGGCGAGGGCCTGCCCATAAGTGGTCGTGGTTACCGTGCCGACGACTTCGCTGTTCTCCACCGCGACGAAACATCCGCGCGGTTCCAGCCAAAGCAAACGCCGCAAATCTCCCAGCGTCTGGTTCCATCCCGCAAGCCGCCGCAACTCATCAGAGGCCAGCAGGTCGGCCTCGGTCATCCTGCGCAAAGAAACTCTCTCCATCGTCGCTTTTCGAAATGATTCAACAATTCAACCTGACAAACGTTCGACCCGCGAAATACGCCAAATAAGCGAAAAGGAAAAAGAGTTGACAGCGATGCTCCCACAGGCTGCGTCCTGCGCCTCAGGGCTGGCACCGCCCGACGGAAGCGGCTGGTGGCAACGGTTACGCCCTCATCCAATGGTGCTGTGAGAAGTGCGATGCCGGCGACTTTTTTGGAGGGATTTTCACGTCACAGTTTCTTTGCGTCTTAACCCAATCAACGGTTTTCCATCGGCATCACGGCACCGGAAGAGGTAAATTACAGTTCCTTCCTCATTCGCTCCAAAAGATTTCGCGTGATCCGTTGGGCACGAGGATCGGGCCCGCGCGGAGTCGTATAGACGGAGGGACGAACGTAGCCGGGCGGTTCGCTGAGCCCGTCGGCCCACCAGCAAGTCGCGGCGTTAAAAACGAAATTGCCGCGCGGGCCGTTGTACATTGTCGCCGTGTAGGTTCCTTTGCCGCGCGGGCTGGTCGTGGTGCCCGTGGCGAGGACTTCCAGTCCGGGAATGGGCGCCGGGTCGCCATGCCATTCCCAACCGACCAGACCGGGAATACCATCGCCTTGCTTCATCCCCGTGCCGTTGAACACCCAATGGTCGGGCAGGCTGCAGATCCAGTCAGCTCCACCAGTCACAGGTGGTGCGCTGTGCGCCCCCATTAGTTTATTGCCGTAGGGACTGCTGAAAGGAAAACCGCTCATCTCTGGAAAATCGCGCAACTCCTCCTCACGCCGGGGACCGAAGATGTCTATTCGCTCAAATACTCGGTTAGAACGCCCTTTGATATCAGGGCTGAAACTGACGTGGCCGTAGCACGAGTTGCCGGAAAGAAAGGCCACGTTCACGCCGGCGTCAATCGCTCGCCGAACATTTTCAAACATCTCGCCGGACCAATACTCATCATGACCCACGGAGAGAAAGCCCTTGGCTCGCAGCAACCCTTTGGGATCCGCATGGGTATCAAGGTTCGAAACATAACTGACGTCGTAACCTTGCGCTTCCATCCAATGGGCCAGCGGAAATTCCCACAGCATGAACTCGCCCGAGCCAGTCGAGAGCGGCGCATCGAGAATCTGGCAGTACTTGCCGTAAGGCCGATTAAAGCTGACCTGAACATTCGGTCCCCAATACCATTCCTTCTTGCCATCGTCATACAGAGCGAAATGGTCGGGCCAGCGGTTGTAAGCCGCCCAGGTCGTGTCCGAGCATTGGAACAAAAAATCGGCTGGGCGGTCATCGCGCACGATGAAGATAAGATAACTTTGCAGTCTCTCGTGCTCGCTCGTGAGTTTCCCCAAGTAAACACCGCTCACCCAGTTTGAAGGAATGCGCAGCGCAGCGCACGATTTCCATTGGCAATCCCGCAGACGCTTCGCCCCAATGGCGGGATCGATCTGGGTCATGCCGCGGAACGGCCCCAGGCTCATTATGTGCCGTCCCCCAGCACCGCGATAATAGCCCAGGCGATAAATTTCAATCTCAAACCGCGAAGGCGGATTGGTGCTGACGTACAGATTCAACACCTCGCCTCGGCGAACGCTAGTCCGTGAGCAGTATCCCTCAATCCACGGACACCGATACTTCGTGGACGGCTCGATGCGGGTGTTTTTCAAAAGCCAATCACGCGTTCCCGGCCGGTTATTCTCACGCGCGATCAGATCGGAAGCATGGGAGCGGCGCGTACCCGTTTTGGTTGAAGGATGCAGGGCCGAACAGCCAGAGAGCGCCAGCAAGGCGCCGGCACAGGTGACATCTTTGAGCATTTCCCGACGACTGCAACGACCGCGTGGGTTGGTGGGTGAGGGCATGGCGACAAAGTGTCCTGCCCGTGGCGCGCTGGAAAGCTAATAACATGGAATCTATCTCATAAAACCTCAGAATCCAGCCCGTCACTCATCGGGTGGATATTTTTGCCTACGGCGTCGCTGCATACGAATTGCTCACCAACCAGAAACCGTTTCCGGGCGACACGCCGTTGGACATTTTGAGGAGGCAACAGGACCGTACCGATTTTGTTTCGCCGCGCCAATACAATCCGGATTTGCCGGCGAATTTGGAGAAGGTGATCCTTAGATGTCTGGAACACGAGCCGGAACGGCGCTATCCGTTCGTCGGCGTGATGGCGCGGGAGCTGAAGGGGGCGTTATACGTGTAGTTGGTGGTGGGCGGTTGATGCTTGATGGCCTGCGGGATCGAGCGCGCTCGACTGTGCTCCTCGCCTTGGGCGGGGAGTGAAGATCGATTACGAGGACGAGGACGAACGAGGTGGAGCGAAGTGACCGCTTATTTATCTCCCGCTTCAAAGGTCGCGACCAGTGGGCGGTGGTCTGACGCCAGGCCCCAATTCGGAATCGTCAGCACATACGTCTCGTTGGTCACCCATTCGCGCGCCATGCCGCGGCTGAGGAGAATGTAATCAATCCGGCTGTAGGTGTCTTCTTTGCCGTAAAAATGAGTCCAGGTAACGTTACGCGTCCCCAGGCTCGCGTTGGTGTTCGCAACACTGTCGCCATTTCGCTCGGCAGGACGCGTGTCAACCAGCTTGCGCTTGCCGCGTCCAATGACCGCGACAGTGGACTTTGAGTCTTTGGTGTCGTTCAAATCGCCCAGCACAACGAGGTTCGCGTTGGGGTTGACGGCCAGGCGCTCGTCTATTTTCTCCCTCAGGACCTTGGCCTCTTCCAGGCGCAACTCCGCTTCATCAGCCGCCGGGATGGGGCGTCTGGATTTCAAATGGGCGGCGATGAGGGTGAATGAATAATTCGTGTTTACCTGGATGTCCACTTCGCCAAAGCCGCGGCTGACGCGGAAGCGGCGTCCGTTCATGAGAAAGTCGTCGTTGGTGTGCGGCCTGCGCGCAGTGAAGGGAAACTTGCTCAGGATGGCCACGTGGATGTTCGTATCGTAGCCGCTGACGTGTTCCCAATAGGGCAAGTCCAGACCCTCGGAGCCAAGCGATTCCCGCAATTCCTGCAGAGCGTCGAGGCTGCCCATTTCCTGCAAGGCCAGCACGTCCGGCCTGAGCGCGAGGATGCTCTCGAGGACTTTGGCTTTGGCCTCTGCGGACTTCGCGTGGCGCGTTTGGGTCGGTTCCTCGATATAGTTTTCCACGTTGTAGGTGGCAACGCGGAAGGTTTCCGCGCCGCCCAGGCCCAAGGCGAGCCGCAGAACGCAGAGCATGGCGGTCAGGTGGCGCGCGTCCAAATTCATGCAGGCGGTGATAGGCCGTCAGCCGAGACCGGTCAAGGCCCGATCACGACCCCAAATCCTCGCCTAAGAAAAAGATCAAACCGCGGAATACGCAAAATACGCGAAAAAATGGAACGCTTCCGCGTATTTCGTGTATTCCGCGGTCCTCTCGCCTTTCTATTTTGGCGACGTGTTTGAACCCTCAGCATTTTGCGCCGTCTTGTCGGGGGCAGCCGCCGTTACGCGAGGATTCGGGACAACCGCCGGTCACATTGTAAGTTCTGTTGCCGAACCTGCCCAACACACACCGTTCACAATCCCGAGTCCGTGAACGTGAGATTTCGGAAACATAGTCGTAGAAAAAGCAGAAGTTGGACTGGGCCTGTTTGACCGTCTGCCCAGCCGCAACAATAAGCCAAGGAGCCAGAAGGGCGATTGGGAAG
>WNGH01015885.1_pt1 | contig 10113 bp, 10 predicted proteins | sample 5400631 | NCBI WGS metagenome assembly WNGH01 (sample SAMN13153373, study PRJNA577476) | soil metagenome | isolation source: 115 cm soil or saprolite under Garry oak tree replicate 1 | place: USA:California | collected 2016-06-15 | reverse complement strand
CTGCATGTTTCGCTGTTCACGGAACGCGCCGCCGCCGCGAAGTGGCTTGGCGTTCCAGTCGAAGCACTGGAGGTGTAGGATATTTCTGCGCCTCCACAGCCAGAAGGAGTCGTTCTTCGACAAGACCTGGCGGCCGAGTGAGATCGAGCCGGTAAAGTGAATTTGTCGTTTTGGCTGGCCAATCGCGCGATGCCAGGCATAATGCAGCCATGAAAAAACCTTTCACACTCCTCACGTCCGCCGCATGCTTTTATGCGTTCCTGACCCTCGCGCCCGCCTCGCGGGCCGCCGACCCAGCGGCGAAGATGCAAGCGTTGTCGCAACAGCTCAAGCTCACGCCACAACAAAAGATCCAGATGCTGCCGATCCTTAAGGAAGAGGGTCCAAAAATCGAGGCGATCAAGAACAATCCGTCGCTTCCGCCAATGCAGAAGATGAAGCAACTCCGGGCCATCCACAATCAAAGCGCGCCGCAGTTGCAGAAAATTCTTAGCCCCGCGCAGTACCAACAGCTGCAAGCGATCCGCCAGCAGGAGATCCAGCAAGCGATTGCGAAAAAGCGCGCTGCACGCTAATCGTAGCTCCGCGCACCTGTGCGCTGCGCGAAGCTCCCGAGCCATATTACGTGAATCGCCGTTTCAAGGGGCGGTCAAACGGCGAAGGGCTTTTTCTGGTATGGGACCAAAGTCCAATATGCAGACTGAACAATCTTCCGGCACATTCTCAGTTGGGCTGTCGGCGGCTGCCAATCCGCCAACGCGGTCCATCCAATAAAGCCAACAACAACAGTGCGGTTTCCGCGTCACCTCTTACAATATTTATGAAAATCACATCCCTCATCGTTTTCGCAGCAAGTGCGCTCCTTGCGGGCGATCTCGCCGCACAGAGCTCCAACGCGACATCTGCGTCCACCGATCCGGGCTGGCCGCGGCAACGCACGAACGAAAAGGGAAGCCTGGTCTATTACCAGCCCCAGGTCGATGCCTGGACAAACTTCAAGCAACTCGACTTCCGCATGGCTTTTTCGCTGACGCCGAAAGGTGGGAAAGAAATCGTCGGCATCCTCCAGTTGCAGGCGCAGACGGATGTGAATGTGGACGATCGCAGCGTCGTGATCAGCAATTTTAAAATTAAGGAGGTCAAGCTGCCGGGGCTGGATCCCGCGAAGACAAGCACGGTGGATCAAATGGTCCGCAGTTTTCTGCCGCCGGATCATACCGTTGTCATGGCCTTGGACCGACTGGTCGCGAGCGTGGAGAAAACGCAAGCTCCGGCCGTCGTGCCGGTGCAGAACGATCCGCCGGCGATTTTCGTTAGCAACACGCCAGCGATCCTTTTGAACGTGGACGGTGAAGCAGTGCAGTCCGACATCGCCGGGACCAACCTGGGCTTCGTCGTTAACTCGAACTTCCCGCTCTTCTTCGAGAAGGAATCTCCGAAGGAGTACTATTTATATACGGGGCAGCAATGGCTCAAGTCAGCTTCCATGGAAGGCGGCTGGGCCCCGGCGCCGAAGTTGCCGAAAGATATGTCGAAGGTGGCCAACGACCCGCAGTGGGCGCAAATGAAGAAGGCGATTCTCTCTCCTTCGGCCAAGGGAAAGCCGCCCACGATCTTTTATTCAAACAAGCCGGCGGAAGTCATTTTGTTCCAGGGACAACCTTCCTACGCTCAAATTCCCGGAACGCAGTTATCCTACGCGACCAACACCGGTGCCGATCTTTTCGTCTATAATCCGACCCAGGATTATTATTACCTGGCGGCGGGCCGCTGGTTCCAGGCGTCGAATCTGAAGGGACCGTGGACATATACGACGGAACACCTGCCGCCGGACTTTGCCAACATTCCCGAAAATAGCCCCGCCGCACGTGTCCTCGTGTCGGTTCCAGGAACCGACGAAGCCAAGGACGCCGTCCTTTTGGCGCAGATTCCGACTACGGCAGTAGTCGATCCGAAAGCCGCAGAGCAAGCGAAAGTCACCTACAGCGGCAATCCCGAGTTTAAGCCGATTGAAGGAACGTCACTCGAGTACGCCACCAACACGCCGGACAAGGTGATCAAGGTCGGCGGTGTTTATTATCTTTGCCTGCAAGGAGTGTGGTTCATGTCACCCAATCCGTCGGGCCCCTGGACCACGGCCAATTCAGTTCCGAAAGAGATCTACGCCATTCCGCCCAGCTCGCCTGTTTACAACGTCACCTATGTTACCCAGTCCACTACTCCCGAGGGGAATGTCCAGTCGAGCTACACCGCGGGATATTTGGGAACTTTCATAACCGGCGCCGCTGTTGGAGCGGTGCTGGCCAGCGGCACCGGCTATTACTATCGACCTTACTATGGTTACCCCGTTGGTGGATATCCTGTCTATCGCCCTTATGCTACCACGTACGGTGTAGGTTCTTACTATAATACTTATGCTGGGGCCTACGGAGTTGCCCGCGGGGTTTACGGCCCTTACGGAGGGGCAGCGGCGGGTGCTGCCTACAATCCTTATACCGGGACGTACGCCCGCGGTGCTACGGCCTACGGTCCCTACGGGAGCCAGAGTGTGGCCCACGCATATAATCCGTACACCGGCACCTCTGCTACGACTCACCAAGGTTCCAATGCTTACAGTTCGTGGGGCCAATCGGTCGTATCCAATGGTAACAAATCGGCCTACACGCAGCATTACTCCAATGCGAATGGTACCGTCGCAACAGCCCAGGGTTCACAAGGCGGAAAGGCCGCCGGTGCTTCTACCAAGTACGGGAACACCGCCGCGGCGAAGACCTCCAGCGGTAACATGTACGCCACCCACGACGGCAACGTTTACAAGAATACCGGCTCAGGTTGGAGTTCATACAACAACGGCAACTGGAACTCGGTAAATAGTTCTGCGAATTCGACGAGCGCTCAGGAACAAAAGCAGAGCTATCAAAACTCCGGCGCCAATCAAGCCTCCGCCCAGCAACGCGCACAGAGTTCGCAACGCTCGGGCGAGTCCGCGCAAAGTCGGAGTTCTGGATCTAGCGAGGTGGACCGGGAGGCGCAGAACCGGCAACGCGGCGCATCGCAAAGCCAGCGCTTCCAGCAAGCTTCCCGTGGTGGAGGGGGAGGCGGTTGGGGCGGACGCGGTGGAGGAGGAGGCAGGGGCCGACGATGACAACTATTGCTTGGAATTTACCTCCAAATTTTCGATAGAATTAAGAAGACAAACAACGCACTCAAAATAAACATATGAAAAAGCTATTAACAATAACAAGTATCGCTAGTACGATCGCGGTCCTAGCACTAATTACAGCATGCCAGACCGTCGCCACCAACCAGGCTGAGATTGCCGCGTCTAAGAAGCAGAATCTGCTTGCGCAAGCAGGTTTTAAGTTTATTACGGTCACCACGCCCAAGCAGCAGCAAGCGGTCAGTCAACTCGCCCAGGGCAGATGCTCGGCCGTTAAGTACAACGGGAAATTGTATTACGTGTTTCCGACTGCGCAGAAGGACAAGATCTACGTCGGGAGACAAAAGCAATACAACGCCTACAAACAGGCGCTCGCAGCTCAGCAGGGTCAGCAGCAGATGGCGGCAACGCCTGTATTCACACAAGAGACCGCGGGACTCAATAACATTGAAGTTGAGCAGTTCCAGGGGTTCGGTCCGATGGGTGTGCAGGCTCTGGGAAATTGGTAAGAGCAGTGACACACCATGCGAGGACGGCAGCCTGATGGTTGCTGCCCTCGTTGATCTGGAGCCACCGAAAGGATGAAGCAGACAATGTGAAACAGTCTCAAATTGTTTTAGGAGTTACGGTCCTCACATTGGGAATTCTCTCAGTCGGTCCGGGCATTCACGCGACCGAACCTTCGGCTGTCGATACCAACGGCAACGTAATGGGCGAACCTGCCGCTCCGGGCGAGGGCGTTGTGCTCAGCTTGCCTCTTAAGACGACTGAGAATCTTAGCTTGGGTGCAGTCACCGAATCCTCCGCTGAGGCCGATGAAGCCGATAAGCTGGCTAAGGAACTTGCCAATCCAATCGCTTCGCTCATCAGCGTGCCTTTTCAGGCAAACGAGGACTTCGGCTATGGTCCTTCGCACAATGGCTACAAGTTTACCCTTAACATTCAGCCAGTCATTCCGATCTCAATCAGCAGAGATTGGAACCTGATTCTACGCACAATCTTCCCGATCGTTTCGCAGCACGATCTGTTTTACGTTGAGAACTTGCCGAAGAATTCGCCAGTGCAGCCGCAAAACCGTTCGCAGGATGGTCTTAGCGACACCAATCAAAGCTTTTTTTTCTCGCCCAAGAAGCCGGGTCCATTCGGACTGATCTGGGGTCTCGGTCCGGTGTTTCTTTATCCCACCGGGACCCATCCGTTTCTCGGCACGGGCACATTCTCGATCGGACCCACGCTGGTGGTATTGAAGCAGACGGGCCCCTTGACTGCAGGCGCCCTGATGAACCAGCTCTGGTCGGTCGTGATCGAGGAACATCGCAGCAGTCTCAGCCAAATGTTCCTTCAGCCGTTTATAGCCTACACCACGAAGACCCATACGACGTTCACCCTCAGTTCGGAATCTACGGCAAACTGGAACAACACTCCGGGCGACGCGAAATGGACCGTGCCGCTCATTTTTCAGATTAGCCAGATTCTGAAGATCGGGAAGCAGCCGATCAGCCTCCAAATCGGCGGCAAATACTATGCCGACTCTCCGCGTTACGGCCCTGATTGGGGCGTCCGCTTCGCCTTGACGCTGCTCTATCCGACGGGCCGGCGGCCCGAGCCCATCGAGAGGACGGGTTTCGTAAAGTAATGATTAAGCAAGCTGGAGACATGGGCCAGCATTCGTTAGGTTTGGCGCGAGAAAACGCCAAAGGATTACGACACTGTACCGCGACCTGTGATGTCGTGAGTTGTGCAACCGAATGAACGAAAACGCACAGGCGAAAGAGTCACTGGAAATGGTTCGGCGGCCACTAAAATCCCGCCGCTTCTCGGCAGTGGAACTTCTGATCGCTCTCGCGTTGCTCTTCTTCTTTTTCCCCTTTGTCGAAGAAGTCAAAGGCGGGGATCTTATTGTGTCACTCTTGCTTTCGCTGGTGCTGCTTTCTGGCGTCCTTGCCGTCTCGGATCGCAAAGGCGTGCTGCTCATCGCGCTTGTGCTTGCAATTCCGGCAATCGCCGGCAGGTGGATAAATCATTTCCGGCCAGATCTGGTTCGGCCTGCAGTCTTCCTGACCGCGGCACTTGTCTTGACTGCTTTCGTGGTGGTGAATTTGCTGCGCTTCGTTTGGCGCGCCCCTTCGGTAAACATCGAAGTGCTCTGTGCGAGCATTTCGGCTTACCTGATGCTGGGTTTGATGTGGACGATGGCCTACTGGCTCGTGGATCAGTTGACGCCAGGAGCCTTCGCTTTCAACGTAGGGCCGAGATCCATGAACGGGTTCAATGGTTTCTACTTTAGCTTCATCACACTGAGCACGGTCGGCTACGGCGACATCACGCCGGTCTCAAGGATTGCGCGCTGGCTTGCGGCGATGGAGGCGATGACGGGGCTACTCTATGTCGCGATCCTGATCTCACGCTTGGTGGGCCTCTATTCCAGCCCGAAATCTAATGATTCCTAAACATTCAAGAGCAGCGATCCGATTTCGCTTCATCGCGGCCGGAACATGCCTTGGTTTCCTTGCCGGCAGCGCGGTGACGCCGGAGCTGGCGGGCCGTGCCTCCATCATGGCGGCGCTCACTGCGAGTTATCTCCTTGCGGCTACGGCTCGAGCCGACGATTTGCCAGCCCGCGAGAAAAGGCCTGGTGGGACAACAGCCTCCGTGCCGGAAGACTTGGACGCTTTTCCCCGTCCGGCTCTTGACGCCACTGTTACACAAAGCTTCGCGGCGCTGACCAATGAATTCAAAGATCAGGAATTCAGCGCCTCCAAGGATACCGCGACGCTCACTCTCGCTTACGCCTTCGGCAAGACGGCACGGCGCGACTGGACAGCGCAAATGGATTTGCCGGGGGTGCACTACGACGCCGGCCATGTCACCGGAGTAGAAAGTGGCACCGGCATTGGCGACATCGAAGTCCGGATTGGACATGTGATTCGCAGTGAAGGCATCTTTCGTTATGCCGCGGGCGTCGAGGCCGAGTTCGACACCGCGGGTGGACCGCCCCTGGGGGACGGAATTTTTCGACTCTCGCCCATCGTGGCGTTTGCCGTGCAGCCCCTCCCGAAGTTCAAGTTCCAAACTTTCGTGCAATTCAACCAATCGCTTATTACCGAGACGGGCGTTTCGGAGGAACAGGAGATCCATCTCAAACCCGCAATCAACTTGGCGCTGCCCGACAGCTGGTACGTCTATAGCGAATTTGAAGAAACATGGGGCTTCGAGCCCCACGGCGAGTTCAGTTCCACCGCCAAGTTCGAGATCGGGCGCAGCTTCGGGGCCCGGAGTGAATGGGTCTTGAGCGCACGCTGCGAACTGCCAATCACCACCAGTTCGGATGATTACACCTTGACCGCTGGCTGCACCTACGTTTTTAAATGATTCCGTCAAATGGCTGATCCGAACCCGAACGACATCAAGCGGCGCTGGTTTGAGCCTGTGTCTGCGATTCTCATGGCGCTGGCCACGCTCAGCACGGCCTGGTGTTCGTATCAATCCTCGAGGTGGAATGGGCAGAGCGGCGGCTTCGCTACAGAAGCGGGTCGCCTTAACCAGAAAGCCGCGTTGCTGCATTTGGAGGGAAACCAGGTGATCGGCATCCAGGCGAAAATGTTCACCGAGTTCATCAATGCGCACGCGACCGGGAACGACAAGCTCGCCCAGTTTTACTCGGAGCGTTTCCCGCCGGAACTGCGCAAAGCCTACGATGCCTGGTTAAAGGAAAAGCCTTTCGAGAATCCAAACGCGGAAGGACGCTCGGCTAGCCAACACTGACGCCGGGCGAAACGACGCCGAGGCAAAACGGACCGGTAATGTCGCGGCGCAATATCTTAGCAATACCGTGTTGCTCGCCGCGGTTTTGTTTTTTGCCGGCACGTCCGCAAAATTTGACCAGCGCTACGTGCGACAAAGCAGTCTCTTCTTCGCCGTCGCAGTCTTTCTCTTCGCCGCCGTGCGGATGCTCATGCTCCCCGTCACTTAACCTTATTCTATTATGAAAATTCATTACTCCATAACTGCATCAGTCCTGGCGCTTGCAATGGCTGGCTGCGCGCAAATCGCCGTGGTGTCGGAAAAACGTCCTGCCGCATTGCCGCCCGGCTCAGGCGCGGATCAGATCGCGACGCAAACAATCAATAGCGCACTGGTCGAAGAAAAGAAGCAGCCAATCGTCGCTCTCGGCGCGTTCGTAGCGGCCGCGCGAGACGCCTTACGCCAGCTCGATCGCAACCCAGCGAACACTGAAGCACGGCGCGATTACAATTTTGCCGTCGCACGTATTTTCACAGTCGTTCGCGACGCGAAATTGGATCCGTGGACTAAGCCGATGCGCGTCGGAGCAAATGGCGAATTTACTCTTACGTGGAAGCGCGATCCGCGGCCGGAGTGGAACCTGGCCCTCTACGACTTGATCCCGGCCGATGAGCTCGATTTCAAAGGCACCTATGTGAAAGATCACGTGAAGAAAGACGGAATAGGCGCGCCGCTTGTAGCGAAGCGCGAACTCACCCCGCAACAAGCCAGTGCGTTCTTCTGTCCGCCATTTATTTATTATAGCGTTACCGCGACAGCGCAGTTCGAAGGTTCGCGCTGCGTTATCTCGATCAACGATCCGTTGGCCGCGGAATCAGTCCGCGTTGACGGACATACCTATCCGCTGGCGGCAAATTTCACGGCGTCATATGCCATGCTGCTTGCGCGGGAAAAACCAGAGAAGCTTGGACTCGCCCGTATGCTCCGCCCGCAGGAATACGCCGCGACCGCCCGAGTGGCGCGCCTCGAACCTTACAATCCCAACAAGACGGTCCTGCTCGTGATCCATGGTCTCATGGACACACCAGCCACATGGGTGCCAATGCTGAACGATCTGCGTGGCGACAAAGATATCCGGCGGAATTACCAGTTCTGGTTCTATAGCTACCCGAGCGGTTATCCCTATCCATACTCGGCAGCTATCTTACGGCAGGAGCTTGACGCCATCGAAAAGAAATTTCCGCTGCGCAAACCAATGGTGGTTATCGGCCACAGCATGGGTGGATGCATTACGAGAACGCTCATCACCGACACCGGGACAAAACTCTGGACCGAGGCCTTCGGCCATTCACCCGCAGAAACACAGATGCCGGCCGACACTAAACGCCTTCTCGAGCAGGCGATCATCTTCAAACATCGAGGAGAAATAGGGCGCGTAATTTTCATGTCCGCGCCGCATCGCGGTTCGGATCTTGCCAGCAACTGGATCGGGCGCATCGGCTCGATGTTGGTGAAAGCGCCAACGACGCTGCTCAAAGTCAACCAGGCTCTGCGCGCATCGCTTACCGCCGATCCCGCCGCGCTGCAATTAAAGCGTCTTCCCAACAGCATCGACACTATGGCGCCAAATAATCGTTTCGTGATGGGAATTAACACTGTTCCGATCACCAAGGGAATTCCCTATCACTCTATCATCGGTGACCGCGGCCGTGGTGACACTCCGAATAGCAGTGACGGCGTTGTTCCTTACTGGAGCAGCCACCTCGATGGGGCCAGGAGCGAACGCATCGTTCCGTCAGGTCACGGTTCGCCCCTCAACCCGCAAGCCATCGCCGAGGTCCATCGCATTCTCCAGCTCAACGTTCAATCCCATTAAGTCCATTCACGCCATCGTTATGCTCGAATCGGCCATCACCGTGCCAGGTTCGCGGCCGTTGGAGACAGTTTGCCTTAGCGCAGCAGAAATTGAAAGACGCAAAGCCTAAGCCCCGGCGCCGCAGGATTCGGAACGCTCGAAATGCCTAATCTGATGCGAGTGCTTCGATGGGTTGGCGCGCTGCTGGTCCTTCTCACAGCCATCATTGCTATCGCGTGGGCATTTGGCGCCGTGTGGTTTGACGCTCCGTTCGGAAATGCAAACAAGATTGTGGCGGGACTCCTGGCGCTGGCCTCTGCGGCCGCGCTAGTATTCGTTAGGCCATTCTGGCGCAAAGTAGGCGTCATCGCGCTGCTTGTCGGTGGCGTGCTCATGTGGTGGTTAACGCTTTCTCCGACCAACGATAGCGACTGGCAGGCGGACGTGGCCCAGAAAGCGTGGGCCGACATTCAAGGCGACGAAGTAACGTTGCACAACGTACGCAACTGCGACTACCGGACCGAGACCGACTACACCCCGCATTGGGAGACGCGCACCGTGCGCATCTCGCAGATCACCGGCATCGACCTCGCGGTCGATTACTGGGGCTCGCCCTGGATCGCGCATCCCATCGCCAGCTTTCAATTCGCTGACGCGCCGCCGCTCTGCTTCTCCATCGAGACGCGCAAGAAGCTTGGCCAAACCTATTCGACTATCGGCGGGCTCTACCGGCAGTTCGAACTCATCTACATCGTGGCCGATGAACGTGACGTAATCCGTGTGCGCACAAACTACCGCAACGAGGACATCTATCTTTACCGCACGACCATTTCGCCAGAGCACGCGCGCGAACGTTTCCTTGAATACATCCATTCGCTCAACGCTCTGCGGAACAAACCGCGCTGGTATAACGCCATCACCACCAATTGCACTACGAGCATCCGAACGCAACACCCAGCCAACGAGCGCGTGCCGTGGGATTGGCGCATCCTGCTCAACGGCAAAGGCGACGAACTGATGTACGAACGCCACGTCATCGTCACCGGCGGACTTCCCTTTGCCGAGCTAAAAGCGCGAAGCCTGATCGATACCCGCGCCCGCGCCGCTAACGACTCTCCCGATTTCTCAAAGCTGATCCGCGAAGGCCTGCCTGGAACGCTTCCGTCCGATGCGTTAGGCCGATAGTCGCCATCTCTTGTGACCGAGTAACTAACGCCATCCCGCATTGCCCGGCCGAAACAGAATTCGCCAGCATGATCTTCCAGGTGACCGCCGGCACGAAGCAATCGTGCAACGGCGCAAGCCGGGTTATGGCACGCCTGGGAATGGCGTTAAGCGTGGTTGCGCTCGCGGG
>WNGH01007851.1_pt1 | contig 10113 bp, 9 predicted proteins | sample 5400631 | NCBI WGS metagenome assembly WNGH01 (sample SAMN13153373, study PRJNA577476) | soil metagenome | isolation source: 115 cm soil or saprolite under Garry oak tree replicate 1 | place: USA:California | collected 2016-06-15 | reverse complement strand
TTCCCGATTCGGCCGCGGCCGCGATACCAGCCTTCAGGATTCGTTTCGCTTCCTGCGGCTGTGCTTCACGAGCGAGGAGTTGTCCGTACATAAGGTAAGCGGGCACATACTCCGGGTTGAATTCAAGGAGCTTGCGAAATTGATCCGCTGCAGCGCTGGCGTCACCTGAGTTCATGCACTCCAGCGCTAGCCCATAGCGCGAGAAAGCATCCGCCGGCTGCTTGGCGACGAATTCTTCAAGCGTCTGTCGGCGTGTTTTCTTTTGTGGAGCGTTTGTCACCTCTCGTATTATAGCGGGCGCTGCGTTCGTTGGAAAATTTAGAGGGAGCGAGATGGGATGAAGCGACCGAAATCTGTCGATCAACTGCCGAGCGGCCAAACCAAGCTGCCGGGAAAGCCGGTCAGCGCCTCGCGCTCGGAAATGGCTGAGGTGGTCCTGCCCGCCCAGACCAATCCTCTTGGAAAATTGTTGGGCGGCCACGTGATGCATCTCGTGGACATGGTGGCGGCGATGGCGGCGCACCGCCACTCGAACAGCTACGTCGTGACTGCTTCAGTGGACTACATTGATTTCCGCAATCCCATCAATCTCGGCGAAATCGTCATCCTGAAATCGCAGGTGAATCGTGCGTTCCGCACGTCGCTCGAAGTGGGAGTCGAGGTCTATTCGGAAAACGTGTTGACGGGCGAGCGCAAGCATACGACGAGCGCCTACGTGACGTTTGTTGCGATTGATGAAAAGACGCGTGAGCCGAAGGAAGTGCGGCCATTGATTGTTAAGACGCTAGAAGAGCGGAAGCGCTACGAAGGCGCTCTGGAGCGCCGCAAAATCCGCCTCGCCCATCGCTATGGCAAATAAGTTTAACTTACGCCGCCGACCCAGCGCGGCGAACTTGTCGGCTGTGCGCTGCCGCCAGCGGGCTCCTCACTGATCGCCAGCGCCTTTGTGTCCGACATCGCTATCTGTGGTTCTGGGACAAGCCCCACGCAGGATCCGTCGGGTCTCTGCTCGAGGAGTCCCGCGCTCTGTGGTTTGCTGCCAGCCGCTCTGGGGATGAGCCACAACTGCAATGTCCGATTGCTCGGCGGCGCGGGAATGTTCGCCCCGGCAACGACAATCCCGAGCTGGGCGTGCCAATAGGCGCGCATTGCCGGCACATCCTTCGAGGCAGCGGGCATGGCGATTTGCACGGAAGCTTGGTCCATCACGATGCCGCGCTCTCGCTGCGCCAGAGCGACCTTCTTCCGCATTTCTTCGCGTTCTCTCGCCACAAGGGCGGCCTGCTCCCGAGCCAGGCGGAGTTCATTTTCGATGCGGCGAGAATCCTGGAAGGAATAGACACGCAGGAGCACGAGTGCGGCCAAACCCGCCCACATCCACCAAGGCACGCCGCCACGCGAGCCTGTCGCGGCCCTGAAAATCACGGTACTTGCCAGCTTCGGCTTTTTCTCATACGGCGTTCTCAAGCATTTGAATGAGGACTCGTTGCGACACTCGCCGCGACCGCGAGCGCTTGGTCGACGCACGCCCCGATCGACGGCCCGCGAAGATAGTTTCCGGAAAACCAGAGCCCCGGGCAGGCCGCCCGGCGTTCCTCGAGCCGAGCGAGTCGTTCAGCATGGCCCAGATTGTACTGTGGCAGTGCGCGCTGGTAGAGATGGACAATTGAGAACACCGGCGGCTTCCGGATCCCGAGAATTCCGGAGTTCTCCTTATGCGCGAGCTCCCCGAGTGTCTTGGCGCCGAGCGCGACGGCACTCGGATCAGTCGCGCCCCCCACAAAGCTCGTCAACAGCACGTGGCTATCGGGCGAGCGCCCCGGAAAGAGAGAGGAGTTCCAGACCGTCCCCAGGATACGCATGCCCGCCGACCGTGGCGCGAGAAATCCAAAGCCGTTGAGCTGGTGGGCCACGCTCTCGCGCGCATATCCGAGCGAGACTACGGCCACGGGCGCGAATTCAATGCCACCCAGAATGCGCTCGAATGCGGAGTCTGATTCCGTAAGAAGCTGCGCGGACATATTGGGGGGTGTCGCGAGCATGAGTTGCTCCGCTTCAAGCGAGTCTTGGCCGGACCTGCTTCGTGTCTTGACCGCAAACCCTCGCCCGCCAATCCGCTGAATGGAGGTGACTTCCTCGTCGCATCGGAGGGCGGGCCCGAGCTTCGTGGACAGTGCGCGAACGAGTGTTTCGTTGCCTTCTCGAAAACTAAGAAGCGTCGGCGGCTCGCGCAGCCCCGATTTGGCCCTTGCCCCGGCGATCATTCCCCGGATGACGCTCCCCTTCGTTTTCTCCGCCTCGTAGACCTGCGGAAATGCACTGCGCACGCTGAGCCGTTCGGGGTCTCCCGCATAGACGCCGGAAACGAAAGGGCTCACGAGTCGGTCGAGCAGCTCAGCCGAAAATTTTCTCTGGGTGAATTGCGCGATCGATTCATCGGCGGCCAGCGGACGCGTTCGCCCGATCGCGTCTCGCAGAATGCGCCTTCTTGTTCCCCAACTGAGCAGGGAAGAGGCAAACAATGCGAGCGGGCTAAGAGGGACGGGCGTGAGCTTCCCGTTCACAACGACATAACGCGGTGCGCGAGGATCCGCATAGACAACTTCGCTTTCGATTGCCAATTCCTGAAACAGTCCGCGCAACGCCGGCGTCCCGCTGAGGCTTTGCGGCCCGTGCTCGATGAGGAAACCCTGACACTGGCTGGACCGAATCAATCCGCCCGGGCGATCGGCCGCCTCCAGAATCAGCACGTTCTTCCCCGCGCGCTGAAGGGCGTACGCACATACTAAGCCCGAAATACCGCCACCGACGATCGCGACGTCAATCGCCGCAGTCACGGCAGCTTCCTTTCCGCGGATGGATTCACAGAGTCTTGGAGAAAAGCGGCTTCGCGCTCAGTTGCTGCTTTCCCAGGTAGGTATCGAAGATCATCGCCACATTGCGAATGAAGATGCGTCCCAGCCAAGTAGTCCTGATTTCATCGGCGGTGACATGAACTAGCCCATCTTCCTGAAAGGGAACGAGTCGCTTTAGTTCCGCCCCGAAGTATTCATCGAACATTATGCCGAACTCTTCGTTCACTTCGTTCTTAGGGATGACAGTATGGCAAAGCAGCCGGCTGATGACCGCGCGCCGCACGCGATCATCAAAAGAAAGCTTGTACCCGCGCATCGTGGCAAGCCCGCGCTTCTCCACGGCCTCCTGATAGGCCGGTACGGCGCGATGATTTTGCGCGTACGTGTTTTGAATCGAGCTGATCGCGCTTACGCCCATGCCGTAGAGATCGGCCCCGGCTTTCGTCGTATAGCCCTGAAAATTGCGGTGCAGCGTGCGATTGCGCTGCGCCACGGCCAGCTCGTCATCCGGCTTTGCAAAGTGGTCCATCCCGATATACATGTACCCGGCGTCGAGGAAGCGTTCGACCCCGGTTCGGAAAATCGCGAACTTCTCAGGCCCCTCCGGAAGATGTGGCGCAAACGAGCCCTGCTGTTTCTTCAGCCAGGGCACGTGGGCATAGCTGAAGAGAGCGATGCGATCCGGCGCTAGGCTGACAATCTGGTCCACGGTATCTTCAAATCGCTCGGGCGTTTGGAAGGGGAGCCCATAGATCAGATCCACATTGATGCTGTCAAAGCTGAGACCGCGCGCCTGCACGATGAGGTCGCGAGTCATGCCAAAGGGCTGAATTCGATGGATGGCGCGTTGCACTTCCTGGTTGAAGTCCTGAATGCCCATGCTGAGGCGGTTGAAGCCCAGCCTCCGCAGGATTGCGAGGTGCTCGTAAGATGTGACGCGTGGATCGATCTCCACCCCGATCTCAGCGTCGGGCGCGAATCGGAAACGCTCTTTTGTGAAGCCAAACAAATCTTCGATCTGCTCGGGCGTCAAGTAGGTGGGCGTACCGCCGCCCCAGTGAAACTGCACAATGGGTCGTGCGCGAGAGACATTGCGGCTGACCCGGTCGATCTCCCGCTTCAGAACATCCAAATAGGTCACCGCAACTGTCTTGTCCTTCTGGATAACGACGTTGCACGCGCAAAACAGGCACAGGCTTTCGCAAAAGGGAATGTGCATGTACAAGGAGACGGGCGTGCCAGCGCGGTCAGCCTCCGCTTGCGCGAGCTCGAGATCGGCCAGCCCATAGGACTCATCCCAAACCGGTGCGGTCGGATAGCTGGTATAGCGCGGTCCGGGCTTTTCGTACCGTGCGAGGAATTCTTCGCTCACTTGCAGCTCGCTCAGCATCCTGTCAGGAGAGAGGTTTTGGGCGCTCACTGCGGCTGCTCCTAATCGGCCGGCACGGCAGGTTTTTCGGCACGCATGACCGTAGTCTGCGCTGCTTCAATGAAGGCGTGCGCGTTTTCCACTGGAGTGTTTGGCAGTATCCCGTGGCCCAGATTCAAAATATGGCCTCTGCCACCCAACTCTGCGATTGTTTCCCGCACGGTGCGCTGAATCATTTCCGGGGAACTCAGAAGGATCACCGGGTCCACGTTTCCTTGTAGGGCGACGCCCGTGCCCAGCGTTGACCGAAGTTCACTCAACGACATGCGCCAGTCCACACTGAGAACGGTGGCCCGCGTTTTTGCGATCGCGGCCGTCAAGTGATGAGAACTCTTCGAATACAGAATTACCGGCACGCGCTGCCCGCCCAATGCTTCGATGACCTGCTGCGTCGCCGGCAGCGCAAATTTCTCGTAATCGTGCAAGCTCAACTCCCCGCACCACGTGTCGAAGAGCTGTACGGCTGCGGCGCCCGCGGCGATCTGGGCTTTCAGATACTCGGCAGTGACTCGGGCGATTTTCTCAAGGAGCGCCCGAAACACCCTCGGTTCTTCATACAGGAATCTTTTCGCTGTGGCGAATCCGTCCCGCGTTTGCCCCTCAATCATGTAGCAGGCCAGGGTCCACGGTGCTGCGGCGAACCCCAGCACCGGCACGGCGGGTCCCAGTTCATGGCAAAGCTGCCGAATCGCACGCATGAGAAAACTGGTCTCCCTCTCCGGATCAAACACTCGCAGCGCTTCCACTTGAACCGCACCGCGCACCGGATCGGGTAGTTTTGGTCCCGCGTCCGTCAGCTCCAGTTTCATCCCCATCGCCTCGGCCGGAATCAGAATGTCCGAGAAGACGATCACCGCGTCCATCCCGAACCGGCGAAAAGGTTGGAGCGACACCTCTACGGCCAGCTCGGGCGTCTTGCAGACTTCCAAAAAGCTGTATTTGGCGCGGATATCGCGGTATTCCGGCAAGTACCGGCCCGCCTGCCGCATCATCCAAACGGGCACGCGCTCGACCTGTTCGTTTCGGCAGGCGCGGAGAAACAATTCTTTGCGAGTCCGCGCGCCCGCTCGCTCGGTCACGTTATGAGGAGAATACATATGACCTGCTCTCAAAGCATAACAAAAGAAACGTGTTTCTGCTGAGGAGCGGTTTCGCTGCCCTCAGTTCTCACCGTGGGCTATAATTTCGAATGGTTGTCGAGCATCACAAAGATCGTTTTGCGGGGAACCTCGCGGTCAGGAAGTCAGCAGACCGTTCAGCGGAAATGACGACGATTCTTACAGTTCTTACGGTTTTGTGCTATGCGGTTAGTTGGGGGTTCTATCTCCGATTGCTCTACGGGGCCCGGCCGGTAACTGGCCGCGCGGCGACCGTACTTCTTGCGCTGGGCATTGTCTTCCATTATTTCGCGCTCCTCGAACGCTCGCGGTGGGTACATTCGGTCCCCTACCAAGACCTCCACGGTGCGATTTCGCTGTTCGCTTGGCTCCTAGCACTTACGTATTTGGGTCTTGAACTGTTCCACCGTCAGCGTTCTGTCGGCGCGTTTCTATTGCCCTTTGTATTGATCCTGCTGCTGGCGGCGACCCTGGCGCATCCGGCGGGCCCCCCCCGACCACCTCCGGCGCGAGGCTCGGTGTTTGCCTTGCATGTGACGCTCAGCGTCTTGGCGTATGCCGCGTTTGCACTATCTTTTGTCCTCAGCTTCATGTTTCTTGCCGAAGAGCGTCTGTTGCGGAGCCATAAACTCGGGACCATCGTCTGGCGATTCCCCGCGCTCGAATTGCTCGAGCGTATGAGCCGGAGCAGCGTCCTCGTCGGGCTGGTGGCCATCGTGGTTGGGATGTGTCTGGGCTTCGTTTCGATTGACCGGCTGACCGGTCGGGTTTGGCGCTACGATCCAAAATACCTGGTGACACTGCTTGTGGTCTTTCTGTACGCAGCCTATCTGTACTTGGGGCGCACGACAAACTGGCGAGGGGCGCGAGCGTCCAAGCTGTGCATCTTCAATTTCTCGATTGTTTTACTGAGTGTGAGTGTTGTGAATCTATTTCTCTCGCGGTGGCACCGCTTCTTTTAGGAGCGCGGAGAACCGGATGGAGATTGTTCTCGTCGGATTGAACCATCGCACAGCATCCGTCGAGGTGCGCGAGCGCGTATCGTTCACCGTGGAACAGGCGCGCCGCGCAGCCGAAGAGCTTCGCGCGCGCGGCATCCTGGAAGAGACTCTTGTCCTCTCTACCTGCAATCGAAGCGAGGTTTATGGCGTCCCTCCGGAAAACGCGCAGGAGAGCGCCACCGCCCTTTCGGTGTTTCTGAGCTCGTTCCACGCCATCCACCCCGACGAGCTGCACGGCTCGCTTTATCATCATTATGACCGCGACGCCGTCCGCCATCTATTCCGCGTCGCCGCCGGGCTGGATTCGATGATGCTCGGCGAAGCCGAAATCCTCGGCCAGGTGCGCGAGGCGTACCGTGTCGCACAGGAATTCGGCGCCACCGGGCCCGTGTTGAACCGGCTCTTTCAGGGCGCACTCGAACTGGGCAAGCGCGTACGCGCTGAAACGGAGCTTGGCGCACGTCCGATGTCCGTTGCTTCGGCGGGCGTGAAGCTTGCCGAACGCATCTTCGGAAAATTGCAGCAATGCACTGCCCTGGTTCTAGGGGCCGGTACGATCAGCGAGCAAGTCGTTAGCCAGTTGCGCGACCGCAAGATCGGGCAGCTCTATGTTGCGAATCGCTCGCGGGAACGGGCTACGGACTTGGGGGAACGTTTCGGAGCCAAGGCCGTCACCTGGGAGGAGTGGGGCAGGGCCCTGACGACCTCGGACATCGTCGTCTCATGTGTTTCCGCGGTGCAAGTCGTTCTTCGCCGAGAGGACGTCGACCGTGTGATGGCCGCGCGAGGAAACCGCGCCCTGTTTCTGATTGACCTCGGCGTTCCCCGAAATATCGAGCCTTCGGCTGCAAACCTTTACAACGTTTATCTCTATAATGTGGATGATCTTACAGAAATCGTGGAACAGAATCGCCGTGCGCGGGAGAGCGAAATTCCCCGCGCCGAAGAGATCGTGAACGAGCATATCGGCAAGTTTCTGTCCTGGCAGGCGAGCGTTGAGCTCGGTGCGGTTCTCAACGCGCTCCGTTCGCGTCTCAGGGAGGAGCGGTCGGCGTTTCTGCAATCGCGGCTAGCGCAGATGAATCACATGAGCGCCGAGGACCGCCAGCGTATCGAGGTGTTAATGGAGGAACTCCTCGAGAAACTCCTTCTCGAGCCTGCGGAACATCTGCGCGGCGAGCGGCACCTCCGCCGCAAGATCCAGAACGTCGAGGCACTTCGCGATCTCTTCTTGCCCCGCCGGGAGAAGCCGTGAGACCCGTGCGCATCGGATCACGCGGCAGCCTGCTCGCCAAATGGCAAGCTGAATTCGTCCGCAAACAGCTTTTTCACGTCACCGACGTGGAAGCTGAAATTGTTCTCATCAAGACGTCTGGTGACAAACTGCAACACGCCTCTCTTACACAGATCGGCGGGAAGGGAATCTTCATCAAGGAATTGGAAGAGGCTCTCCTCGAAGGTACGATTGACCTTGCCGTCCACAGCGTGAAAGACATCCCGACGGATACGCCTCCCCGCCTGTTCTTTCCTGCGGTCTGCCGCCGTGAAGACGTGCGCGACTGCCTGGTGGCCTCCGGCGGCGCGACCTTGCAATCCCTGCGCAAAGGTGCGCGTGTCGGCACCAGCAGCCTGCGGCGGCAGGCCCAGTTGCGTCACGCGCGGCCGGATCTTGATGTACGGGACCTGCGCGGCAATGTGGACACGCGTCTTCGCAAGGTTGAAAGTGGCGAATACGACGCCGTCGTAGTCGCTAAAGCGGGGCTCGACCGCTTGGGCTGGAGCCAACGCATCAGCGAGATACTTTCCCCCGATGTTTGCATGCCGGCTGTCGGACAGGGCGCCATCGCCATCGAGGCTCGCGCTGCTGATGCGGAGATCGGCGCTGTTCTCGGCAAATTGGACCATTCGGAAAGTCGCAATGCCGTCATCGCCGAACGCGCTTTACTGGCAGAGCTTCAGGGTGGATGCCAGGTTCCCATCGGGGCTTGGGCCCGCTTGGAGAAGCAGGAGATGATTCTGGAGGCTTGCGTGGTTTCGGTGGACGGGGCGGAATATGTGCGTGAGGGCGCCACGGCTTCGCCTGAGGAGTGCGCTGAGCTGGGCAAATACGTGGCAAGGCGCTTGCTTGAAGCTGGCGCCTCGCACATTCTTGAACAGATGGGGAGGCAGCGTGGCTAACGCGACGGGCTCTCCTCTGGCAGGAAAGCGAGTCGTCGTCACGCGCACTCTGGAGCAGAGCGAACTGCTCTCGCGTGAGCTGGAAGCCCGCGGCGCAACTGTGCGCCTTGTGCCACTCATCCGGTTTGCCCCGCCCGAAGATCCAGCTCCATTCGATGCCGCCCTGCGCGCTCTCGGCAAATTCGACTGGCTCCTTCTCACGAGTCAGAATGTTGTTCGCGCGATTGTCGATCGGTGCAAATCATTTAGCTTGTCATTTCCGCCTGAGCGAATGCCTCGTCACATCGCTGCAGTCGGCTTGGCCACGGCTGCCGCAGCGGAAAAAGCCGGGATGAAAGTTGACCATATTGCACGGGGTCAGCGGGGATTTGCTCTCGCCGAAGAACTGGCGCCCCAACTTCCGAACTGCGCGGTTTTACTTGCTCGCAGCGATCGCGCCAATCCTGATCTTCCGGAAGCGCTGCGGCAGATTGGCGCGAGCGTCACCGAAGTAGTTGCCTATCGCACGCTCCCGCTGGCTGGGGCCGCCGAGCGAATTCTAGATGAAATCGTTCGCGGTGAAATCGATGCAGTGCTTTTCTTCAGCCCGTCTGCCGTAAATCATCTGGTGGAAAAAATCGGAAAGGATCGGCTGCGGCAAGTGTCCGCGCGCGTGACATGCGTGGCGATTGGGCCCGTAACGGCCTCGGCTTTCCGTGCCGCGGGAGTTGAGCGCATCATTGTTTCCCAGCAAGCCAGCGTCTCCGGTATTCTGGAGGCGCTCTCGCAGTGCTGGTCTCAGGAAATGCAGTTGGGAGTGAAGTTGGGATGAGTTTTCCCACACAGCGACCACGCCGCCTGCGCCGCACCGAAGCGCTTCGCGGTCTTGTCCGCGAGACGCGTCTCTCGCCCGCTGGGCTAGTCTATCCCATGTTCGCCTGTGCGGGAACAAAACTGCGCCGGGAAATCAATTCGATGCCGGGAATTCATCAGCAGTCCGTGGATCAGATTGCTGAAGAATGCCGCGAGGTGGAATCGCTCGGGATTCCTGCTGTGATCTTGTTCGGACTGCCTGAAACGAAGGACCCGCGCGGCGCGATTTCGTATTCCGCGACCGGCGTAGTCCAGCGCGCCATCGAAGCCATCCGCAAGGCGCAACTCCGCCTCATCGTAATAACAGACGTGTGCCTCTGCGAGTACACCGATCATGGCCATTGTGGCGTGATCGAAAATGGAGAAGTGGCCAACGACGCGACGCTCCCGATTCTAGCCGAGCAGGCTCTCTCGCATGCGCGCGCCGGCGCGGATATCGTCGCGCCGAGTGACATGATGGATGGTCGCGTGGCTGCCATCCGCCGCAAACTCGATGAGAACGGCTTCCAGGACGTGGCAATCCTCTCCTACGCCGCGAAATACTGTAGTGGCTTCTATGGACCTTTCCGGGAGGCGGCGCAGTCGGCGCCGCAATTCGGTGATCGCCACAGTTACCAGATGGATCCCGCCAACGCGCACGAGGCGCTGAAAGAAGTTGCGCTCGACCTTGAGGAAGGCGC
>WNGH01010093.1_pt1 | contig 10115 bp, 4 predicted proteins | sample 5400631 | NCBI WGS metagenome assembly WNGH01 (sample SAMN13153373, study PRJNA577476) | soil metagenome | isolation source: 115 cm soil or saprolite under Garry oak tree replicate 1 | place: USA:California | collected 2016-06-15 | reverse complement strand
GAAGACGCCAGCCATGATCCAATCTCGCGTGTCAAACGCTGTCGGCTCTAACTCGGTCCGATGATCTATGTCGTAACCAAAACCGCGCGACATCATCGCTGCCGCCATTGCTTCCGCTGCCTGGAATGAGCGGAAGAATGTAGGGATGGAGATCGAGGCGTAGGCGCGAAAGCGGGCAATAGGATTAGAGGTCTTGACTTTCCAGGCACGCGACTGCTGAGCCTCCATGACCGAGATCAACTGTCCTACAATCACGGGGATATAGGCGATGGTCATCGAAAGGGCCATGCCTATCTCCGGCGGAATCTTCATTCTCGTGGCTGCCAGGGCCAACTCGGAGGGCGAGACGGTTTTAATCAGAATGAGAGCGCTTGATACAATCGTGAGCAGGCGAAAGATGGTCCCGATAGAGAAGACGATGGTTTCCCAGTAGACGGGAACAGGCGGGATGACAGGCGTTCCTGGCTGGACAACATAACCGATCAGGTGCGCCGAAGCAGGATGCGGCGGTCGCCAGAAAGCGATATTGGCTAGCAGCACAAACAGGATAAATGGCAACACCGGAAGTATATTTTGCAAGCTTTGTTTCACAGGGATAGCAGCGACGCGCCCGTAGATAAACACACTCACCAGCAGCAGGAAGAGGAAAATGGGATCGTTCCAGGTGGCAAGTGTGACATTGATCGATAGCCACCACAACAGCTTCACGCGAGGATCAAGCCGGTGAATAATGGTTCCTCTATCCTGGTAAGCAAGTTCAAGTGCCATGAGTAGGCCTCCGATTTATCGTGGGGCCAATCCGCACGTTTTGCAACGATGAGAGCGCTTCGTCAACGGTCAGCCATGCGCCTGGATACCCCAATGCCTGGCCAAGCCGTATGACCTGGGGAGGACGGAGCGAAGAAGTGCGCAGCGCTTCTTGTGAGCTGAACGCTTCACGGGTGGACGCATCGAGAATGACCTGGCTATTCGCCATAATGATCATCCGGTCGCAATATTCGGCCGCCAGATTCATGTCGTGGGTGATGACGATGATCGTCTGCCCTTCCTCGTGGAGACGTACAGCAAGATCCATGATTTCCTTGGCCCGTTTGAAATCCTGCCCCGTCGTCGGTTCATCAAGCACGAGGATAGAGGGCTGCATCGCCAGTACGGAGGCAACGGCAACGCGCTGTTTAGTAAGAACGGGTTCTTATCCAGCAGATGTGTGATCTCCAGTTCTTCCGCCGCCTGCTTCACACGTTGGTCAATCCTGGCCTCGGGAAATCTCACATTCTTTAGTCCGAAGGCCAGTTCGTCATAGACCTTCATTTTACAAATTTGCGTATCGGGATTCTGGAAAATGAAGCCGACGGTCACTGCCATCTCATTGATAGATGCTTTTCGCGTATCTAAGCCTGCCACGGTCACCGTGCCCCTGGTCGGTTTGAGCAGGCCATTCAAGTGTTTCACCAGCGTCGTTTTGCCGGAACCGTTCTGTCCAAGGATAGCGACGAATTCGCCACGCCGGATTTCGAGGTTGAGGTCACGCACGGCGACAGTGCCATCCTTGTAGATATGTGTCAACTGGCGAATATCGACGGCCACTTCTTCGCGGTTGTGCTGTACACGCCGGGGAGGTGGTTCGGGCAAGTGTGCGAGCGCTTCGCGGTCGATGAGGGGGCTGAGTGTTGCGATTGCCTCGTCAACATCCAGTGGCAGCGTATCGATAGGCCAGCCGACGTTACGCAGCCGGGCCGCGAGAAGCGTTACCTGTGGTACGCTGAGCCCAACGGAGTCGATATACTCGACGTGTTCGAGCACCTCTCGCACGGTTCCCCGTTGCAGAATCTTCCCCTGATCCATTACGATCATCTCGTCTACGAGATGCACCAGTTCTTCCAGCTTGTGCTCTACAAGGAGTGTGGTTCGTCCCTCCTCGCGTGCCAGCTGTGCCACGAGTCCGAGCACTTCCTGGCTGCCAATGGGATCAATGTTCGATGTAGGCTCGTCAAGAACCAACGTTGCGGGGTCGAGTGACAGGATAGCCGCCAGGGCACAGGATTGCTGCTGCCCACCGGAAAGGTTATGTGGGTTCTTGCGACGGTGAGCCGTGAGCCGTGTCAGTTCGAGCAGGTATTCGGTACGCTTGCGAATGACGTCCACCGGTAGTCCGTAATTGCAGGCGCCAAAGACGATCTCCTCTTCGACCGTCGGATTAAATAACTGGGTATCCGGGTCCTGCTGCAGCACGCCAACGATTTTGGAGAGGGCGCTGACTCCGTACTTGCGCGAATTATATCGCCCGGCAATCGTGACTTGTCCACGCATTTTGCCCTTGAATTCGTGGGGGATCAAGCCATTGGCGGCCCGGCAGACCGTCGTCTTTCCGGCGCCGCTAGGCCCTGTAATCAGCACTATGTGTCCTTCTGGGAGGTCAAGCGATATATCTTCGGCAACGTTGGTGTCTCCTTCTCCGTACGCGAAAGTGAATGTGTCGTAGTTGAGTGAGTACACCTTGCTTTCGTCAGGCACGAGGTGGCCCTCCATCCTCTTTAGTACGTTTTACTCTTTCGCTTCGGGCGCGGTTCCTTATTTTGCACGGGGAAACCTGGCAGGGGCAAGGCCTTGCCCTTGCCAGGTCGCATTTCAGTGCGCAAACATTTGAACCGCACTCTTTCGCCCCTGTGCGACGGTGAACAAACCACTACCTAACTGGCTGGGCTGGCTGGAGCATCTTCCTCTTCCTTTTGCCACGGCCAGCGCCACTGCGGGGCCACATACTTGGGTACAGTTGCCAGGACGATGGCAGGGATCAGGAAGTAGATGACCAGGTAGACCCAATAGGCATAGCCGAACTGCAAGGTAATCTGCGCCCAGAAGGGGATAATCTTCAGGACGAAGGAATAGAGCCCGATCCACCACCAGTACTGGAAGAAGAGGGCTAGAGCCGTCACGAGTAAGAATGCACCGAGCCGTCTGGGTGTACTCTGGATGCGGTAGACACGCGGGTAGAGGGCTGCCAGGATCAGTACGTGGATAAGGAAGCCGGGCCAACCTATGATACCGACCTGGCCGGTAACTGCATCGACGAATACGACGATGGCTCCGACAATAGGGCCACCTATCATAGTGGAAAGGGTTAACCAGATACCGCTCAGGCTGAAGTTAACGCCCGGCAGGTATCCTGGAATCGTGATCTGTAACAGTTCAAATGCCGCCGCAATCGCGCCGAAGATTACTGCCACAGCGACCTGTCGTGCGCTGAGGATCGGTCTGCGCTGAATAAGTTCCGTTTGTGACTTTGTGGTTTGCATTGCTGCACACCTCCTATGGTGACGCCTGTTGTGCGTCCTTTGTGGAATTCACTGCCAGTCAGTTACCAGAGATTCCGCGCTCCTAAATATGTATCCCGAAGAGCGGGTGTTCTTGCTGTTTGCGTACCTCCTTTCGCGGTTTTATAGGAACCGGCTCCTCTCAGGGGCCAGGCGCACAACCTCAAGCGTGTCTTGAGCAAGCTCAACGCCATAGTCTCGTTTCGCTTGCTCAAGACTTACATAGCCATCGCGCACATCTTCGATGACTGCCTCGACAGGACGTTCCAGGGGTGACCCCCACCCGCCGCCGGTTCCTGTGATGAGCCGTGCCACCTCGCCACGTTTGAGTGGATAGCGCGCACACTTGCCGAGGACAACCTCGCGCCCATCGGCATGCAAAATGCGTACCTCGTTGCGCGAACCTTCCTGCCCACCAGCAATACCCCACGGTACATACTTATGCCGTCCGAAGGTGGCCGTCAGGGTCAGATCGACCGCCGCCCGGTAATCACGAATACAGCCACGGCCACCGTGGTGGCGCCCAGCCCCGGCATCGGTACGCGTATCCAGTTCGTAACGATCGACGATGATGCCATAGCGTGTCTCGGCCACCTCGATGGGGATGACGTAGGTCTCACCATCGCCGACGCACATCAGGCCCGATTCACCATCCTTTGTTGCTCCCGCTCCCCAGCCACCGGCCTGCGGCTCGACCAGCAGGAACAGCTCGTTGGTATCGGGATGCTGCCCAGCCACGACCACGCCGCAAACGGAGAGGAAGTGCCCGGCAGGGAGACGATCCGGGACGATGGGGGCAAGCGCTTTCCACACCAGGTCCGTGACATAGTTCATCGTCTCCCAATAGGTTGAGACCGCTGCGGGGCGCTCGGCGGTGAAGATGGTCCTTGGAGGGCAGATAATCTTGAGCGGGCGAAAGCAACCCTCGTTGACAGGGATGGACGGGCTGGTAATGGCCTTCAACATGGTACGTACCCCTGAATGCAGGCCTGTCAGGGCACAGTTGACTGGTCCAGGTACCTGTGGATGTGTTCCCGTGAAATCGCAAATGAACTCATCATCAGTGATGGTGATCTTAACGCGTACCGGGAACGGGCCGTTGCCAATGCCATCATCATCGATCCAATCCTCTGCCTCGTAGACACCCTTGGGCAACTTTGCCAGCTCAAGACGCGTCATGCGCTCGCCGTAGTCGAGCAGAGCCACGATAGAGTACTGAACTACATCGAGCCCGTACTTATGGCACAGTTCCTGGAAACGCCGCTCGCCAAGGCGCAGAGAGGCCGCCTGGGCATACATATCTCCTAGGGTCATGTCCGGCAGGCGCACATTGGCTGCGATCAGGTCGATCAAGCTCTGGACAGGTCGCCCCTCTTCATAGAGCTTGACGCAGGGGAATTGCAGCCCCTCCTGGAACACCTCGGTGGCGTCGGTGGTCCATGAGCCAGGGTCTTTGCCGCCGACCTCGGTCCAGTGGGCCTTGCTTGCTGAGAAGGCGACAAGTTGCCCTTCGTAAAAGATGGGCACGATGAGCGAGACATCGGAGAGGTGCGTGCCGCCGCCACCGTAGGGATCGTTGGTGATGATTACATCGCCTGGATGCAGGCGCTCTGGACCGAACTTCTCCAGTACCGAACGGACGGCGAAGGTCAGGGTACCCAGGAAGCCGGTGACGCCATTGCCCTGGGTGATGAGCTGGCCGTTTGCGTCGGTCAGACCCGATGCAAAGTCCAGCACTTCGTAGATGATGGTGCTCTTGGAGGTGCGCTGGAGAGCAATGAACATCTCGTCCCCGATAGCCACGAGCGCGTCTTTCACGATCTCGATGGTGAAGAGGTCCACCTCTGGATTCCCACGATAAATCGGGGAGCTACGCTGCTGCACCATTTCAGACCTCCATTTCAATGACCAGATTGCCGAAGCGATCTACACGGAGCTTTTGCCCCGGCAGCACCAGCGTTGATGCCGCTGCTTCCTCAACCACCGCCGGCCCCTCCAGTTCTGCTCCTGCTCCAAGACGCTCTCGCTCGTAAATGCTCGTCTCATAGCGCCCCAGGTCGTCGAAGTCGACCAGCCGTGTTCCCTTGAAGGCTCGCTGCGACTCCGTGTTCACTTCGACGGATTGCAATTCAGGTTTGCGCACTGCTCCGAAGCCGGTCAGACGCAGGTTCACAATTTCAATAGGCGATTCCTGGCGGAAGGTGTAGAGTTGCTCGTGCAATTCATGGAACTTGCTCTCAATCGATGCGCGCTGCTCTTCACCCAGTTCTCCACCGGGAATAGGGACGTTGACGGTGTGTTCCTGCCCCAAATAGCGCATATCGGCAGAGCGGGCAAAGGTGACGTCTCCTGGCTCTGCACGTTCATCAGCAAATAGCCCGCGCATCTTCTCCTCGAGTTCGCTCCAGGCGGCACTAAACTTGGCCATCTCCATCTGCGCGGTATGCATCAGTTTGGTCTGCACCAGGTCGTGTCGCAGATCGCTCACCAGCATGCCCCAGGCAGAGAAGTGAGCAGGAGCGGGAGGAACAATGACACGCGGCATATGCATATCTCGCGCCAGCGAGGAGGCGTGCATGGAACCACCTCCACCAAAAGCCGCCATGGCGAACTCGCGCGGATCACGCCCCTGCCGCACCGAGACCAGTTTGAGCAGGTGGATCATATTGGCATTGGCGATGCGTATGATGCCCAGGGCCGCTTCTTCAATGCTGACTCCCAGTGGTCGCGCAAGGGTCGCCACCGCCTCACGCGCGCGCTCCACGTCGAGGCGAATGCTGCCGCCCAGGAAGTACTCGGGGTTGATGCGCCCGACGATAATGTTGGCATCGGTCACCGTGGGCTGGGTGCCGCCACGCCCATAGGCGGCTGGACCAGGTTCGGCGCCCGCGCTGCGTGGCCCGACTTTGAGCGCTCCTGCTGGATCGATCCAGGCGATGCTCCCACCTCCGGCCCCGATTTCGATGATATCGACGACAGGCACTTTGATCGGATAGCCCGCCGTCGTTGGCGTGCGCTCGATGAAGTAATCGCTGGTAAGTCTGACGGTGCCGTGCTCTACCAGGGAGACTTTGGCGGTTGTTCCGCCGATGTCCAGCGTGATCAGATTCTGCTCGCCGAGGAGCTTGCCGATCACCGTTGCTCCAATGACTCCACCAATCGGCCCAGATTCGATCAGGTTGATGGGCGTGCGGCTCGCTGTCTCAAAGCGCGAGACCCCACCATTGGATCGCATGGCGTAGCGTGCTTGCCTGCCTATGCCCACCTCGTCGAGTCGCGTGGAGAGAGCGTCAAGATAACGTCTCGCGACGGGCTTGACATAGGCATCCAGCACGACGGTGCTGGTACGCTGGAATTCGCGCCATTCGTTGGTCAGTTCATGTGATGCGGCAATCTCGACCTCCGGCCATACTTCCCGCACAATTTCAACTGCTCGCTGCTCATGCATTGGGTTGGCATAGGAGTGCATAAAGCAAATAGCAATGGCTTCTGCTCCCTGGCGGCGTGCTTCTGCTACCGCAGCACGCACATCGTCCTCGACCAGGGAAATCAAGACCTCTCCCTTGTAGCTCATGCGTTCGGTGACTTCCAGCCTCAGCCGGCGCGGCACGAATGGTTTTGATTTGGTGAACAGGAGGTTATAGAGATCTGGCCGATTGGCACGCTGGATTTCGAGCACATCGCGGAAGCCGCGTGTGGTGATCAGTGCGGTCACGGCTCCTTTGCGCTCGGTCAGGGTATTGATAATCACGGTGGTGCCGTGTGCCAGGAAGCGCACATCGTGCAGGTCGGCATCCTTTACCGTGGTAATGACACCTTCCTCAAAGTGGGAAGGTGTCGTCGAGGTCTTCCCCAGGCCGATTATCCCTGTCGTTTCATCCAGGTAAACAAGGTCAGTAAACGTACCGCCGATATCGATTGCAGTTCGCGTACTCATGTGTGTCTCCCGATTGAGCCATGACAAAGATGGGTTCGAGCGCGAGCCCCAGCGCCTGTGGTGAGAGCAGACAAATATCTTTAAGGTATAACTAACATAGGAAACGCCATTTTACAATTGTAAAAACTATGGTATTTTCCTTCCTTTTGTCAGGGCGTGAATTACCCAACTCCTTAAGGGAACTCATGAAGGTGGAATCGACACGGTTACCCAACGCATGGTATACTGTGGACTGGTAAGCAGTTAAGTGACTCTCGTTATTTAGTGTGTTATACCTCGCGAGAATAACATGATGGCAGGTTCCCGTCTCCCGCTGGTTTCCAACGACTATTTACTCTTACCGGACAGGCCTGGTGAGCAGCAGGCCCCGGTTATCGTTGGATCGGATGTCTGGTATAGCTGGTTGACATCTGAATCGGCCCGGTCGTTTACTTTCAGGAGCCAACTGGGTACGTTTACCGCCCGGCGCGAGCGAAAACGCAATGGCTGGTACTGGTATATCTACCGCAAGTTACAGGGCAAGCTCCACAAGGCTTATCTTGGTAGGGCGAAGGAGCTTTCACTCGAGCGGCTTACCTCTGTGACAGCGATCCTGATGAACCAATTTGACACCAATGTTTCAGAGGCTTCCTCTGAAGAGAAGTTGTCTCCCTTTCCTACTGCTGCCGTAGACGATAGAAAGCATGCTCGCTTATCCCAAACCTTTGCTTTACCCTTCTCAGCCGAACCTGAGAAGGGAAATAAGCAGAACCTGCCAGTACAGGGCACTCCCCTTATAGGACGCGAACAAGAAGTCGCGGTTATCTGCTCCCTCTTACGACGAACAGAGGTGCATTTGTTGACGCTTACCGGCACGGGCGGCATCGGCAAAACACGCCTCAGCTTGCAGGTGGCAACAGAACTGCTCGGTGACTTCGCTGATGGGGTTTACTTTGTTCCACTGGCTCCTATTCGCGATTCCGAACTGGTCATGCCTGCCATCGCCCAAACGCTAGGGATCAAGGAAACCGGCGGGCAGGCGCCCCTCAGTCTCTTGAAGGCCTTTTTGTTAGACAAGCACCTGCTGCTATTGCTCGATAACTTCGAGCAGATCCTATCAGTAGCTCCCAGGCTTTCAGCTTTGCTAGCTGTTTGCCCTCGCCTTAAAATCCTGGTGACGAGCCGTGCTCCTCTGCACGTCAGTGGAGAGCAGGAGTTTCTCGTTCCACCCCTTGCCGTACCCAGCCTCAAACAGCTTCCAGCAGTAGAAACGCTCTCACAATACGCGGCGGTTGCGCTCTTTCTCCAGCGGGCACGGATGCTTATGCCAGACTTCCAGATGACCCCTACTGATGCTTGTTTCATTGCTGAGATCTGCGTTCGCCTGGATGGCTTGCCGCTGGCAATCGAACTGGCAGCGGCACGCAGCAAATTGCTTTCTCCACAGGCGCTTCTCAGCCGGCTAGAGCACCGGCTCTCCGTGCTGACTGTGGGAGAACAGGATGCACCTTTGCGACAGCAAACTATGCGCAACACACTCAGTTGGAGCTATGATCTACTCGATAAGGATGAGCAGTGGCTCTTCCGGCACCTGGCTGTCTTCGTGGGTGGCTGCCAGTTTTCGGCTGTTGAAGCGCTTTGCTCGGCACTGGACGGTCATGCCACACCCATCCTGGATAGAGTAACTTCACTCGTGGATAAGAATCTGCTGCAAGTGAGCACTCAGGATGGTGATGAACCGCGTCTTATGATGCTGGAAACGGTGCGCGAATACGGGCTGGAGTGCCTGGTGACGGCAGGAGAATCGGAGCGTACCCAGGAGGCGCACGCTGCCACCTACTTCTCATTCATGATGCGGGCTGATGCAGCGTTACTCGGTGTAGAGCGGGAGACATGGCCCCTGTGGCGCAACCGGGAGCAAGAGCGGTGGTTGGACTGGCAAGAGCAGGAGTATGGGAACTTACGAGCAGCACTTGATGTGCTAGTGGAGCGCAACGAATCCGAAATTGCTTTACAATTCGCGGTAGGGTTGGCCAATGTCTGGTTTTTCCGTGGCTATGCTAGCAGCGAAGGGCCGCGCATCATGGCACGAGTATTGTCGGCAGGAGGTGTGAGCAGGGTGATGAGCAAGGCAAAGGGATGGGCACTCTACCTCGCTGGCTGGCTGGCCTTCTACCAGTCCGATGAACGCCAGGCGCTGGTCTCCTTAGAAGCGAGTGAACGGCTGTTTCGCGGCCTGGGATATACACGCGGGGCCGCGGCATGCCTGACTGTTCTGGGCAATATCGAACATCACCGGGGCAACAACGACGTAGGGGATGCGAAACTTGCAGAAAGTCTCGCTCTCTATAGAGAAATCGGAGATCGCGTGGGCATCGCGTATGCGCTGCTGACGCAAGGCATTCTCGCGTTTTTCCGTGGAGAGTTCGCGCGCTCACATGCTCTATGTGAAGAGAGCCTGGTGCTATCCAAAGAAATGGGGCATACCTGGCTGATCGCCACCAATCTCCACTATCTCGGCTGGGCGCTCTTTCTCCAGGGGGCTTATGCCAGTGCGCGCCGACTATCCCAGGAGAGCGTCGCGCTCTTCAAAGAGCTAGGTCATGCAGGTTTCGCGGTGGAAGCGCAGATCGTTCTCGCAAACGAGGTGAGCGCCCTTGGAGATGAGATGGCCGCACAGGCACTCCTTGAGGGGGCGCTGGCGCAAGGGCGGGCGATGGAGAGTCAGGATGACATCGCGCGCGCGCTCTGCGGATTGGGGCGCCTGGCACTGCGCCGAGGTGACCTTGTCCATGCCCGCGCCCTTTACGAGGAGTCCGTCATGATTCTCAAGCAAGAGGCAGAAATACCTGATAGGGTGCAATGGGTTCTGGCCTCCTGCCTGG
>WNGH01017444.1_pt1 | contig 10116 bp, 7 predicted proteins | sample 5400631 | NCBI WGS metagenome assembly WNGH01 (sample SAMN13153373, study PRJNA577476) | soil metagenome | isolation source: 115 cm soil or saprolite under Garry oak tree replicate 1 | place: USA:California | collected 2016-06-15 | reverse complement strand
AAGCCGACGACGGGCTTCTTCATGCTGGCCTTGATCCACTCCGCGGCTTTTTCTTCGGCGTTGCCGCCGATTTCGCCGATCAGGATGATGGCGTGCGTGTCCGGATCGTCGTTGAAAAGCCGGATGGCGTCGAGGAACGTAGTGCCGATGATGGGATCGCCGCCGATGCCGATGCAAGTGGACTGACCGATGCCGAGCTGCGTCAATTGGTGGACGGCTTCGTAAGTGAGCGTGCCGCTGCGGCTGACGACGCCGACATTTCCCGGCTTGTGGATGCGGCCGGGCATGATGCCGATTTTGCACTTGCCCGGCGAGATGATGCCGGGGCAGTTCGGACCGATGAGGCGCGTTTTCTTGAAATCGACGACCGAGGCCACGCGAACCATGTCGAGGGCGGGGATGCCTTCGGTTATGCAGACGATGAGCGGAAGATTCGCATCGGCGGCTTCGAGAATGGCGTCAGCGGCATAAGACGGAGGAACAAAAATCACGGAGGCGTTTGCACCGGTGGCTTTCGCGGCGTCGGCGACGGTGTTGAAGACGGGGCGTTCGAGATGCTTGGTGCCGCCTTTCCCGGGTGTGACGCCGCCAACCACATTGGTGCCGTACTCGACCATTTGTTGCGCGTGGAAAGTGCCTTCGCGGCCGGTGAAGCCCTGCACGATGAGGCGCGTTTTCTCGTTTACTAAAACGCTCATCGCGCACCACCTGCAAGGTTCACTACTTTTTGCGCTCCGTCCTTCATACCGTCAGCGATGGTGAAGTTCAGGCGGCTGTCACGGAGAATCTGCTGGCCAGCTTCCACGTTGGTGCCTTCCATGCGAATGACGACGGGTACGTTCAACTTCAAATCCTTGGCAGCGGCTACGACGCCGGTTGCTAGAATGTCGCAGCGCAGGATACCGCCGAAAATATTGATGAACACCGCTTTGACTTCCGGATCGCTCATGAGAATGCGGAAGGCGTTTTTTACCTGTTCAGCAGAGGCGCCGCCGCCGACATCGAGAAAGTTTGCAGGCGAGCCACCGGCGTACTTGATGATGTCCATAGTGGCCATGGCCAAGCCGGCGCCATTGACCATGCAAGCGACGCTGCCATCGAGCTTGATGTAGTTGAGGCCATACTTCGAAGCCTCGACCTCGAGCGGGTCTTCTTCGTCGAAATCTCGAAGCTCACGGAGTTCCTTGTGGCGGAATAGGGCGTTGTCGTCAAAGGTCATCTTGGCGTCCAGGGCGACCAACTTGCCTTCGCCGGTGAGAACGCAAGGATTGATTTCGAGCATGGAGGCATCCGTGTCCATGAAAGCGCGATAGAGAGCTTCGAGGAACGGCGTTGCAGAGCTCACGACTTCGCTCGGCAAGCCCAGGCCGAACGCGATCTTGCGGGCTTGGTAAGACTGCAAGCCGACTGCTGGATGAATCGCTTCGCGCAAAATGGCGCTGGGATTGTCTTTGGCGACTTCCTCGATTTCCATGCCACCCGCGGCGCTGGCCATAAGAACAACGTGGCCCGTGGCGCGATCAACGAGGAGGCCGAGATAGAGTTCGCGCTTGATGTCCAGGCCTTCCTCGATAAGCAGGCGCTTGACGATACGGCCGGCAGGGCCAGTTTGCGGAGTGACCAGCTTCATGCCGAGAATGTGGCTGGCGAGATCGGCGGCTTCGTCGGAAGAACGAGCCAGTTTGACGCCGCCCGCTTTGCCACGGCCTCCAGCGTGAATTTGCGCTTTAACCACGACGACATTGACGTGCGACCGCAGGCGGTGCGCGGCCTCGCGCGCTTCTTCCCTGGTGAAAGCGACTTCGCCGCGGGGAGTGGTCACGCCATAACGAGACAGAATCGCCTTGGCCTGGTATTCGTGAATCTTCATCGAGGTCCGTTTTTTCGTTCGAGTTTGAAACAGTCTGCTAGTGTTAGAGTTTTGACGGCAATGGAAACATAGAAGTTTACCCGGAAGGCGGAGAGGGAGCAAGGACGCGCGAAATGGTGAGGGAAATAATGAAAAAATGCGCGCTCGGTTTCCACGCTGGCTGCCAGCAATGACACTTGCTCTGATCGAGCGCGTTGAAGCCGGGCACGTGTTAGCGCGCGCGGAGGCGGAAGCCGCGATGGAAGAGCTGCTTTCGGGGCGCGTCGAGACGGCGGAGATCGTGCGTTTGCTGGTGGCGCTGAATCAGCGGCCCATCCAGGTGCAAGAGCTCGCGGGATTTGCGCGGGTGATGCGGCGGCATGCTACACGCGTATTTGCGGAGGGCGAGGCACAGCCCGCGAACATGGTGGACACCTGCGGAACGGGCGGCGACGGCTCGAACACGTTTAATATTTCTACGGCGGCGGCGATTGTTGCGGCGGCGGCGGGCGCGCGCGTGGCAAAACACGGGAATCGCGCGGCGAGCTCGCAGAGCGGCTCGGCAGACGTGCTGGAAGCACTAGGAGTGCGGATCGACTTGCCGTTCGAACGGTACGGGCGCGCGATCTGGGAGATCGGTATTGGCTTTCTGTTCGCGCAGGCTGCACACACAGCCGCGCGGCATGCGGCTCCGGCTCGCAAGCAGATTGGCGTGCGAACGGTATTCAATCTGCTAGGGCCGCTGACCAATCCTGCAAGCGCGCAATCGCAAGTGCTGGGCGTGTATTCAGCAGATGTGATTGACCTGGTGGCGGCGGTGCTCGCGGAACTGGGCGTGGAGCGCGCGTTTGTAGTGCACGGCGCAGGCGCGCTGGATGAAATTTCGCTAGCCGGGGAGACGCTGGTTGCGGAAGTCCAGGGCGGCGCAGTCCGGCGCTTCACCGTGACTCCCGAAGAGTTCGGCGTGGCGCGCGCACCGCTCGAATCGATTCGCGGAGGGACGGCTAGTGGTGGTCAATGCTGCGGCTGCGCTGGTGGCGGCAGGTGTGGCCGCCAATTTTCGCGAAGGGGCGGGACTTGCGAGTTTCGTCATCTCCTCGGGGGCGGCAAGCGAGAAACTGGCGACGCTGGCCGCGTTCACCAACGAGAATTAAATTTCGCGAGCGGGATTGCGCTCCAAAAAAAACCGGAATTGCGAGCAGATAAAGACTGGTTTGAGGAGAAAGTCTTTGAAAAACATAGCGGTCATTCTATTGATTGCACTTTTCGCGCATTCGGCGCTCGCACAGAAGCCAGCTCGGCCGGCTCCCGCGCAGGTCGCGCAGGAAGTGCGTGACTATCGGATGGACAACGAGGAGCGCATCGTCCGCGAACTGAGCGAATTTCTCTCGATTCCCAACATTGCGAGCGACACGCCGAACATCCAGAAAAACGCGGCGCATCTGGTGGAGATGCTGGAGGCACGCGGGATCGAAACGCATCTGCTGCCAATAACGGGGCGCGGGCCGGTGGTTTTCGGCAAGCTGATTTCGGCGGAAGCAAAGCGCACGGTGATTTTTTACGCGCATTATGACGGGCAACCGGTCGATGCGGCAGCGTGGACGGATGGAAAACCCTTCGAGCCGGCGCTGCGCGACGCGTCCATCGAAGCGGGTGGGAAGCGTATTCCCTTCCCGGCAAATAGCGCGCGGCATGGCGCGGCCTATCACGACGACTGGCGCATCTATGCCCGATCGGCTTCGGACGACAAATCGCCGATCGTGGCGCTGCTGGCGGCGATCGATGCGCTTAGAGCGAGGAAGATTCCGTTAGGTGTGAATCTCAAGGTTATTTTCGAGGGAGAAGAAGAGGCCGGTTCGACAAATCTGCAACGAACGCTGGAACTGCACAAGAATTTGCTGGGGGCGGACTTGCTCATCACGGCAGATGGGCCGGTGCATCAATCGGGGCGGGCGTTGGTTTTCTTCGGAAACCGGGGAGACATCGGGATAGACGTCACGGTGTACGGACCGGTCCGTGCATTGCACAGCGGGCATTACGGAAACTGGGCGCCGAATCCGGCGATGGAATTGTCGCGGTTGCTGGCATCGATGAAGGACTCCGATGGCCGGGTGCTGATTGAAGGCTACTACGATGACATCACGCCACTGAGCGAGATCGAGAAAAAGGCGCTGGCGGAGATGCCGGAGAACGATGGCGACCTTGAGCGCGCACTCGGCATCGCTAAACCGGAAGGCGGCGGAAAGAAGCTGGTGGAACTGCTCATGCAGCCATCGCTGAACATTCGCGGATTGCGCAGCGCGTACGTGGGCGAGCAGGCGCAGAATGTGGTGCCCGATCGAGCGGAGGCTTCGCTGGAGGCGCGGCTGGTTAAAGGGGAAGAACCGAAGAAGAAGTTTGAGCAAATCGCTGCGTTCATCGAGAAGCAGGGATTTTTCGTGATCGACCGCGAGCCCACCATGGAGGAGCGCCGCACGCATGCACGGATCGCGAAGGTCGTGTATGAAGGCGGTTATCGAGCGTCACGCACGCCGATGGACCTGCCGATGTCGAAGGCTCTCGTCGAAGTCGTGCGAGCGGCGGCGGGGAAGGACACTGTAGTCATGCCATCATCTGGAGGCAGCGTGCCGATGTATATCTTCGAAGACCTGGGATTGCAGTGGGTAGGCGTCCCAATTGTGAACTACGATAACCATCAGCACAGCTCGGATGAAAATTTACGGCTGGGACAATTTTGGCGCGGGATGGAAATTTACGGAGCGATTCTGGCGGATTTGAATTGGTAGAGGAGCAGCAGCCCCAGGATAACAGCGCTACGAGAGCGGCGGGCGCCCCTACAAAGAAAGGAAATTCTTGAGGAGTTGTTTGCCAAAGTCGGTGAGGACCGATTCGGGATGGAACTGGACGCCTTCGATTTTGTGGCGGCGATGGCGGAGGCCCATGATGATGCCGTCATCGGTCTCGGCGGTGATGGTCAACTCGCGAGGCAAGGATTTTTTCTCGACGATAAGGGAATGGTAGCGCGTGGCGGTGAAGGGATCGGGAAGCTGGCGGAAAATATTTTTGTGGTCGTGGTGAATCTGGCTCGTTTTGCCATGAAAGAGTTTCGGGGCGCGGATGATTTTTCCGCCAAACGCGGCTCCAATAGCTTGGTGCCCGAGGCAGACACCGAGAATGGGAAATTTCCCAGCGAGGCGCTCGACCAGCTCCACGGAAATGCCCGCCTCCTGCGGCGTGCACGGACCGGGAGAGATGACGATACCCTCGGGCTTGCGACGGGCAATCTCTTCGACCGTAATTTTGTCGTTGCGATGGACTTCGACCTGGCAACCCAGTTCGCCGAGGTACTGCGCGAGGTTGTAGGTAAACGAATCGTAGTTGTCGAGAAGCAGAATCATAACGGCTTCCTCGATCGATTTCCTCGATGCGCTTTTTCCAGCGCGGCGAGTAATGCCTTCGACTTGTTCACGCTCTCTTGATATTCGCCCTCGGGCGTGGAATCCGCAACTATGCCGCCGCCAGCTTGAACGTAGGCGACGCCGTTCTTTACCACCATGGTGCGCAACGCGATACAGGAATCGAGATTGCCTGCAAAATCAAGGTAAAGAATGCCTCCGGCATAAATTCCGCGGCGGGTGCGCTCGAGTTCTTCGATGATTTCCATGGCGCGAACTTTAGGCGCGCCGGACACCGTGCCGGCCGGAAAACAGGCCATCAGCGCGTCGAAGCAATCCACGTCCTCGCGCAGGCGACCGCGGAGACTCGAAACCAGATGCATCACGTGGGAGTAGCGCTCGACGGTCAGTAATTTTTCGGGCTTCACCGTGCCGTAGTCGCAGACGCGGCCGAGATCATTGCGCCCCAGGTCGACGAGCATGATGTGCTCGGCGCGCTCCTTTTCGCTGGCGAGCATTTCGCGTTCGAGGCGTTGGTCTTCGGCTTCGTCCTTGCCGCGCCAGCGCGTGCCGGCGATCGGCCGGTAGAAAACGTCGCGCCCCTGCACTTTGACGAGCATTTCCGGCGAGCTGCCCACAACGGAGACATCGTTCAGTTGCAAGTAGAAAAGATAGGGCGAGGGGTTTAGGGCGCGCAACTCCCGATAAATCTCAAACGGGTCCGCCTGCGTTTTCGCCGAGAAGCGCTGGCTCAACACGACCTGGAAAATATCCCCGGCGCGGATGTACTGCTTGGCTTTGCGCACGGCCGCAAGGTATTCGGAACGGCGAAAATTGGAGGTTACTTTCAGCCGCCCGCGTTTGCGCGCTTTCGATGGTTTCTTTGGCTGTTCCGCAGCGACGGGTTCTTCGAGCCGCCGGCGCGTCTCTTTGATCTCGCGCACGGCGGAGTTGTATTTCCCGCGGAGGCTGCCGTGGCCTTCGGTGAAAACATTGCGCACGATCCACAAGCGGTGCTGCACGTGGTCGAACGCAACAAGGCCGCGATAGAACATCAGCATAGCGTCGTAGAGACCGATTTCATCCCGCAAACGCTTCGGCAGGCGCTCGATCAGTCGCACCATGTCGTAGCTGAAATAGCCGATAGCGCCGGCAACCAGCGGAGGCAATCCGGGAAGCCGCACGGGACGAAAACGCTCGACGCGTTCGCGCAAGAAGGAGATGGGATCGCGCTCTTCCCAGACGACGCGGTCGCGGCTCTCCAGAACACACGCGCCGTTGGCGTACCGGAAAATTTCCTCGGGGTTTGCGCCGGCAAACGTATAGCGCGCAATTTTTTCGCCGCCCTCGACGCTCTCAAGGAGGAAGGAATATCGCGCGCCCTGGGCGATTCGCAGATAGGCGCTGACGGGAGTCAGCAAATCCGCGGAAAAAACATCGTAGACGGGAATGAGGTTGCCCTGTTTCGCAAGGCGCTGAAATTCGCGGAAGTCCGGCTGGATCATCGGAGTAGGTTCACAGTTGACAGTTTTCAGTTCACAGAGAAAAGAAACCTATTATTACATTACTTGAGGCTGGCCCGGATTATTCGTCAGAGGGCGCGGAATTTTGGAAGGAGCAGGTCCTGCTCACCGGGAAGAACGGTAACGAGGCTGGACAGGCCGTAGGTGGCCCCGGCGGACCGGCGGAATGCTGGCAAGAAAATGTGGTCTAGTTAACCATGACAGACTCACCCCCTATGTTTTTTGTAAGTGTTGCATCTAAAGGACTTAGAGTCTACAGTAAGTGGTTTAGAATCAACACTTTGTGCGCATTTCTATAAGTGTTGATTCTAAAGGGACTTAGGTTGCACCAAAAATTGTGCGACTTTCTTTTTTGCTTGCAGTGGGGAGGGATGCTGGACCGAGGCTACTCATTAACTTCAGATGTACCTAATATCTAGACTAACAGAGGAGCAGCGGTCTGTCAAGAAAAAAGAACAAAGGGTAATGGGTCTAAGAACACGTGGATTATTTCCGAATGGCCCGTGATACGCCAACAATCGGCGGCACGCTCTGTCGGAGCTTTCCACATCCACAACGCGCTATCATCATCTGAAAACAGGTTGCTAGTGGAGGGTGGCATGATTAATCGAAGAGAGTTCGGTAGCGCGCTTATGGGGATGGGGGTTGCTGCCCGAAGCATCCGAAGGAAGGACCTTGATGCCCCGCAAGAACCCCGGAAGAACACCCTGATGCACGTAGGCGGCGACTACCACAATATCGTCGGCGGTGACATCACCTCGAAACAAAACCTCGAATACAACCTTCGCCACGGCGTGAAACACCTGACTGCGGAAATCACCAAGAATCCACAAGGCGTTTGGGATTCGGACGACTTGCAGCGGATGAAGGACAACTGCGACAAATACGGCGTTGTTTTTGAAGCGATTCGCATGAACTCTCACTACATCAATTTGTTGCGGAAGGGGCCCGAACGAGAACGCGAGATTGACATCATTGTCGGAAATATCCGGAAGGCAGCACAGATCGGCGTGAAAATCATTACCTACCACTGCGAGGTGATCCCGTATCGCCGGAACGGGAAGACCATAGGACGCGGAGGAATCTCCTGCGATTCTTTCAAGCTGGAAGATGATTGGAAGAGTGTTCCCATGGGAGACGAAGGTCGAGTCACTCACGAGGAGTATTGGGAGCGAATTACCTACTTCTTGGAAAAGACTATTCCTGCCGCGAGAGAGAATGACGTAAGAATGGCATGTCACCCCTCCGATCCGCCGGGACTTCCGTTTGGGTACCAAGGAGTGGACCAATGGGATTCACCTGCGATTTTCGAAGCGATCAGGCGCTACGAATCAATCGTCGACAGTCCTTACAACGGTTTTCAGGTGGATCTAGGAAACGCAGCAGCGGGACTAAAGAATCCGGCCATCGAAGTGATGCCAATCGTCGAATATCTTGGCCGTCGGGGGAAAATACATCAGATACACATGCGCAACATTCGCGGCAGTCTCAACAACTTCTACGAAGTCTTTCCCGATGAAGGCGATGTGGACTTTTCCAAAGTGATGCGGATCTTGCGGGACACACAGTTCTCAGGCTCGATCTGCCCGGACCACTTGCCCAGTCACCAGGACGATCCGGGCGGTTTCCAGGCGTTCGCATTCACTTACGGATACATCAAAGCCCTCATTCAAGCCGTCTACAGCGAGGTGTGAAGGTCTTATTGATTCCCACGCAGTGCGGCTCCTCCTGGATGGTCGGCAAGCCGGAAGTAATTCGGTTACTTCCGCATCGCCTGTCATTGGGAAGGAACTACTTTGCTCTCGGGGATTCAACCGGTATGGGCGAGATGAAATTGACCGCAGGAACCGGACGTACGGTCGACCGGAGAAGAGGCGGCGAACGGGGGGCAGTCCTTTCGTACAGCTAACATTCACGCCACAATCCGAGGGACGGCGAAACATAAAATCCAAATCGGGGTTCATAGTAAATAGGGCCGGAGAAAAGCGAGTTGGACCGGCGTTGGAAACGCAGCACTTCGCAGCAGATACTTGCAGTCACCCTGAGGAATCGCAAACGTTTTTTTGGGAGGATGCGCTCATGCGTAAGTTAATGTCGGTCCGAAGTTTGCTTCTAGGGCTTTTCGTTTTTCTTGTGCCAGCGGCTTCTTTTGCACAGGTATCCGTCGGCGTAGCGATCCGTGTTGGTCCCCCCGTTCTGCCGGTCTACGCGCAGCCAGTCTGCCCCGGAGAGGGCTACATCTGGACGCCCGGCTACTGGGCTCACGGCGATGACGATTACTACTGGGTGCCGGGAGTGTGGGTGATGCCGCCGAGCGTGGGCGTGCTCTGGACGCCGGGCTATTGGGGCTGGGGCGGAGGCGTGTATGTATTCCACGCCGGCTATTGGGGCCCGCACGTGGGCTTCTATGGCGGAGTGAACTACGGATTCGGCTACGGTGGAGTGGGCTTTGGCGGCGGCGAATGGAGAGGCGGACGCTTTGCCTATAACACGGCGGTGACCAACGTGAACACCACAGTCATTCATAACACGTACGTGAACAACACGGTGATCGTGAACAACAACACGACGGTGAACCGCACCAGCTATAACGGTGGACCCCATGGGATCGCCGCAAGGCCGAGCTCCGCGGAAATGTCCGCGAGCCACGAATCGCACTTCCGGCCGACCACGGCGCAAGTGTCCCACCAGAGTTCTGCGCGCGGCGACAAGTCGAATTTCAGAGTTCTGCGCGCGGCGACAAGTCGAATTTCGCCTCGGTGAACCACGGCAAACCAGCGACACCCGCGATAAGCAGGGTCAACGCCCGCGAAGCGAATCAGCAGGCGCGCATCGGCAACGGCGTGAAGTCCGGACAACTTACTCCTCACGAAACCAAGAACCTGGAGAAGCGCGAAGGGCACATCAATCAAGAGGTGCGCAACGACCGGCAGGCCAATGGCGGCAGGTTGACACCGCAGGAGCGTCAACAGGTGAACCATCAGCAAAACAACGCAAGCAGAGCAATCTACGAGGACAAACACAACGCGAAGACGGACCGCCCTGCCGCACCGGCAGCGGCGAAAGAGGCGAAGGGAAAGAGCAACGAGCATCCTCACCAGTAACGCGAGGGAATAATTTAATACCAAGAGCCTCACGCGCGGAAATGCGTGTGAGGCTCTTGGCGTTTCGTGACCTTGCGACGGAAGTGAAGAAACGCGGACGCGTGCGCTTGGCCGCTGATGAGACGCTATGCTCAATACTCTTTAAGGACGAAAAAACAGATTCCTCGCTTCGCTCGGAATGACATTCCGTTGGTCTTTATGCCAAGTATGGCGCAGCGGCGCTGCGCCCCTCCAATTGAAACCTA
>WNGH01012796.1_pt1 | contig 10117 bp, 10 predicted proteins | sample 5400631 | NCBI WGS metagenome assembly WNGH01 (sample SAMN13153373, study PRJNA577476) | soil metagenome | isolation source: 115 cm soil or saprolite under Garry oak tree replicate 1 | place: USA:California | collected 2016-06-15 | reverse complement strand
GCGAAGGGTCTGGTTTTAGGGTATAATCCGCGCGCCGTGCCATCGCCTTCGCCCAACCCGGCCTCCGGCCCTGCCCCCTCCCGTACGCGCTGGAAGATCCTGGCGCTGCTCACGCTGATCAGCATCATCACCTATGTGGACCGGGTGAACATCTCGGTCGCCGCGCGGCAGATGATGCCAGCCCTCGGGCTCACCCAGATGCAAATGGGTTACGTCTTCTCGGCCTTTGTGCTGGGCTACGCCCTCTTCCAGATCCCGGGTGGATGGTTAGGGGACCGGTGGGGCATCCGTCTGGTGCTGGCCGGCGCCGTCGTCTGGTGGTCCCTGTTCACCGCCCTTACCGCCGTCGCCGGCACCTTGCCGACAGCCGAGTGGCTGGGGGTCCTGGGCTCGCTCATCCTGATCCGATTCTTGATCGGCGTGGGCGAGGCCGCGGCCCTCCCCAACTTCAACCGCGCCGTGGCCAACTGGTTCCCGCTCCGCGAGAGGGGACTTGGCATGGGCGTCTCGATCGGCGGCATTGGCATCGGCTCAGCTATCACGCCCCCGCTCATCGCGTGGATGATGGTGAACTTCGGGTGGCAGAGCACATTTTACGCGGCCGGGCTCGCGGGCGTGCTCGTCGCCGGCCTTTGGGGCTGGTACGCGACCGACCGTCCCGAGCGGCACCGCGGCGTCAACCCAATCGAGCTGCAATATATCAAGGAGTCGCTCCTCACACACCCCTCTCCCCTGGAGGGAGAGGGCAAGGGTGAGGGGGGCCCCGTCCCGTGGCGGGCGTTCGCCCGAACCTCCTCCGTCTGGTGGATCGTCATCAGCTACACCGCGCTGGGCTATGTCGCCTACGTCTACATGTCATGGTTCTATCTGTATCTGGTGAACGAGCGGGGCTTCGGGGTTCTGCGCGGAGCCTTCTTCGCCTCCGGCCCCTTTCTGGCGATGACCGTGCTCTGTCCGCTGGGCGGTTGGGTCACCGATCGCCTCGCCGCCGCGCTCGGCGTGAACGCGGGGCGCTCCTGGGTCGGCGGCGCGGGGATGCTGCTCTCCGGCACATGCATCGTGGCCGGCACGCAGATCGAGGAACCCTATGCGGCGATCACGTTGCTGTCGCTCGGCGCGGGCTTTCTCTACTTCACAGTGGGCGCGTTCTGGGCGAGCACCATTGACCTCGCGCCGCGCCACGCCGGCACGCTCTCCGGCATCATGAACACCGGCGCCAACGTCGGGGGCACGATCTCGCCGACCCTCACGCCCTGGCTGGCAGAGCACTTCGGCTGGAACGTGTCCCTGGGCTTCGCCGCAGCGAGCGCGGCGATCGGCGGCTTACTGTGGTTTCTGATCCGCCCGGGCGACGGACTAAAGAAAACTTGATGGTGGGTCCCGTCGCCTGCTCCTTTTTAACCTTTTGGCATTCCCAGTGTCTCATAGGACATGACGGATCGACAGCGGGAAAGCACAGCCAAGTTTCTCTACGATATGGCCAAGGGGGTCGGCTTGATCGCCGTAGTCGGCGGCATGGTAGGTGGACAGGTCAGTTGGCGGAGTGTTATAGTGGGCGCGACTGCCATGGTTGTGCTGTTTCTCAGCGCTTATTGGCTGGAGAGCCGAGGAGGCTGAATGCTGAGCGGGTGGACATTTTTCGACAAGGTCATGCTATTTGTCTTGGCCCTGAGCATCATTGTGGCAACCTGGAGCTACTTCTATACCCACCCCCGCAAGAAGCAGAAGTAAACCTCGCTTGCTTCAGCAGTCCGTCGTGCTTACTTCGTTGCACGCGACGGGACCTAATCTATAAAAAAAGTTGCGGCGGGTGACGCCGGGCTGAGGCTCTCCGCTTGCCTGTTCATCTATTCGCATCAATTATTTCTAATCACAAAAGCAACGAAGATCAGAATAACCAACAAAAGTGAGGCTGCAAACGCATAAACAAATAACTGCTTCCTCTGACTCATTAACGTTCGAATTGGTTTTCCTGTCATCCTCGAATATACCCAGACGAACAAAAACCAGATTGAGAAGGCAATAAAAGCAACAAGAACCGGAAAGATTAATTTCGGGTTGGGGGATTCCATACGGGATTACTCGACGGCAGGACCCGTCGGCCACAAGTTCGATCAATAAAATGCCATGGCGGCGTAGGTGACGGTGGAGTTGTACTGGTCCACGGTGGCGCGGTCGTAGCGCAGCACGCTCCCTTTTGGATGAACTGCAAGAAGGCCTCCGGATCACCGTTCTCCGCGTGCTTAAGCATCGCCAGGTCTGCCTGCATCGTCTTGTGGAACGAGAAGTCCGTCGGCGGCTTGAGATCGCCGTAGCGCATGCCGATGTGGGCCAGGTCTCCGCTGACCACGAAGCACACCTCCTTGCCGAAGCCCGCCAGGGCCTTGCGGAACGCCTCGATAAACTGCCCGATGCGCTGCCCCTGGGCGAGCAGGTCTGCGTGGCTGAAATGCAGATGTGAGAACGAGCAGAGCACCGGCACGATCGTGAACGGCTTCGTGTGGCCGAGGATATGCTGGAGGAACACCGCCTGGAACTCGATGGCGTGGTCCTTGCGGTGAGCGAGCTCTTCCTGGAAGAACACGCCACCGCCGTGCTCGCGGAAGAGCCGCAGGAACTCCCGGTCGGTCCTGACGAGCCCGAGCGGGGTCTCGAAGTCCTTGTCGGTGCAGGCGAAGAGGGTTTCGATCACGCCGCGTGCCACCCCGAGGACCACGAACACGTCGGGCGTCTTGGCTTCCCGCACTTCCTTGTAGGCCCACGCGTAGATCGGCCCCGCCGTGTTGATCTCCACCTGCGGGGCGACAATCGCCTTGAGGGCCTGGCCGGCGTTCCCCGACGGAGCGCTGCCGGGCCCCTCTTTTGACCGGAAAAACCCGTCGAGCTGCTGCTTCAATTTCTCAGGGTCGGCCTCGTAGCTCTTTCCGCCGAACGCCGCCGGCCGCGTCGGTTGCGCCCGGAAGCTTTCCAGCAGCGCCTGTTTCGCTGCTTCAAACCGCTCGCCTTCCAGAAACAGCTTCTCGTCCAGGTCTGCGATGAACTTGTCCACCCACTGCGGCATGAGGATTTCGCCGAAGCGCTTGAGGTACTCGCCCGCGATCTGGTTCCGCGTGTGCGTCCCGTCGAGGAACTGCACCAGATAGAAGATGTTGGGGGGCAGAAACAGGATCCCCTCCGAAATCCCCTCGGGATCGCGCAGCCCGACGGATTGCGTCTCGCCCTCGCGCACGGGGAAGAACTCGAGATTTCGCAGCTTGGGGTATTCCATGGTAGGCAAGATTATACTTCGTGTCTTCCGCGGCTGGCCATCTCCCAGGCGGCCAGGGCCAGCACCGTGAGCGCCAGGAGCACCGGCGCCGCATAGCCGTACTCGGCGCCCGCATACTTGATGAGGTCCGAGAACCGGCCGATCAGGAGCGACATGCGGGACATCACCGTATAGCCGAAGGCCGCGCCGAAAGCGACCATCAGGAAATAGATGCCCGTGCGTGCCGTCACTCTGCCTGGGCCGGTATGCTCGACCGAAAAGAAGAAATAGAACAGCACCGACACCACGCCGATGACCAGCACGATCGTGTTGACGCCGCTCTGCGGGGAGGCCAGGTTGAATCCCATGGACAGGCCGTCGGCGCCCCTGATCACCAGCGGATTCACCGTGTCCTCGATCTGCTTCAGGATGTAGGAGGAGACTGCCCGCGGAATCGCCACGCCCGACCCGAAACCGACCACGAAGGCGAAGGCGAGGCGGGAGAGCCAGGCGATCTTGGGAATGAACCGCGCCCACATGAGCAGGCCGAGCACCGCGGGGATCAGCAGCACGTAGCTGCCAAGCGCCGCGGGATTCTCGGTGATGTCCTTCTTGATAGGCTCCCACAGTAGCCTGAGGAAGACCGTGTGCCAGGTGAGGACGACCGAGTAGCCGACCGAGATGCCGACGTACAGATGCTCCCCCAGCTTGAACAGCGGGTTATCCTTGTACAGAAAGCTGTAGATGAACAGGGTCAGCCCGGCGGCCACCCAGGCTCCCAACAGCGTCTCAGTGGGAAGGACGGGGCCTGGCATCAGTTCGACTTGCCTTCCTCCCCGCGCAACACGAAATAGAACACGTTGCACAGGAGCACCAGGATGATGATCACGAAGTGGGTGGCGGACTGGGCGTCCATGCCGGCAGTCGCCGTGCCCTTCTGCTTGATCAAGGTTTCGTACTCGGCCGCGCCCTGCAGCCCACCGATCAGGCCGTTGATCTGGCCGCTGCGCAGGAAGGGATACATCCCTGGCGCGATCACGCCGGTGGAGCCTCCGGCCATCTCGAAGCGGTACTTGTCCTTGCCGAAGACGTACCACATCTCGATGCCCGGGTTGCCCGCCGCTAAGCTGACCATGTAATTCACGTCCCGGAGGCTTTTGACCCCTTCCAGCACGGGCATTCCTGGTGTCGGGGTCTTCTGATAATCAGACGGAAACGCCTTGTAGAGGTCCTGGCCCATCGCGATGACCAGCGCGCCGGCGCCGGGGCTCCAGCCCAGAAAGACATAGTCCTTGCCGCGCTCCCTCCCCGTTTCCGCCGCCACCCGCGAAAAGATATCATCAGCCAAGCCCGTGCCGGTGAGCCAATGCGTCATGCCGATCACGCGGAGATTTTTGAGGAAGGCGTGCCGGAGCAGCGCGACCGCCTGCGGCTCGAGCTCCGGCTTGGAGGACGGATCAAAATCCAAGGAGAGCAGGAAGACAGAGCGCTCGGGCAACGCCTCGATGTAGTCATAGACGGCCCGCACCTCCGGGGAGATCTTGATCGGCAGCCCGAAGGGCCGAAGCAACGGCAGCAGGACCGCCGCGGCGATCAGCAGGAAGATGATCCGCCGGTCGATCCCGATCATGCGGCGGGCAAAGTCTTTCACTGGTCCCTCCCCCCACCAAGGTACGCCCGTTCGATGCCCAGGATGATCTTCAGCGAGAGGGCGACCTGCCCCATGCTCACGCCGATGAGAATGGCGCGCCGGACCGCGCTGTTCACCACGTTCAGGAGCCACTGGGTGACATCCCAGGTCCAGGGCAGGAGGAACTGGCCCAAGGGGACGCGTCCCATCATGACCAGCACGGCGGCCACGAGCAGCACGGACGCCTCCCGGGAGCGTGCCCGGAAGGCGCGGTAGGCCGCTGAGGCTATGAAGAACGCCAGGATCGAGAACATGGTCCCCTGCAACGGGACCATCGAGTAGTCATAGAGCCAGCCCAAGGCGGTCTGCGCCCCGTCCGCCCTGGTCTCCCCCTTGCTCCAGAACCCGACGATGATGGTGGCGAGCATCGCGGCGTAGAGCACGATGCTGTAGCCCCAGCCGGGCACCTGCCGCTTGATCTTGACGGCATGGACGTGAAAGATGCTGGCCAGCCCCAGCGCCAGCGCGAACCCCGAAATGATCTGCATCCATTTGGAGACGTTGGTGATGGCCTCTTCGGAGACAGGATGGGGAATGTAGTACTGGATGGCGAACGCCACGCCCATCACGAAGGTGACGGCCAGCGGGAGTTGGCGCTTGAGGAAGATCACTTGAAGTCTTTGAACAGGTCCAGCAGGTAGCTGAACCCGTCTGTGCCCAAGAGCACGCCGAGCGTCGCCAGGCAGGTGCCGAGGATGAGCGCGCCCATGATCAAGGCCTTGCCGATGTCCTGGCCCCGCAGTGTCCCGACCAGGACCGGCTCGCGTGAGAGGTAGGCGCTGGCCGCGTAGAGCTCCTCGCCGATCAACGTGTAGTCGCAGGTGGTCACGAAGAACGGGAGTTGGTGATCCGAATCGGTGCCGGCGATCTGGATCGCCCCGGTGCTGGCGCCGGTTTCGGTCAACAGCAGGGACTCCGCGAAATAGGAGCCCATGAAAAAGTTCGCGGCCGGCTTCTCCCGCAGCATGATCCCATCCACGGCCGCCGTGTAACTGAACTGGTCGCTCGTGATGAAAAAATTCGAGTCGTCCTTGTAGGCGTCAGGCCGGCCGGCTGCGACATATGCCTCCTTGACGATCTCCTGGCAGACCGCCATGACGATCGGATCGCGGTGCGGGACCTTCAAGCTCGTATCGTAGTGCGCGACCTTCTTGGCCACCTCACCGAGGATGACGGTGGCCGCGATGGTGGAGACTTCGTCCATCCCGCCGGAACCTGTGAGGTAGAGGATCGGGCGGCCCATTTCCGTCGAGCGGCCGATCGCCTCCTCGACCGCGTCCAGGCCGGCGATGCGACGCAAGTGGACGTGGGGGTTCCGCCGCGCCGCCGCAATGCTCGCCAGCAGGACGCTCGTGAACGCCACGACGAACACGAGGTTATTTGCCTGGGCCGTGTTGAAGATGTTGGGAGCGGCCGTCGCCTCGGCCACCTCCGACCAGACTTCCTGCGCGCCCTCCCGCACGCGGAGCTTCACGAAATAGGGCTTGCCGTTTTCGATCGGAAAGGCCTGGGAGGAGACGAGCTTCACATAGTGGTCGCCCTTGGCGGCCGGCTGGGCCCACCATGGGAAGTCCCCCGGTTTCACGTAGCGCGTGTTGGAAGGGAACTCCGCGACTTTCTTGAACGGGGCGGCAGCGCCCTCCGCCATCCAGACCTGGACGACCCGGTCAGCACGGTCGGCGGGAGAGGCTTTCCAGACAAGACTCAGGCTTCTGCCGGCATCGTTCGGGGTATCCAGGGCCCGAAAGCCTTCCGGCGCAAGGGTAGCCGCCAGTGCCGGTGCTCCCAGGAGCAGCAGTAGGAACAGGAGCAAGGGGGCGAGAATCACTTTAACTGTATCTTAACACTGATGGCCCCACCGAGATCCCCTTCCTTCGCTCCCTCCTTCATGTAGCCCGAGATGTCCTTCTCCCCCTTCGGCTCCCCGTGACACGCAAGACAACCCTTGAGGTAGAACAGCGGCAGCATGACCCGGATGGCCTTGCCGCCATCCACGGTGTCGCTGACGATCTTCTCGCCCTGGCGGGGATAGGACGGATCCGCAAACGCCTTGAGGACCCTCGCCTCGAACTCATCCGGCGTATTCTTGGGGTTCCGCGGAGGATTCATGGTCTGTTTGAGGTACACTCCAGTCTTGGCACGGAACTTGGCCGCCGCTTGGGTGCCGAAGGTGGCGGGAATGAAGCCTTTGAAGCCCACACCCTGTTTGTTGATCACGATCTGGTAATCCGTCACCACCTGCTTTTCCGCATCCACGAGCGCGGGCAGGAGCTTCTTGGCCGGCTCCGGCACCTTTTCGGACTTCAGGTTGACGAGGTCCACGTTCGCCCGCTCCTTGAACTTGGCGATCAACTGTTTTTCGAACACCTCGGGGGGAAAGTTCTTATCCCCCCTTTCAGGATCGTTGATCAATGACTGGTTCGCCCCGATGGTCACCCGACCCGCGTCCAGCAGGATCGCCAGCAGCCGCCCGGTCTCAACCACCTCAGAATTGGCGCGAGCTTTCGGTGGCAGGAGAAGATCGTCCCCCAGGAAAACCGTCACCAAGGCGATAACGATCGCTCTCGCTCTGCTCATAGCCACCCCCTTTGGTTCATTTCAACGCCAACTTGACGCTGATAGCTCCACCAAGGTCCCCTTCCTTACTCCCCTCCTTGATATAGCCGGAGATGTCTCGCTCGCCCTTCGGCTCTCCATGACATGCGAGACATCCCTTGCCGTAAAACAGCGGCAGCATTATTCTGACAGCCTTCCCGCCATCCACGGTCGCGCTGATGACCCGCTCGCCTACGCGTGGATAGACGGGCTCGGCAAACTTTTTCAAGGTCGCCGCTTCAAACTCATCAGCCTTGTTCTTCGGATTCCTCAGCAACTCGTCAAAGGTGGTCTGTTTCAAATAGAAACCGGTCTTGGCGGTGAAGATCGCCGCCGCATGAGTGCCAAAAGTGGCCGGGATAAAATTCTTGAACCCCATCCCCTGTTTGTTGATGATAGGCTGATACGTGGCGACGGTCTTCTTGCTTGCCTCGACGAGCATCGGCAGGAGCTTCTTCGCCATCGGCGGTACCTTCTCGTTCTGGAGATCCCGCAGATCGACACCGGACCGTTCCTTGAATTTTGCTAAGAGCTTCTGCCCGAAGACCTCCGCTGTGAAGCCCTTGTCGCCCTTATTGGGATCGTTGATGAGGGCCTGGACCGATCCGACCGTCACGCGGCCTGAATCGAGCAGGATCGCCAGCAGCCGCCCGGTCTCAACGAGCTCCGGGTTGGCCTCTACCGACGAAGGGTAGAGCCCCATGACGACAAGAACGAGCAATAAAGACGTCAGCACAAGCGTTTTTTTCATCGCCACCCCCTCACGCGAATGTCAACCAAGCCTGACGAAAAGCCCTCTCTCGCGCTTTCGTGGGCGCATATGAGAGCACAGCAACGAGGAAAATGCTATCCCCCTTCCTCCTCAGCCCTCGATCACTTCGATGTTCGCCCGCGGGATCACCGCCCGCGAGCCGTCGGTGAACTGGACCTCCATCACACGGACGCGGCTTTCCGTGGGAATCATCTGCAAGTCAGACGGCAAGCCCACGACCTGGCCGATCCGCCCGAAGAAGGGGGCCCGGATGACGCGCACCGGATCGCCGACCTTGATCCCACCCCTCGCCTCTCCCCATTGGCCGGCTTCGATGCCCTGGATCTGTTCGCCGGGCGCCAGCGGCACGATGATTTCCGGACGGATGACCCCCGCACGGATCTGCGTTGCGCCGGAGATGGACGCCTTGCGTCCGTCCAGCTTCCGCAGCAACTCGAAGGTCCGGCGGGCCATCGGGATGCGCCCGAACCCTTCGGTCAGGACCAGGGTAAAGCCGACGGTTTCCGTTCCGGTGATGGCCACGCCGAGGTCGTAACCCAGGAGTGCCCGCAGGTCCTGGTCGTGCATCCCGCCCACGACGATTCCCTTGACGCCGACGGCTCTGGCCCGTGCGAGGGCCTCGGCCCCGACAAAGGCGCCCCCCACCACGATCTTGCCCGCATGAGCAGCCGTGAAGTGCGCGGCCGTCACATCCTCTTCCGGCGAAGCGACCCCCATGGCCAGGGCCCCCCAGGTCTCACCGCCGATCCCGAAGATTCCTTGGATGAAGGCGCACGTCGTCTCCACCCGCACACCCTGTCCCGGCAGCACCTCCGCAACCGTGCCGTCGAGATAGGCGAAGAGCTCCACCGGCCGCGGCGGCTCCCGCAGGATGACCTGCCCTGTCGCCGTTGAAATGGTCTCCACGGTCCCGGTGATGGGAGAGCGCACCTGCGTCTTGAACCACTTGAGGAAGGGTTTGGTCTCCGCCAGGACGTCGCCTTGCTGGATCCGATCTCCCTCCCGCGTCACCATGTAATCGGGCAGGTCTTCAGGCAGGATGCCAAGCTGATTGACGAGATTCACCACATGGACTTTGCCGGGCAACTCCGCGCGAGCCACAACCGTCGCCGAGGTGACGGCCTCGCCGGCCTCGACGCGGATCGTGCCAGACAGCGGCAGGATCCGCTTCTTGGAGACGACGGTTCGCGGCGTGACGGTGAGACCCGGTGTGTAGGTGTGTGCCATACCGAGCTTGCTGGGCCCGGCGCTTCGATCAGATGCGCCGGGATATGCAATACCTCCAGTAAATTTTTTTCACTCCGGGTAAAGTTTCAGCGCGGCGTGCCAGTGCTTCAAGGCGCGCACCAGCTCCTCCGCCTGCGTGGGCAACTGCAGCGGCCGCCCGCGCCCGTCAAGCACCACACCGACGACGCCCCCCCGGGCGCACCGCTCGACCGGCACGCCCTTGCCCGCCCCCAGGTCCACGGACCGGACCGGGGTCATGGCGACCGTGGCCGCTTCCCCGACCGCGAGGGGAAACAGCCGGACCTCCCCGAAGGTCAGGGTTCCTTTCACCAGCTCTCGTCCGCTCGGAAACGTGATGGTGTAGTCCGCGCAGCGCGCCCCCCGGGCGCCTTGCCCGATGGGTGCCACGCATGTGCCCAGGTGGATCAGGCAATCCCGAACGAACACGTCGGTCGCGGCCTGCTCGTTGACGGTGGAGAGCACCCCCAGATGCGGCATCATGAAGATGCTGTCCACGGCCAGCTCAGTGAACCCGAGCGGCTCGTAAGCGTCGACCATCATCAGCAGGGACTGCACCCGGCGCGGG